>ENA-OQCS01000571-OQCS01000571.1-human-gut-metagenome-genome-assembly--contig:-NODE-571-length-20453-cov-3.277822_pt1 | contig 20453 bp, 27 predicted proteins | sample MGYA00242757_ERZ504575 | MGnify/ENA primary metagenome ERZ504575 (study PRJEB26092, sample SAMD00036297) | human gut metagenome | host: Homo sapiens | study: EMG produced TPA metagenomics assembly of... | reverse complement strand
ATTTTGCCAAGTTGCACTCCATTGCTGAAACTGCTATGAAGAACGGAAATTCTAAATTCAATGCAATTCTTGCTGTAGTACAACAGTAAGACGATTACTCATGCCCATAGGGGTGCTGAGTAGTTACCCTATCTCATAGGGGCAGTATCAGTTTTGAAAACGGACATTAAAATACCGTTTACCGCAAAAACACAAAGTAAAGTACCGCAAAAACACAAAGTAAAACGCCGCAAAAATATAAAGTAACTGTAGAAAACATGATTTACGATAAAGCCATATCAAGGGGAGACAGAGTAAAGGTTATACCTTTGGCTACATTAAAAGAAGTAAAGAAAAAAGCTAAATTTTCGATAGAAAACTAAGAAAAAGTTTGTTTTCTATCGAATTTGACTCTTTATCCGAAAAGTTCATTCATCCTTACCTCACTATTCACCAATCCACTATGCATATTCTGCTTCACCCCATAAGTCGTGATGAAAGTATGCAGCAATGCCTTCTTCGTCTTGGTCGCCACAGAGAAGGAAGACATCCTGTCACGCAGCCGCTGCTCATAGCTGGCATCTATCACAAACTCATCCTTGGCATATTTCATCTCACAGATATTGATAGCTCCATCAGCACGGTCTATCAGCATATCTATCTGACCTCCTCGCCATTCTGCACCAGTAGAATCTACAAAAGGACGGCAGGACCAGGAATAAACATTCGCCAAAACACCAGAAATACCCAATGCCTTCTTGATCTGTGGGATATGATGTAGGCATACCTGTTCGAAAGCATAACCGCTCCAGGCTATTCTACTTCCCGAATTGCGCATGTTACTCCAGAAGTTCTTATCCTGCCCACTGTTATTTGCCACAAAACGGGTATAGAACAATGAGTATAAGTCAGTTAACTGATATAGGGCATCCCTTTCACTCTTTCCTATGGTAGCATATTTCCTGATAAAATCGCATTTTTTCAGATTCTCCAGGATTTCTGATAACTGTCCACCACCTTTCAGTTTCAACTCATCCATCAATTCCTTACGGGTCATCCCCTTCATTTTTTCAGAAAGCACCTCTACTATCTTGCGATAATGCTTGGAGTCATTAAAGAGGGAACGGAAGAGGAAATCGAATTCTCCACGTAATGGCGAATCCTGACGAAGAAAAACAGTCTGTCGATGCAACACGTCTAATGGCACACCGCGCTCCAGCATATCAAGATAATAAGGAATACCACCCAATATCATATACACATCCAATACCTGCTGGCGGGTAAGAGCAAGGCCTTTCAATTCGTTTAAGAATAGCTCTGTCTCGCCAGAGAGAATGGAGCCAGATAAATCTGCCGGGTAACGCGACATACAATCCGCCCTTATCGCCTATAAACTTAGCCAACATCCACGTGGTGGAAGAACCACAGACGATAAGTTTCAGTTGAGGGACCATAGAAGCCCATGAATTCCAGAAATAACTGAAAGCTGCGATAAAATTGCTTTTGGGCGTATCCATCCAAGGCAACTCATCAAAGAACAGAACAATCGGTTCCTGCAGAGATAAGCCCGACAGATATTCACGCAAAGCAGCAAAAGCCTCAAACCAGGTTTTCAGCTTGGGCACGGTCTGCTTAGCATACTGCGCCAACGCCATCCGAAACTGCTCCAGCTGTACCGCACGGCTCACTTCATACATACCAATAAAGGAAAAAGCAAACTGGTCGTTGAACATTTTTCGAACCAGAAAAGTCTTTCCTACGCGCCTACGACCATAGATAGCTATCAGTTCTGCCTTGTTGCTTTTACAACGTTCCAGAATGAGTTTCTGCTCATATTCACGTCCTATTATTCCGTTTGCATCCATAACTTTCTGATTTTATTTCATTTATACTAAATTTTATCGGTGCAAAGATAAACAAAAAAATGAAATCTGCAAGGATAGTACCGCCCTAACTACCTTTTTTAACATAGTTAGGCGCACCTATAAACGATAGCACCGCCATAACTACCTATTTTTATATAGTTAGGGCGGTGCTATCGCAAATACATCCCCTCTTCCTCCCCTATCTCATGGGGGCAGTATCAGTTATGAAAACGGACATTAAAGGGGTAGGCTTCCACATTCTATGAGAGAAATGAATACAAGGTGAACACCTATTGTCCGTAAGCTTTCACCACGAAAAGAATAGAACTTTTCCCTCATAAAAGTTTGGTGGTATCATTTTTTTGTTGTAGCTTTGCAAATGAATTAATTCGATGACGCAATGGCAAGAAAATTATATCCTATAGGAATTCAGACATTTGAACGGATCCGCAAGGAGGATAAGTTCTATATAGATAAGACAGAATATGTCTATCGTATGACTCATACGGATGGAACGTATTTCTTCTTGAGTCGCCCACGCCGTTTCGGCAAGTCGCTGCTGGTTTCCACCTTCCAAAGTTATTTCGAAGGAAAGAAGGAACTCTTTGAGGGGCTTGCCATCGAGAAGCTGGAGAAGGAGTGGAATACTTATCCTGTTCTGCACTTCGACTTGAGCAAGGGTAAGCATATGGAGAAGGCGCAGCTAGAAGAGCATCTGGGCTACCTTTTGGAAGATTATGAACAAAAGTATGGTATAGAAAATCACCGTAACGGAAACAATAATCGGTTCAATGACTTGATAGAAGTGGTTTTCCAAAAGACTGGCAAGCAGGTGGTGGTGCTCATTGATGAATATGATACTCCGCTGCTGGATGTGGCGCATGAAAAGAAAAACTCGATGAGCTCCGTAACACAATGCGCAACTTCTATAGTCCTCTGAAGGGAAACGAGTCTATGCTTCGATTTGTCTTTATGACGGGCATCACGAAGTTTCGCAGCTCAGCATCTTCAGCGAGCTGAACAATATCAAGAATGTGAGCATGGACGAGCCTTATGCCGGCATCTGTGGCATCACCAAGGAGGAACTGTTGACCCAGATGAGTGATGACATCGATGCTCTTGCCGAGCATCTGGAACTGAGCAGGGAGGAGACTATCCAGGAACTCAAAGACCATTATGATGGTTATCACTTCACTTGGCCATCGCCTGATGTCTTCAATCCTTACAGCTTGCTCAATTGCTTTGCTGATGGCAAGCTGAAGGCTTATTGGTTTGGATCCGGTACGCCTACTTATCTGATTGAAAAAATGAGGGAGTTTCATGTGTTGCCATCGCAGTTGGGGCGAGTGAGGGCTAAGGCTTCCTCCTTTGACGCTGCAACGGAAAGAATGACATCGCTCACTCCTCTGCTGTATCAGAGTGGCTATCTCACCATCAAGGACTACGAAAAGAAGATAGATGTTTATACGCTCGACTTTCCTAACAAGGAGATTGAGGTGGGACTGTTCGACAGTTTGTTGCCGGGCTACCTTGGATCGGGAATAGATACGGGTAGGGTTGTGATAGCTGATATTTCCACCTATCTGGAAGACAAGGATATGGAAGGGGCGTTACAACTCTTGGCAGACTTCTTGGCGACGGTGCCTTATTGTGCCAATACGGATTACGAGGGACATTACCAGCAGATGTTTTATATCATCTTTGCCTTGCTTACTGACTACAATATTATTGTGGAGCAGCACACGGCTAAAGGGAGAATCGACATCACGATGGAGACTGCGACACCATCTATGTGATGGAACTGAAATTCAATAAGAGTGCGCAAGAGGCATTAGACCAAATCAATGCCAAGCATTATGCCCAAGCCTTTGCCTTGAAGAATAAGGAAATTGTAAAGGTGGGCTTGAACTTCTCTGTCAAAGACGAGGTGAATACTCTGGAATGGGTGATTTTCTGACACTGAGGGGGGGTAGCCGATGGATTACGATTGACTTTCACAAATTCTTAAAATTACCTCCCTAATGAGCCGCCTACAGCTGAATGTCCCTTCTGTTATACCGACTCCGTAATAGGTGATGCCTCCGGCTTCCCTATCACCAAGGATTTCTTGAAGAAAATGAAGAAGAGATATTTCTAGGCGATTTTTCAACGTTTTTCACCGACCTTCTCCCCCTATCTCATGGGGGCAATATCAGTTTTGAAAACGGACATTCTATCCATCATATCTCCAAGAGACTGTAAATCCATGAAGTTAGCACATAAAAACGGTACTCTATACCAAAATAAAAAAAATCTTTTAATTTACTTGGTAGTTTAGAGAAAAAAACGTATTTTTGCTGCTGTAAATTGATGAATGTTTTTAAAAAGGAGTAAGTATGAATACATTAGCAATAAACGAGCCTCAATTGTTGGTAACAGTATCAGATCCAGCAATGCTGACAAAATTGAAGAACGCTATCAAAATGCTGAATGGCGTTAGTTCTATTTCTGTCATGAAACCAAAGAAAACAGATCTTGAACTTGCCGAAGAAGACAAGGAGAAAGGCAGAGTTACCCATTGGAATTCTGTTGATGAAATGTTTGATACTATCTTAGGAGAATAATGTATAAACTTGATACAACCAAGAGATTTGACAAAGCTTTAAAGCTTTGCAAAAAGCGCGGCTATCCCATAGAAGACCTACGAAAAGCCATAGCCATTCTGGCAGAAAAAGGATGCCTGCCGAAAGAATACAAGCCACATATTCTTCACGGAAACCACGAAGGCGAATGGGAGGCTCATATAAATCCAGACTGGCTGCTGGTATGGGAACAGAATGATGAGGAGTTAACACTCCTCATGCTTACTACAGGCACACATTCCGACGTTTTTAGTAAAACAAGAAGATAATATAAAACATAAATCCCCAACCTGTTGAAGTTTGCAGATAGGGGATTTATGTTTCCTGAAACTCCATTTAGGACTAGACAAGTCTCCTATCTCATGGGGCAGTATCAGTTATGAAACGGACATTAAAGGGGTAGCTTCCACATTCCATAAGAGAAAAGGGAGGGGAATTGCGGCAAGCATTCCCCTATATATAATAAGGTGTAAGCTCAGAAGTACAATCGGGAAAGGAAGAGGTAAACAGGCTTCAGCGGGAGAAAGACACACCTCTTCAACTACGTCTCCCAAAAGTTTAAGAAATGCTAAAAAGTCCCTTTTGGGGGCATTTTTCACTAAAAAAATACATTTTTTGGCCAATTGATCCAAATCAAGGCAAATTTGAACCAATTTGAACCAATTCAGTTTCATTTATTTTATATATCTTTGCACCCAAATATGAGTTAGTTATCAACGTAAATTGATATTCTTAACGATTGCATAAAGTAAATGAAATTATTCTTATAGGGGATATGACTATACTACTTATCATATTAATAGGAATCGGAATATTTGTACTTCTCGGCATTCTAGGCTGGGGAATACAGCTTTTGGGATTTCTCGGAGGACTCTTAGGTGAAGGCATCACTGGATGCATAGGATGCTTCATCAAGTTCTTTTGGGTGATTCTGCTAATAGCTATATTTATTGCGCTGATACAATAACCAGTCATTTAATCTTAAAAACAATAACCATTATGACATATTGCAAGAAATGCGGCGCAATGCTGCAACCGGGAATGAAATTCTGTACGAAGTGTGGACAACCTATTGACTTGCAACCACAGGCTCCAACCCAGCCACAAGGAGTTAGCAAGCCTCAACGTCCTCAACCACTGAAGCTATGGCTCCTCAACAGCCTATGAACCTCAACCTATGAGACCTCAAGCACCAGGTATGCCCCCAAAACCGATGCAGCCTCAGCGCCCAGTAATGCCTCAGGCTCCACAGACTCCACAAGCCAGCAAGGTATGTTCACCAATGCCGTTCGCTCTGTAGCAAACGCCATGACTGGTGGTGCACTCAATCGCCAGATTGCAGAAGAACAGAGAAGAGCCGTTAACCAGCAAGCTACTGAAAGCCAGTCGGAAATCCGTGATGCCAGAAATGCACAGCAGCAGGCTGAACAGGAACAGATTGCAGCCGAAAGAGAAGCTGAACGTAGCCGCGACCGCCGCAGTATGGAAGCTGTGGATGGTGTTGACGTGGTAAGAGGCAGAACCATCTGGAATATCCAACCAGGAGAAATCGCCCGCAAGATTAGCGAACGGGAACTCGACGAAATAGAAAAAACTGAAAGGTATCATCGTTCAGGAAGGTTGCACCGCCATCATTTTTGCCAATGGTGAGCTGGTTTCAACCCTCTCAGCAGGTGCATACCTCTTTTATAAGTCTGTAGAAGAAGAGCAGGCTGCTATCAAGAATGCGGTAGAAAAGGCTGAGAAAGATATGCTGAAGCCGAAAAGCGTGAACGAGACCGCAAGCGCCAGGCTGAGCCTACCTTCCGCCAGCTCGGTATCGTAGGAGAAGTAGGCCGTGGCTTCAACTGGCTCGGTCGCATCATCTTCGGCGAAAAGAAAGGTGAACAGAAAGAAAAAGCCAAGAAGCGCCAACTGGATTATGCCCGCATCTTAGCCCGCATCACCCAGGCTCCTATCCTGTCGGTCTATATCGTCAGCAACCGTTTCATCACCCTCACCTTCGGTGGAGCGATGAACGAGAATGGCGAACTTGCCTTTCAGCCATACATCATTCCGATGGGCATCCATGATGTGCAGATTGGAGTATCTCTCCAGATGAGCATCAGCGATATTCATACCTTCGCCACCAATTACCTTACCGACCGCAACAGCGTAACAACTAGAAAATTACAGCAGTTGCTCAATGGTACCGTAGAAACCCTGTTGCGCCAGGAACTCCGCAACCAGAACTACGAGTCTGCCGGACTGACTGCCGAAACTGTAAATGTACTGAAAGAGAAGATCCGCCAGACCATCAACCAGCAGGTATTCGGCATAAAATGCACTCAGGTTCTGAATATCACCGACAGCAACCAGGACTTTGAGCGTTTCCGTCAGGTAGAACGCCAGCTCTATAACACAGAGAAGGAACTCGACTTCATGCACCGCACCGGAGAATTCCGAAACCGAATGGAAGTTGAGACCAACTCCCAGCAGATTTCTTCAGCACAAAATGCCGAGGATTTGCGCCATGCCCTCCAGAGCATCAACAAAGACCAGTTGCTCCACGATGATGAGTTGGAGGAATTCGTCCAGATGCTCGAAAGTCAGAAGCGCATCCGCCAGGCTAAGACCCAGGATGAGGAGTTCGAAGCCCTGGAAGACCTCCGCAAGAACCGTCTGGTCAAGCAGGAAGAAATGGAAGTGCTCGAAGATGAACTTGCACACAAGAAGATTCCTCGTGAGGAAATCACGGAAATCATGCGCATCCAGAGCCAGCAGAACATCGACACAGCCCGTCTCAAGGCAGAATGGGCACTCGATGATTCCCGTACCGACCACGACTGGGAACGTGAAGATCTGGAACGCCGCCGCAACTGGGGCATCGAAGACGAAGAGCGTGAACGCCAGTGGATGCTGGAAGAAAAGGAATACAACCGCGACTTCAACCGCAAGGCGAAGGAGGATGATTACGACTTCCAGCAGATGATGCGTCAACGTGAACTGGATAAGGAAGACCACCTCCTGGCACGCAACGAGAAACTGGAAGACGACCGCCTTGCCTATGAGCGCAACCGCCAGGAAAAAATGGACGATGACCAGTTGGAAGCCAACCGCCACCAGCGCCAGATGGACAAGCTGCAGCAGATGGCTCAGATGCAGGCACAGCTCGACCAGCAGAAATATCAGCACGAAGAAAACGTAGCCACCATTCAGAGCAATGAGCAGATGAATCGTGACAACCATTTCGCCAATATGACCGCCGAACAGATTCGTGCCGCACAACTCTCCCACCTCACCGGAGATGCACAGGTAGCTATGGCAAACGCCTATAGCGGCGAGAAGGAAGCCGAAAACCTGCGACAGACTGCAGCAGAAAAGGAAGCGATGATGCAGCAGATGCTACAGATGCAACAGCAGAACAGCAATGCTCAGATGGAAGCCATGATGAAGATGGCCGGCATGATAAAAGATACAGCTACCGGCATCAGCGGCGCCCAGCAAAACCAGCAGCAACAGCGCATCAACAGCTGGAAGAGGAAAACCGACGCCAACAGGAGCGAGTAGATCATACCCAGGATGTGGCTATGAACAACATCTCGCAGGTAAGCACTGCTGCCGCCAACAATCTGAACGCCTTCAATGGCGGACTCGGTGGAAATACAGCAGGAAGCCAAGCAGCTCCACAACAGGCAGCGCCTCAGCAGGAATTGATAGAATGTCAGTGCTACAACTGTGGACACACCATCCACATTGCACCAGGCACTCCAAACTGTCCAGACTGTGGCGCACCTTTCCAATGGTAAGCCTCTCCAGAAAATGCAACAAGAAGTCTAAACATATAAAGTAATCAGACTATGAGCGATATTAAACTTGATGGTGATGCGGCTGTAGTAGGCGGAATCCATTCCGACTCCCACAATACGCAAAACAACTATAACACCTCTACAACAACCCATACCACCAACAACAGTACGGTTAACAACCAGACTGTATATGAAGCACAGAAGACTCAGACTGAGATCTATCAGCAGAATGAGACTCTCTTTCTGCAGGCTGTGCAGGAACGACTGGTGGATGGCAAGTTGGATAATCAGAAGTTGGCAGAGCTCAACCAGTTGAGCATCCAATGGCATATTGCTCCCTTAAGAGCCAACCAAATCATAGATCAGGTACGTCAGAACATCCATATCCTGCAAGGCAGCAAGGGTAACGAATTCCTGGCAGAACAGATTCTGACCGAGGTCTTCAATGCCATCCAGACCAACCATACCGACATTCTGAAACGCAAGTTCAACAGTCTGGAGCAGTTGTCACGTGTGATGACGAATGATAACAACATCCAGTTCTACTATCATCTGTTGCTTGCCTCGATGTATCCCGACAAGTGCGCCCTAGCCTTCTTCGGTTCCCGTACCGATAACTACTGGCAACTCTTCTGGGCTCATGTAGCGTTCATCAAGACCGGCAATATCGACAATGCACCGTGCTTCTGCCAAGAATGGGCGGTTTCGGTTGTCCGCAAGGCGACATCGCCCTGCTGATGGCTCTTGATAATCTTGCCGACTACCACAAGAATGGAAAGCAGGATTACTACAGACAGCAGACCATTCTGTATCTCGACCAGGCCGTACAAAACGGAATGAGTGAACCGCTAAGTGCCTATGGTATGCCGTAAAGGAGATGTTGGAGGATAAGCCTCAGCCAGAAGAATGGTATCAGTTCTATTGCGACACAACCCTTTCGGAATTCATCCCGAAGGAAAAAAGCAAGATGGCTGTACCACCTCAGATGCCTACACCTCCTCCGATGCCAAAGTTTAATGCCCAGAACGTGAAGCTCAACCAGATGAGAGGCTTCAATCCTCTGCAGGCTGCCAACAATATGGGACTGGGAAGCGTCAATGCGATCAGTCAGCAGCCTCAAATGGCAAGTATGCCGGACGGTACAACTCCTCCCCCTATGCCGGGAGCCTCATCGGTTCCTCCTATGCCGGGAGCAGCCCCAGTTCCTCCTATGCCGGGACAAAGCAAGGCTGCTCCACAGCCGGAAGCCGTGCAGATGGCATCAGAAGCAAGAACAGCTGATGAACCATCGACCAGCCCGACCCCTTGGAAGACCACTACGGCATCATCCTGACAGATGGCAATGCACTGGCTAGAAAATACGGTTGCTCCATCCAGGAGGTATATGATGTTTTCAACGACTTCATACAGAATGCCTACGACCAGCAGATGTACTGGACATTTCTCGACATCTTGCAATATGGTCTGGATTCCACCCATGAGACTCCATCCTGGATAGAATGCAATGAAGCAGTATCCCACTGCATCGCAGACAACAACCTGACAGCAGGTCCCGACCTACACCTATTTATAATAGGAGGTGACGATGTGATTCCTATCCCTCGCGTCGAAGACCCATGGCCGTATGGCGGCGAGCGAATCCCTACAGATACCTGCTATGCTTCGAAGGCACCTATATCGTAGATTTGCTGGATAGTCGCGATTCAGACTTCACCGTAGGTTGCGCCCGCAACAATGTGGCTCGTCTGCCTTTGGAAGACGGTCAGCTCGATACGGATATCCGAAGCGACATCGGTGCCTACTTCAACATCAGTGGAATGTATGGCGGCGGTATTCCTGTTGGCAATGTTCTGATGATCAGCAACCGCGACTGGATTCCAGCCAGCTGCACGATGACCCAGCACCTGCCGCTTCTTTACAATACCGACGATCCTGAGCTGATCCGCAACGGAATGTATATCAGTCCGAAGCTGCTGACCGAAGATTCGGAAAGCCTCAGCATCTATTGCAAGTCTCTGGACAAGGCAGATATGCTGATGTTCAATCTTCATGGTGCCGATGCAGAGGGTATGTGCGGATTCTATAGTGAGGATGAAGCATTCAATCCTTCGCTCCTCAACCAAGGCAGGGCAAGAGTCTTCAATACCGTGGCTTGTTTCGGAGCCCGATATGCCGGTTACAAACGAAACGACTCCATGTTGCTCAGCGCCCTCTACGGAGGTGGCGTATTGCTCTATACCGGTTCGCTCATTCCGGTTCCGATGTTCTCTAATGAGGAAACGGATGAAGCCCGCCAACTTCTGTTGAATCCGGGCACAGGCAGCGAGGTGCTGATGCGCTCTATCCGCTCTATCAGTTCAAGGGTATGACGGGCGGAAAGGCGATGCTCCAGGCTAAGTGCGATTACTTCAACATGTGCCGACATGTAGAGGATGACTGTTTCTCTATGAGCACCGCCCTGATGTTCTGTCTCTACGGCAACCCGATGCTCCATGTCCGTCGCAGAGAATATGTGGTAGAATCTGCACTGCAGAATGATGCTATGCCACCAGCTCCAATCAAGGCCGACGGCTCTCCGCTCAAGAAGACCATGCGACAGCGCCTGCTGCAGAAGGATAAGAGCAACCAGTCTCTCATCGACCAGATTCGTGGTTATGTGGATGAGAATCTCAATGCTATCCGAAACATGGTAGAGCAGCATCTGTACCAGCAGCTGGGCTTGAAACCGGAAATGCTGGATAGCATCGACCAGGTAAGCCGACCTACCATCGACGGCAATTACGAAACGGGATATTCATTCAACTATCACGACGCAAACCGCCAATATGGAGCAGACACCTTCGTAGAAGTAGATGCCCAGGGCAAGACGAAGCGAATCTATACAACAAAATAATCTGTCCCCTACAAAGGATTCTATAGTAAATAACAAAAATAATAACAATCATAAAAACTGAAACATATGGGATTTTTTGGTTTTAAATCTTCTAAGGAAGTAGAAGAAGAGAAAAGACAGGCTGCCGAGGAAGCAGCGAGAAGAGTGGAACAGAACAACCTGACCAACCTCAGCAACCTGAGCAAGGGAAGTCAGCTGAACTTCGCCATCCCTTATTTTGATGTCTTCGACCACGTCTGCAAGATTATGGCGTACCAGTATCTGTACATGGTGCCGTAGTATATGCTATCGAGGACATGGATCTCTTCCATAGTGTGAACCGCAATGAGGGTTACAGCGACGAGACTTTCAAGAACAAGCTTCGTGGCCAGCTCACCAAGTTCATCAAGAGTGTAGTTAGCAATGCCCCTTCTGACGCTCAGATTCCTGTAGTTCAGATTGAGCGCAAGATTTTTGAGATTAGCGAACTCATCCAGCAGCGTGTTACTCCACAGGTGGAAAGCTTTCGGCATCACCATCCGCAGTCTCGACATCACAGGCATCAACGTAGATAAGGAGAGCCGTGGTTACCGTGAACTCAAAGCCCTCACTGCCGACCTGGAGAAGGAGCGTATGATGGCTCAGCATAATGCCCAGATTTCCAACTTCAACCTCAACAACGACCTTCAGCAGGATATGCTCAAGAAGCAGTCTGAGCTGAATCTCGATGCCATGGGCAGAAAGCAGGAACTCGACCTTGGCGGTCAGGAGGAGTTGCAGCGCATGAACTTGGAGAACCAACGTGAAACCATGCGTATTCAGCGTGAGGAGATGCAGCGTGCTTCTCGTCTCCAGACAGAGCAGACCTTTATGGGTGCTCATCAGGCAAACCTCAATGCTGGTGTTCTCAACAATGCCACAGATAATGGCATCAATGCCTTCCGCCAGCAGACTATGGGTGGTATGAACAACATGGGTCAGATGGGCGGAGCTCCTCAGATGCCAGGTCAGAAAGGCATGGGTGGTGCACCTCAGATGCCGGGAATGGGTGCTGCTATTCCTCAGGTACAGTATTATATTGGCATCAATGGCCAGCAGTATGGTCCATGCGATTGGAACAAGCTCCAGCAGCTCGTTCAGCAGGGTCAGCTCACCCAGCAGTCATACGTTTGGAAGAACGGTATGGCGCAGTGGGAGTTTGCCGGCAATGTAGCAGAACTCGCTCCATTATTCCAAGGCACCGCCCCACAGATGCCGGGAATGCCTCCTACTATGCGGGGATGTAATTTCCCGGCAGCTATAATACAAACAAAAGTAAGAACATTAAATTTGTGATAATATGGGATTATTCAAAAATTAGTCGGTGATATCGCAAAGACAGTAGGTGAAAGCCTGGAAGAAGTTTCAAACGAAGCCAAAAAGAGTTTCCAAGAGGCTCGCGAAGAGGTAAGAAAGAACATCCAGGAAGCAAAGCTGAATCAATCCAACTATGATGATGACGATGATGATGACAATTGGGATTATCCATTAACAAAGTTATCAGATGATGACGATGATATACGAATCCAGTTAGGCACTTTTAAAAATGGCGTTTTAACCATCAACGAGGGACATACAACTCTCGCGAAGATGCCTTGGAGGGTTATAAGAAAATTAGAAAAGTTGTCTTCCCTTCAACCCTTAGAGAAATTGATGGATGTTTTTTCAGTGAGCATGGACATGAGGACTATCTTGAAGAGGTAGATTTCTCAAAGGTTAAATTATTGAAGGAAATTCCAGACTGTCTGTTTGAAAATTGTAAGAGACTTCAAGAAATAAACTTTCCTGAAGGAGTAGAAATAATAGATAGTGAAGTGTTCGATAGATGCACCAACCTCCGCAAGATAACATTTCCAAGTACCCTAAAGTCGCTCCAAAGCACAACCTATAAATGTAAGAATATCGAAGAATTGGATTTGTCCAAGGTTCATCTGTTGGAAGAAATTCCAGATAATTTCATTGGTGAAAATTGCAAGATTGAGACACTTGTCATTCCTGTAGGAGTAAAAATTGTGGGTGATGAATTTGCCTCAAGCAAGAGCATTAGAGAGGTATATGTACCTTACACTGTTGAAGAGATCGGCACTCTCAATGATGACGAATACGCACCTGATGTGTATATCTACACCAATAAACTCACAGATATAGAAAGTCTGTGTGCCTATATAAAAACTCTGTATGTACCAGAAGAGTTATATGTCTACTACGCCGAGCTTCTAAAGGATGTTGACGATACAGAAGTTCGTCTTCGTAAGATGCCAGCAGACAAGTTGGATTTCTATGGTACACCTGTTCCACCACTTACCGAAGTGGCAGAAGAAGACAATTCAGTTCCTCCGCTGCCTGAATTGGATCAAGACATAGAGACTCCTCCTACAGACAAAGTAGCACAGGACATCCAGGAAGAAACACAGGATATCCAGGAAGAATCCGAAGAGATTCCAACCATACAGAAGTCTCCTGGCAACCTATTCTCTGATGGTCTTGAGGAGCTCATCAATTCTGTAGCAGAAAGCGATGAGCTGACAGACAAAAAGAAGGAGATTGTCTTACGCCGTGCTGTCAAGGAGGGAGAAGATCCTGATGAGGTAGAAATGGTGCTTGAGGCAAGATTCTACGAGAAGCATAATTAATACATATAACTGAAAATAATAACAAATAGAATTTCCTACGATGTATAACGAACAAATTGAATCACTTATCACTGCAGCTTTGGCTGATGGTGTATTGACTGACAAAGAGAAGAATCTTCTCTTCAAGAAGGCCGAGGCTATGGGCATCGACCGCGACGAGTTTGAACTGGTACTTGAGGGTCGTCTTGCTAAGCGCAAGAAAGAAATGGAAGCACAGGCTCCTCAGGCAGCTAAGCCTGCTAAGAAGGAAGGTGCAATTCCACAGGAGCTTGATGACCTCATCAAAGAGTACCTTACCGACGGCATCATCTCTGCCAAGGAGCGTCAGGTTCTTTTGAACAAGGCACAGGCTCTGGGATTGAATGTTGACGAGGTAGATTTGTACATCGATGCACAGCAGCAGAAGGCTGATCAGGCAGTAGCAGCTGCTGTGAACAAGCGTCGTGGCAAGACCTGCCCTTACTGCGGTAGCTCTATTCCAGAACTGACCGACAAGTGTCCTAACTGTGGTGGCAACATCACCCCTGAGGCAAGTAAGGAATTGGAGGAGATTATCGAGCATCTTGAGTCTGCTTTGGTAAACTTCAAGTCTGGAGAAGATGTTGATAAGAGCAAAGCTGAGGTGGAGCGCTATGTTCGCAAAGCAAGAATGTACTATGGTAACAATCCTAAGATACAGCGTTTGCTTGATGAGGTTGAGGCTGAATCAGAAGCAGCAAAGTAGATGCAAAAAAGAGATTCTGGTTGGATTTAATAAGAAGAAATAAGCAGATTGTAATAATTGTTGTAGGATTTATTGGTCTTGCTGTTTTTGGTTTTACTGTTTATAATTTGCTTTCTCCTGACAGAGCTTACAATAATGCCCTAAAAGAGGTTGAAGCAACAACTGAGCAAGTTGTGGATATGATAAATGATGGCAACTTCAAAGGTGCAAAATCAAAATTAACAACTCTTTCTTTTGCAGTAGTAGAAGGTAGCGATCACAAGTTTGTTACAATAACAGATTTTGATGGTGCATATTTAGCTTTGATAAAGGCATACATAAAAGCGGATGACCTTGATAATGCAGAAGAAGTGGGCACCACCTATATGGGAAAGATTGATAATGAAATGACTTGGCAAGATACTTCTTGCTACAAAACACTTAAAAAGGAATTTAAGAAAAGGAACCGTGACTTCTCTGCTTTAAAATCACAATATGATTATGACGATTAAGTCGAATAATGATATCTTCAGATAATAATTAGAAATATTAAACCATTAATTATCATTAGTGTCCCGATTTTAACGGGACACTAATGACCATTTATAGAAAAACAGAAATTATGGATACATTTGTAGAAAAATTAAAAAACAATCCTATCTTCCATCTATCCTTATCATCCAAAGAGTTGTTTCATAGCAATTTTTTGGCATGGTTAGCAGAAGATAAGAATACGCAAGCCCTTTTCAAAAAGATTCTTTCTACCTGGTTAGGAGAAGATACTTTTGATTATAATACAGATTGTATGGAAATCAAACGCGAATACAAGAATTTGATTTTAGTATTTGCGAGAAAATAATCAACGATAAGGAATCAAAAACGGGAAGAATCCGTCTGGTTCTAGAGAATAAATCAAGAGCATAGCTTATAAGGCTCAGCTTGAAAATTATCAAAAGAAAGTTGACGCTCTTAACGAAGAGGCAGACAAAGCACAATGTAAAGTAGAGTTGAAGTTAAAAAGTCTCAATACAGCAAAGTTTGAGAATTGGAAAGGAAACGCAAAACTTCCAAAGACAAAGTATATCTTACTCACATTAGCTGAAGATTTCTTAGACAAAGAAGCTGTCAAACAATCTGGATGGATAATTGTGACATATGCAGATTACTCTAAAACCCTACACGACAATCTGGATCTTGTCAAAGATAAGTTTTACAAAGGACTTTTGAACAATTATTGTGAGTTTATTGATGCTTTCTACACCTATATCAACAACAACTTGGAACAAATTAAATATACTGACAATTGGGAAATTCTTAAAAAAATGGATTCTTCCCCCTGCGCTGTAAAGATATATGGCAGAAACTTGTTATGCACCAATGTGCCTTGCAATTAACCAAGAAACTAGAAAAGAAGTTTGGTAAAGATTTTCAGCCAATAATCGTCACTTCTGATCAAGAAATCTGGGGAGAAAATGGTACTGAAAATAAAGACAAATTATTTATGAGAGTTAGCTACTACCATGGTGAAGCCCTCCTTGAATTGAAGTATCGTATTCCCCAAAAGGGTATCTTTGTGCTCCAACAGCAAGGTAACCATCCTTTGAGAGCCGGTTTTTTAGATATGCTTTCGAAAAAGCCAAAATATTCCAAAAAAGATGATACAAAGAATTGGAATGAAGAGACTGATAGGATCATTAGAGGAGCTAAACTTGCGACTATGGTTCCCCCTAAGAAAGTGGAATCAGAAGATAAGCCCCGATACAATTCCTTTGGAGTTTTCTATTATAACGATTTAAATACCGTTACTAAAAATATAGAAAATACGCTTGATGATATGATTGACAATATCAATCAAGTTATTAATCTTGTAAAATAGCAAAACAAGTGAACAAATAAAATTATTTTTACTATGTACAACGAGAAGTTAGAAGCACTCATCACTGCAGCATTGGCAGATGGTGTGCTCACAGAAAAGGAGAAACAGATTCTCTTTAAGAAAGCCGAGGCCATAGGCATTGACCTTGACGAATTCGAAATGGTGTTGGATGCCCGTCTTGTGGAACTCAAGAAGAAGGAAGCAAAAGCGAACCAAACAGTATCAACTGGAGATGGAAAAGCAAAATCAGCTCAACCATTCCGCACCAAAGTCTGAGAAATATGGTGATGTACGCAAGTGCCCAGCTTGTGGTGCTATCGTTCCTTCCATGGCTGCAAAATGTCCAGAATGTGGATATGAGTTCACGAATGTGGAAGCCAATTCATCCACTCGATTGCTGATGCAGAAAATTGACGAAATTCAAGCTCAGTATGCAGAGCTAACAGCGAATGTGGATAACAAAGACGAAAGTACGATAAGAACCCGTGGTTATCAGGTAAAACGCCAGTTGAATGACAGAACCGCCCAGCTCATTCAAAATTTCCCTATTCCAAACACCAGAGAAGATTTAATTGAATTTCTGACTCTCTGTATTGGCAATAGCAAAGCAGATTCTATCATGCTAGATGGTAATGACCCCGTAACACCAGCATGGAGAAAGAAATTGCAACAAGTTATTGCAAAAGTTAAGGTAGCATTGCCTAATGACCAGCAAGCTCAAGAACTCATAGACGAGTATGAGGGAAAGAGAGAGAACAGCAAGAAAAAAGGTAAAAAAATTGCTATTGGAATTGGAGTATTAGCCGTCTTAGTAATAGTGTGTGTACTCTTATTTGGTGGTGGTACAGGACCAGACTTAAAGAATGACCCTGTTGCTATATGTAACAAGGTAGAAAGTCTTGTAAAGGAAAAGAACTTCATAGAGCAGAAGCTATAATGTCCAACTATAGTGAAGATAAAGGAACACACGTCTATCGAGATGAATTGAAAGCTGGTGTTACATGCCTTAAAGACGGTCTTATTGAAAATGGTGAGTATGATAAAGTCTTTGAAACACCTTGTATAGAGGAAGCGTTTACTGACGAAATAGTCCCAGGCTGGAATCTTCAGAATAAATATTCTCTAATGATAGATTGCCTAAAAAAAATGAAAGGTAAGGTTTCTGATAGTGAAATTAAATTGTTTATCGACAAACAATTATCAGAATTTCAAGACACGGATTATAATGAGGATGGTGAATGGACAAAAGAAAATGTCCTGAAGCGTCTATACGAAGTAGGAGGCATAAGATAAGAGAATCGTTGGGTATTGAACTTAATACTCAATAACTATAGAAAGATTTAGGTGCAATAAAGTCACATTTTTATTGCGCCTAAATCTAATACGATTCTCAGAAGGATATAGATACCATAATATATAAACAATATTAAAGAAGCAATATGAAAAAGAAAGCCGATGTGATAACACAAATTAATGCCCAAGAGATATGGAAGAATGAAAATACTTCTCGTATCGAGGAACAATGTATGTCACCATTCATTGATAACGTGAGCAATGATATCGCAGAAATCACAGGATACACAGAATTGGAATTTATTGATAAAGAATATAATATCGGCGATTTTAGAGCTGACTTATTATATCGAGATAACATCACTGGAGATTTTGTCGTCATTGAGAACCAACTTGGTACTACAAATCATGACCATTTAGGCAAATGTATTACTTATTTAGCAAATATTCAGGCAAAAACCGTTGTTTGGATAAGTGAAAAATTTCGCCCTGAACATATTAAAGCCATTGAAACTCTCAATGAAATAACAAATGATGACTATAATTCTATGCCTTAGAATTACATTTCGAAAAGGCAGGCAATGAGGATCCATACTACTACTTTCAAAAAATCGTAGCCCCATCATCAGTTAGTAAACAAGCAAATAATGTCAGACAAATTAGTAGTGAAAGACAAGAACAATTTTGTGCTTTGGAAAATCTCATAGAAGATATAAAACAAAACATACCAAGTGCCCATTTCAACAGAAACAAAACTTTTCATAAAATTGGACATAAGAATAAAATTTATCTTGGCTTAAACATATCTCTAAAAAAGATAAAATCATCTTTGAAATAAACACCAATGAGAATGAACAAAAAGAGTATTTAAAAGAAATTGTAGAGAAATTGAACAAAACAAACAAGTACAACTTTGTGTTTTCTAAAGGTGTCAGAAACAAAAGTATCGACAAATGGACTTATATGCAAATTGGGACAATTGGAGATATAAAAAGATGAAATAAAAGAAATTTGCATCAATATGTTTAATACTATAACAGATAAAAATGGCAAATAAAATGTCTTTATGTATCATCAAATACACCTATACTCGATATGTAGGGGTGGATATCGAAAAATATACTCGGGGACTATTCGAGTATGTGAAGGAAGAGTTTGGGGAGTTTCAACCACAAATGTCAGAGCCTGGAACTATACCAGATATGCCAGACTATCTGGACATCGTGCTCTGCAAAAAGGACGGAAGTATCTTCTACGAAATGGATATCGAAAGACGTGCCATCAACATCCCGCTCGACTTTCAGCTGGAAGGATTGGTCTTGGAAATCGACATCACCAACTGTGATGGAACAAAATACAAAAAATACACCACTTTGTCAGAAGGGAACTACAAAATCAGATTGACCCCGATGAAGGTTGTCTCCCGGAACTTAGACCTCAGATTGACTTTCACAAATTCTTAAAATAGCCATCCTATGACATACGAAGATTTCAAGCAATTGGCAGAACATCCACAGCATCGGAATGTTCCTGCCATCTTCAAGCTCGAAGTTTTAGAAACGGAAGACTGGAGGAGAAGAAGCGTTCACATTATCCAAAATATAAGGTGAATACCTATTGTCCGCAAGCCTTCACCACAACTCTGGAGGAGGCTGAGAGTCTGATGCACCAGGATGTCCAGTACCGCAAAAAGATGAAGGAGGAAGACGACTATCCGCTGGATACCTTCTGCTATTATATCTCGGAGATTCCGATGGGACTGTTGCACTACGACCGCGAATGTCTTTCGGAAAGGGTGTATGATGGGGAAGGAAAACTGATCGACCGGTCTTACTGCTGTTCGCGTTTCAGCATTTACTATCCCGGAGTCTGCGATTCGCCAGCATACGACCGTCATCCTGACGAGACCTTCCGAGGCAGAAGTGCTGAACAGATTAGATTTCAGAAAGGTGACATCGTGGAAGTATATCGTGGCGATGAGGTGAAACTTGCCATCGTTGTCGGAACTCCGCTTACCACCGAATGGATCTGGGAGAGAAACCAGGCTGCCAAGGATAAAAGGGGATTGATGAACTGCCATATGATGAGACGGATGACAGCTATACCGTGATAGATGGTCCCGGCTACGAATACCACGACCACGTTCCGTCGCTGTATGTCTTCGCCCCTCACTATCATGTGCCGCTCTATCTTCAGAGACGATTCAAGGGTTATCTGAAAAAGGCTGAGAAGAAGCAGAAAGAAGAGGAGGAGAAAGACAGGATCTTCCGCCAAGCTCACGATTGCAGCTTCAGCAACAAGGAACAGATAGAAAAATCAGAAAAGTGCGGCTGTTTCTTCTGCGGCGAAATCTTCTCGCCATCCGAAATCACGGATTACCTCCCTGATGAGCCGCCTACAGCCGAATGTCCCTTCTGTTATACCGACTCCGTAATAGGTGATGCCTCCGGCTTCCCTATCACCAAGGATTTCTTGAAGAAAATGAAGAAGAGATGGTTCTAGGCGATTTTTCAACGTTTTTCACCGACCTGCCCCCTATCTCATGGGGGCAGTATCAGTTTTGAAAACGGACATTAAAATACAAGAACTCCGCCCTAAACAACCTTGAAAAGGGGAGTTAGGCGGAGCTATCTACAAATATTACTTCTTTTCTTCCAGATGCTTCTTCACGGCATCCTCGATATCAGCCTTGTAATTCAAGCCGTAGAGGCGGTAGAGATCCTGCATGTGGAGCATTCTTGGAAGAAGTTCTCCAGGTTGCGCTTATCCTTGGCAGTCCACTGC
>ENA-OQCS01000570-OQCS01000570.1-human-gut-metagenome-genome-assembly--contig:-NODE-570-length-20469-cov-3.649395_pt1 | contig 20469 bp, 28 predicted proteins | sample MGYA00242757_ERZ504575 | MGnify/ENA primary metagenome ERZ504575 (study PRJEB26092, sample SAMD00036297) | human gut metagenome | host: Homo sapiens | study: EMG produced TPA metagenomics assembly of... | reverse complement strand
TTATTGATTAAGAAAAGAGAATGTTTACCTTTGTATCATTACCGTCGCATAAAAACGACCAAAACAAACTTTAAACTTACACATTTATGAAAGAGAGACTGATTTTATTCTGCATGTTGTTGCTATGTGGCATCGGTGTTAGCCGGGCACAATCCGACAACGCCAAAGACTTCGAGCAAAAAGAAGAAGCCATCGCACAAAAGCTGCAACAAGCCGTTAACGAGAAAAACTATAAAGAAGCCGAAAAGAACGGTAAGGCTTTGATAACTCTGTTCAAAGAACAAGACGAGAACACTCAGAAAAAGTATAGCTGGATTATACAGTCCTATTACTACAATTTAGCCTGCTTCCAATCCTTGTTAAAGAAAAAAGGTGAAGCCATCAAAAATTTAGAACTGGCCTACGACAATGGATTTCAAGATTACAACCACATGATGAATGATACCGACTTAGACAACCTGCGCAGCGATAAACGCTTCAAGGCAGTGCTTGCCAAAGTGAAGAAGTGGGTGACTACCTCGACATACTTCAAAAAGCACCGGGATACACCCACAATGAGCGCCCTGATACACTCCCCCGCTTCGAATACATCAATCCCAACAACAAGTATTTAGTAGAGGTACGCCAATACTTCAAGTTGGACAGTGTGGCAGCGCAAGCGACGAATTATCAAAAATAAAGAACATACTGACTTATATACACAATACCATAAAACATGACGGAAACCATGAAAGTCCGGCAGGCAGCAACATCATCAAATGGGCAGAAGCTTGCAAAGGCGGTGCGCGAGGTCTGCATTGCGGAGGTCTTGCCCATGTACTGAAGGATTGTTATCTGTCCATGGGATTTAAGGCACGCCACATCAGCGGATTACCCCAAAAATACATCGGCGAATGCCATTCCATTAACGTAGTTTATTCCAATACCTTGGATAAATGGATATGGGTAGACCCCACCAACAATGCCTGGGTGATGGATGAAAACGGCATCATGCTAAGCGTACAAGAAGTGCGCGAACGCCTGCGAGACGGTCGTCCGGTGACCCTAAATGAAGAAGCCAACTGGAACAACCAACAGAAGATTACCAAAGAATATTATTTAGACAGCTATATGGCCAAGAATCTCTATAGCATAAAAGCAGACGATGTACTGCTTTGCCCCTCAGACCCTAATGCGGAAAACTTCTTCCAAGCCAAGTACGTGGTCAATGACGATGCCTGGTTCTGGCAGTCGCCCTATCAGGAATAAAAAACAGATGATGTATCCGGCAGAAACACATCATCTGTTTAAAGCAAACAGACCATCTGTTTCGGGTGAACAGATGGTCTGTTTTTTATGTCTGCATCATGCGTTTAATCTCTGCGTCCCAGGAATATCATGATATAATAAATCAGCGTAGCAAGCGAACCGAGAGCAGCCACTACATAAGTATAGGCAGCCGAGCGGAGTGCATCTTCCGCTTGCGCATGATTATATGAATTCGTAATGCCGGAATTGCTAAGCCATACCAGCGCACGCTTACTTGCATTGATTTCCACCGGCAAGGTGATGAAGCTGAATAAAGTTGTCAATGCAAACAGTATAATGCCCGCCAGCAACAGTTGCGGAAAGGAGTTCAGCAGCAAGATACCTGCCAGCAGCAACCACGTCATCCACTGTGAGGCAAAAGAGACTACCGGCACCAGTTGCTGCGCATTGTCAACGGAGCGTATGCGCGTGCATGCTGCACGGCGTGACCACATTCGTGGGCTGCAACGGCAGCAGCCATGATGCTGTTACTGCTATAAACACTCTCACTCAGGTTTACTGTCTTATTGGCAGGATTATAATGGTCGGTCAGATGTCCGGGAGTATGCGTCACGGTCACATCGTAAATGCCATTGTCGTGCAGCATCTTCAAAGCAACGTCCGCTCCCGTCATTCCGTTGCCGGTAGGGATTTTAGAGTACTTCTTGAACTTGTTCTGAAGATTCATCTGTACCAGCCAGCTAACGGCGGCAATACCGATAAAAATAATCCATATCATTCCTGTTCCCATAATTTTCTTTCTTTAAATTGTGAATAAATCAGTCGTTTCTTATTGTATAACAAATAGTCTGCCAAAAATAAAAGGAAACGGTGAGCAATGCCAGCGTTTCCTTTATCTTTTAGGAAGAATTAAAGATTTCTGATTTATAATTTATTTTTCAATCTCCACCTCTATCACTTTATCAATATCCGTCGGAACCTCCGGCAAGTAGAGCATCACCCCTCCTTCACACTTACGGAACTTCACTGGAAGACGGTCGGCATACCCCACTGCCTTCCTCACTTTCTTGCCTTCCAACGGCAGGAAGAGAGCCTTATCCTGCAATTCGAGAATATGCACGTATAATTTATTTTCTCTTTGTGTAGTGACTCCCCAAGGATGCGGAGCAATGCAGCCGCCACGGTTCCGTAGATGGTTTCACCGTATACCTTCATCCATTCCCCTACTTCTGCCAGACGCTCCAATGCAACAGCAGGCAGCTCACCGTCCGGCTGAGGACCGATATTCATCAGCAGATTGGCATCTTTACCCGCAGCCTTCACCAGGTAATGTATCAGCGTTTTGGTGGATTTATAATCCTGGTCCGTAATCTTATATCCCCACATTCCATTCATCGTCTCGCAGGTTTCAAGGGGCAAGGCGCTGATATCCTGCCCGGAAAGACCGGCACGGTTCTCTCCCGGCAGGTCGCGCTCGAATATCTGGATGTCCTCGCCGGCAAACGGTGCTTGATGATGGTTGTTCCCAACCAAGCAAGCCGGTTGCAGGCGGTGTATCATGCATATTGCCCGGGCAGTTGCCAGTCAAAATCCGGATTCTGGTCCTGGTCCCACCAGCCATCAAACCAAATGGCACCTATTTTTCCATAATTGGTGAGCAACTCGGTCAGCTGGTTGTTCATGAATTTATAGTAGCTGTTCCAGTCGCCCTTCGGATTCGGTCGTCCCGTTCCACGTCCGGTGCGTCCCCACGGAGCATCCTCGCGATACCAGTCGATGTGCGAATAGTAGAGATGCAGACGAATACCTTGCTTGTGGCACTCGTCTGCCAATCTTTCAGAATATCCCGCTTAAAAGGGGTAGCATCCACAATATTGTAATCGGAAAAGCGTGTGTGGAACATAGAAAAGCCATCGTGATGCCGGGATGTAAAGCAGATATACTTGCCCCGGACGCCTTAATGGCTGACACCCATCTGGCAGCATCGAATTTGGCAGGATAGAAACCTCCCGCCAGTTTGGCATACTCCTTATAATTAAGGTTCTTGTTCGTCATGGTCCATTCTCCGGTAGCCAGCATACTGTATATCCCCCAATGCAGGAAGATACCGAAGCGATTGTCCCGAAACTCCTGACGGGATTTCAGGTTCTCCTCCGTCGGCTGGTAAGTCTGCGACTGTGCGGAGCACACAAGAAGAAACAACAGTAAAAAAGACAAAAGACGTGTTTTCATGGCAATAAATAAAAAAGGCACGGATTATCCGGACACCCACGGTTCTTCAGATGAAGCCGCGAAATCCGTGTAATCCGTGTCTAAGGTTATCTGTTTGTTTTATTATTCCTCTGTATACCGTTCGATGGTCTGCTCACGGTCCGGTCCCAGAGAAACAATCTTGATGGGCACACCAAGCTGTTCTTCCAGGAATGACAAATATGCATTGAATTCTTCCGGGAACTCATCTTCACTCTGCATCTTGGTCATATCCGTCTGCCAACCGGGTAGCTCTACATAAACCGGTTCAACAGTCTCATTGATATCGAACGGGAAGTAATCAATCTCTTCCTCATCCATCTTGTAAGCTACACAAGCCTTAATGGTTTCAAAAGAATCGAGCACATCGCTCTTCATCATAATCAGTTTGGTAACCCCGTCTACCATAATGGCATATTTCAATGCCACCAGGTCAATCCAGCCACAACGGCGCTTACGTCCTGTCACAGAACCGAACTCATGACCCAGTGTGCAAATCTGGTCACCGGTCTTGTCGAATAATTCCGTCGGGAACGGACCGGCACCTACGCGCGTACAATAGGCTTTGAAAATCCCATATACCTCACCAATCTTGTTGGGAGCAATACCCAGACCGGTACAAGCACCTGCACAAACCGTATTGGAAGACGTTACAAACGGATAAGAACCGAAATCAATGTCCAGCATTGTCCCCTGCGCACCTTCGCACAATACAGACTTGCCGGCAGCCAGCAGATTGTTCATCTCGTGTTCGCTATCCACCAACTGGAATTGTTTCAAGTATTCGATACCTTCGAACCATGCCTTCTCCATTTCGGTAATGTCATACTCATAGTTCAAGCCTTTCAAGATTTGTTCATGACGGGCCTTGGCCGCTGCATACTTCTTGTCAAAGTCATGCAGAATGTCGCCTACACGCACACCGTTACGGCTGATTTTATCCGTGTAAGTCGGTCCGATGCCTTTTCCGGTCGTTCCTACCTTTGCATCGCCTTTGGCTGCTTCGTATGCAGCATCCAGTATGCGGTGAGTCGGCAGAATGAGGTGTGCTTTCTTGGAAATGTGCAAGCGTTCCTTCAAGTTATGGCCGGACGCTTCCAATGATTCGGCTTCCGCTTTGAAGAGAGCCGGGTCAAGCACCACTCCGTTACCGATGATATTCACCTTGTCTCCCTGGAATATTCCAGACGGAATGGAACGGAGCACATACTTCTGCCCTTCAAACTCGAGTGTATGTCCGGCATTCGGTCCACCCTGGAAACGAGCTACGACATCGTATCTCGGAGTTAACACATCAACGACTTTGCCTTTGCCTTCGTCGCCCCATTGTAATCCTAATAATACGTCTACTTTCATTTTTCTTTTTTATGGTTATTATTCTTTTTCTTCCGTTTATTGGCCCGGTCACACTTGCTGCACAACCCATACATATATAAGGAATAGTGCGTAAGATTAAAACGGCTCAGTTTGGTATTCTCAATGGCATGTTGCAACTCCTCGTTCTGAAACTCGGTCACCTTTCCGCACTGGGTGCATATCTGGTGATGGTGCGTATCGCGATTATAAGATTTTTCGTATTGGGAAGAGTTGCCGAACTGATGCTTGATGACCAGACGAGCATTTATAAGCAAAATGATGGTATTGTAAAGCGTTGCACGGCTGACGCGGAAGTTCTCCTGGTCGGCCATCAGTGAATAGAGCGTGTCGATATCAAAATGACCGTCTATGGAGTAAATGGTGTCAAGTATAGCATAACGTTCGGGAGTCTTCCGATGCCCGTTCGCATTCAGATATTCAGTGAATATCTGCCTAACTGTATCTTTCACATTCTGACTTTCCATTTGACGGCGCAGTTTTACAGCCAACAAAGTTAATCCTTTTTTGTGGAAAGCAAACGAGAAAGAGATAAAAATTGCGATAAGGGAAATATTCCCTTACCGCATCAGTCTCTATAACCATAGAACTAATCTAACAAACCTCCTCTTTTACAAGATTGTATAGTAATTGTTCTACATCAGAAGAAGAATTGTCCATACCCTCCACTCTGCGGCAAACTTGAAAAGAATTTTCCTCATTTTGCTGCATAAAGCGGCGGATAGCAGTCATGGCTGCATTGCGTACATGATAGGAGCCCGACAAAAAAGCCGTTATTGCCTGGTCGAGGAACTCATTTTCAACCCGTTCGTTCATATCCCCTTTCTTCATCAATAGACGGGCTATGGTGAGGAAGCCGCAAACCTGCGTGTATTCGTCCTCGCTTGCAATCCAATGGAAGGACTTGGCAGGCGCATAAGGAAGATGTTGGAATAAATTCATGCAGGTAAGTTCTGCAATCTCGATATTACGGATATCTTCCACCCAGATATCGGCTATCTCGGGCAGGAAACTCTCTACCGGCTGTAAAAGTCCCGCCAATATTTTGCACTCTCTGATATCTTCTTTCCACAAAGCCTGAGCCAGAGAGTGGTCCTTCTCGTAACCGGCAGCAATACCCTTGATACGGGGCAACTCCACGCCAAAGTTCAGCTTATATACCAGCCCTTTCTCACGCATACTTTGGGACACAGCCCCGTTCATTGAGAGACGGAGCTGTGTCTTTATATCTTTCAGCCGCTGATGCAGCTGCTCTTTAGTATCTATCATAGTTCATCATTTATTGACAGAAGACAATGTAGAATAGTCTTTGCTATAACGCAACATCTGTTCCGCATAACCTTCATCATAAGTCACTGTCACATCTGTTATAGTACCGTCGGCATCCGTCACCACTTCATACTTGGGATTGACGAACCCCTTATACGGCGCAAGATTCAGCTTCTTGTAGCGTTCCAGCACTTCGGCATGCAAAGCGGGATCGACTTCACGGCATAGGCTTCCACCAAATCATGGGCACCGGCATAGTCACCGGTGGACTTGATACGCTGTATCTCGCAAGCAACCGGCCAAACAAGTCACGCACTTCTCATAATCGTTTATCACACGTACGTCTTCCCATCCTTCTTTACCAATTCCACAACCTTCTCCGCCGCACCTTTCTCGTACACCCAGCGGGCTATGAGCTGACGGTTGCGCATATGGGCTTCTTCTACATTGTTACCCGGCTCGATACGTACAAGCTGTGTCATCAAACCATTCATCAGATAGGTGTAGTATTGAGCCTTATAAGCATCCGCACTTGGAGTAAGCCCCAGTTCCACCAGCTTCGGGTCGGCCACGTAGTAGAGTCCGAACAAGTCGGCGCGCGCTTCTTCGATAGTAGAACCATATGCCTTCAACGCATCCGGGTCCACACCCGGGAGCAATTTACCGGAACCATGTCCCAAACATTCATGCAGGTCAGTATGCAGTTCATCTGTCACATCTGCGTACTTATCAATCAGTTGAAGCTCTGCATCACTGTACACAAACTCCTCATTGAACCGTTGCCATGAGCTGCCTTATTATAAGCATCTGTAATGTTACCGATTGTAACGGATTTCGAACCATGATGCTACGTATCCAGTTGGCATTGGGCAGGTTGATGCCGATAGCAGTTGCAGGATACAAGTCACCGGCCAGAATAGCCGCCGTGATTACCTTGGCAGACACCCCTTTCACTTTCTCCTTCTTGAATTGTCCGTCTACCGGCGAATGGTCCTCAAACCACTGTGCATTGCCGCTTATCAACTCTGTACGCTGGGTAGCTTCCAAATCTTTAAAATTCACCAGAGATTCCCAGCTTGCCTTCATGCCGAGCGGGTCACCATAACTTCGGTAAAACCGTTCACAAAGTCAATGCGTGAGTTCAAATCCTTCACCCACAAAATGGCATATTCATCGAATGTCTTCAAATCGCCGGTTTCATAGAATTCCATCAGTTTGGCTATCACCGCCTTCTGCTCGGGAGTCTCGGCAACTCCTTCCGCCTTCTTCAGCCAGTAGACAATCTTTTCAAGTGCCTGTCCATACAAGCCCCCACTTTCCATACTTTCTCCTGAATCTTGCCATCCTCTTTCACCAAACGGCTATTCAAACCATAGGAAACGGGAGTTTCATCCTGCGGATTCTTCAAGGCATTATAGAAATCTTCGGCCTCCTGCTGCGTCACGCCATCGTAATAATTGCATGCGGAAGTCAAAACCAAATCTTCACCGGCAGCTTGGTTCACCCGTTTGGGCATCACCGTGGGGTCGAAAATAACGGGGAACACTTCCTCGCACAGTTGTTCCACAGTCTGTCCTTCGGCAAGCGGCAACGTAGCTGCATCCACACTCTGTACAGCCTGCCTGAAGAATTCGGGAGTAAATCCCGGAACGAACTTTTCGCTACCATAGTGATGATGAATGCCGTTAGAGAACCATACCCGCTTGAGGTACACTTCCATAGCCTTGAAATCAGGAGTATTCTTATCTCCCTTATAGCCGGTATAAACAGCTTCCAGCATCCGGCGAATCGTCAGGTTATACTTGCCATTCTGGTCGAAAAGAATGTCTCTGCCCTGCAAAGCCGCTTCCGTCAAATAATAAACCAATTCTTTTTGTTTGAGGGACAAATCCTCAAAACCTGGTACGCGGTAACGTAAAATCTGTAAATCTGCAAATTGTTCCACTGTATAGTCAAATTTTTCTGCCTCAGCAGTTGTTTTCGGATTTCCACCACAAGCCGTCAATAGAGAAAGGGCAGTCACCATAGAAATTAGTTGTTTCTTCATGTGTCGGGAGTATATAGATTGGTATTAAAAAAGAAGAAAAGGAAGTATCCCGAAACAATTGTTCCGGAATATTTCCTTTTTATTCATTCAGTCATACAGAATTATTTCTTCTTAGCTTCTTTTTCTGCGTGTCTTTTACGATATCCATTAGGAGTCTCACCTACATTTTTATAGAAAGCAGCATAAAAAGACTGACGGTTTGCAAAGCCGACCATCGTACTGATCTCCTCTACATTCTTGTCAGCATATCTTTTGTCTGTCAACAAATGCTGCGCTTCTTTTACTCTATATTCATTCAGCAGCAAGAATAGTTCATGCCGAAGCGTGAATTCACCACTGCAGACAAATAGCGAGTATTGGTCTGCAATTCTTTCGCCAAATCCTTAGCGGAATAATCAGCATCTCTGTACTTCTTTTGTACAACAACGATATTCAATATCTTGTCATACAACTCATCTGCCAATTCCGGCCTTATCAAAGAACGGTAGCAGCATCCTTTTCTTTCTTTTCGCGCAGGTTGTAAGGACGTTTCTTCGTTCCTTTTCCTGGGCATTGTTTTCTAAATCACTCATTGAATTAACTGGTTAGGGTTGTTTAAAATCGGAAAAGCCAAAGGGTTAGCCCCTTAGACTTTACAAAAGTCAGACATTTTTTTTTAATACACAACTTTTCCCGTATATATTTTTGATAAATAAACAACGAAAAAGGTTGAAAAGTAGGTCAATTCAGCCATTAATAAGAAACTTTAACCTTTTGCAGAAACTCATATGATACAAAATCTTGATGACTTTCCATTTGTAGTATATGCAATAATTAGTGTACCTTTGCCGGAAGAAATCCATACTGCCAGATTATGCTACAAACGCTCAAGACATATTTCGGTTACGACAGTTTCCGCCCCTTACAAGAAGACATCATACGCCATCTGATGGACCGTAAAGACGCATTGGTACTGATGCCTACGGGAGGTGGAAAATCCATCTGCTACCAACTTCCCGCCCTATTGAGTGAAGGCACGGCGGTAGTGGTTTCTCCGCTCATTTCCTTGATGAAGGACCAAGTGGAAACGCTCTGTGCAAACGGTATCGCGGCCGGTGCACTGAACAGCAATAATGATGAAACAGAGAATGCTTCCCTACGACGTGCATGCATGGAAGGCAAGCTGAAACTGCTATATATTTCTCCTGAAAAATTATTGGCGGAAGCCAACTATCTGTTAAGGGATATGCATATTTCCCTTTTCGCCATTGATGAAGCTCACTGCATCTCACAATGGGGACACGATTTCCGTCCGGAATATACACAGATGGGCATCCTTCACCAACTGTTTCCCCAGGTTCCCATCATTGCACTTACTGCCACAGCCGATAAAATAACCCGTGAAGATATTATTAAACAGCTACACCTCAACCAACCGAGAATTTTCATTTCATCTTTCGACCGTCCCAACCTGAGTCTCACCGTAAAAAGAGGTTACCAGCAGAAGGAAAAAAGCAAAGCCATCCTCGACTTCATCGCCCGCCATCCGGGAGAGAGCGGCATCATTTATTGCATGAGCCGCAGCAAGACTGAAACAGTGGCACAAATGCTTCAAAAACAAGGGATAAAGTCGGCGGTCTATCATGCAGGACTGTCGCCGGCACGAAGAGATGAAGCACAAGACGACTTCATCAATGACCGCGTGCAAGTGGTATGCGCCACCATTGCCTTTGGAATGGGAATTGACAAAAGCAATGTGCGCTGGGTAATTCATTACAATTTGCCCAAAAGCATTGAAAGTTTCTATCAGGAAATAGGACGTGCCGGACGAGACGGAATGCCCAGTGACACCCTTTTGTTCTATTCACTGGCCGACCTCATTCTGCTCACTAAATTCGCAACAGACAGCGGGCAACAAAGCATCAACCTGGAAAAGCTGCAACGTATGCAGCAATATGCGGAAGCAGATATCTGCCGCCGTCGCATTCTGTTAAGTTATTTCGGTGAAAATACGACCTGCGACTGTGGAAACTGTGATGTATGCAAAAATCCCCCCGAACGTTTCGATGGTACAATAATCGTACAAAAGGCACTTAGTGCAATCGCGCGTTCCGAGCAGCAGATAGGGACCGGTATTTTAGTGGACATCCTCCGAGGAAACATGAGTTCTGAAGTTACAGAAAGAGGATACCATCGCCTTAAGACCTTTGGAGCCGGGCGTGAAGTACCTGTCAGAGATTGGCATGACTACCTGCTGCAAATGTTGCAACTCGGCTATTTCGAAATAGCCTACAATGAAAACAACCATCTGAAAATTACTCAAAGCGGAACAGATGTCTTGTTTGGCAGAGCACGCGCCCTGCTTGTCACCATCCGCCGCGAGGAAGCTGTACAAGCTACAAGAGGCCGTAAACGCAAGGCTACAGTTCCAACCAAAGAATTGCCATTGGGATTGCCCAATACAGAAAGTGGGGAACTTTTCGAAGCTCTCCGCACTCTCCGCAAACGCCTTGCCGACCAGGAAGCACTTCCTGCCTATATCGTACTGTCCGACAAAGTGCTCCACCTACTCAGCGCCTCCCGCCCCACTACCATAGAAGAATTTGGTAATATCAGCGGTATCGGTGAATATAAAAAGAAGAAATACGGAAAAGAGTTTGTGGAACTGATACGGAAATACAGTTAAATATTATTTACACTGCAACAGCAAATCCCTGAGGTCGCCTTGCGGCACACCAAGTGAAATGGCCTTTTCGAAGTCACGTTTTGCCAACTCCTTTTTCTTTTGAGAAAGGTAAATTTGCCCCCGTATCAAGTAGGCTTCTGTCTGCGAAGCATCCAGCTTGATGGCTTCTTCCAAGTCCATCATGGCCAGGTCCACATGTTTCATATCCTGCTCTACACCCGCACGTGCTACGTAAAGTACGGCATATTGCTGGGTAGTCAGCCGGGTAGCTTCTCCTCCTTTTTCTGCAATCATGGCATTCAATATCGAAAGCGCCGCTTCATATTTGCCCTCCTTCTGCTCCAGTGTAGCCAACCCCAGACGGCCATTGTAACTCTGGGGGGCAAGTTTCAGCAGACGTTCATAATCAGACTTTGCAATTATAGTTGCGCTGCCGCATATAGATATAGGCACGCATCAGCAAGGCTTCCTGATTATCGCTCTCTATATCCAGCACCAAAGAATAGTCTATCCGGGCCAAGTCATCCTTTCCCAACTCTAGATAAAGAGCGGCACGATTCATCAGGGCGGGTATGGCACGCGGAGCAATGTTCAATGCCAGCGTATACGAGTCAAGAGCCTGCTCATACCGGTGCTGCCGACGTTGTATCGTACCCAAGTTGGAGAACAGCAAAGCGTTATGAGGATTGGCGGGCTCCATTTTCAAAGCTTGTTCAATGTATTTTTCGGCCAATGACAAGCTGTCTTGCTCCGTGGCTGCAACCGCACGTTCGCTCAGTTCCTGATAGGTTTGTGAAAAGGCAGGGAACATCGTGGCTCCACACAAGAAGAAAGAAAAAATAAGTTTCTTCATATAATAGTTCAGTATTTATTCCAAAGGATAGGTATCGAAAGCGAACAGTTCTGTTGACAAATAGCGTTCCCCCGTATCGGGCAGTAGGGCAACAATCATTTTATCCGCAAATTCAGGCGTTCGGCCAGCAACCGTGCCGCATATACCGCCGCACCGGATGAGATGCCCGCCAGCAAGCCTTCCGTAGAAGCCAGCTCTCGTCCTCCACGAATGGCCTCGTCATCGGGCACCGGAATAATCTCGTCTACTACAGAAGCATCATAAATGGAAGGAATAAAATTGGCCCCAATCCCCTGGATGCGGTGCGGTGCGTCTTCCCCTCCTTCCAGAACCGGAGAGGAGGCCGGTTCTACAGCCACAACATAGACATCCGGATTATGTTTCTTCAAGGCACGCGCCACTCCACAGACCGTACCGCCCGTACCCACACCGGCAACAAAAACAGTCACTTTACCATCCGTGTCCGTCCAGATTTCTTCCCCCGTAGTATGTTCATGAGCCTTGGCATTGGAGGGATTCTCAAACTGCTGCAGAATAACCGCACCGGGTATCGCATCCCGCAGTTCTTTCGCTTTGGCAATGGAGCCGGCCATACCTGTCAGCCCGTCGGTCAGTACAATCTCCGCACCCAAGGCTTTCAACAGATTACGGCGTTCCACACTCATGGTCTCCGGCATGGTCAATATCAAATGATATCCCTTGATGGTTGCTACCATCGCCAGTCCCACGCCGGTATTGCCACTGGTAGGTTCAATAATCGTGGCTCCGGGTTTCAAAGCCCCACGTGCCTCGGCATCCTCAATCATGGCAAATGCCACACGGTCCTTCACGCTTCCCGCCGGATTAAAAGATTCCAGTTTGGCCACAATATTTCTTTTCAATCCGTATTTACAGCTGTATTCAGCCAATTCCATCAAAGGAGTATGCCCAATCAACTCCGTCAGGTTCTTTGCAATTTTCGCCATAATCTCACTGTCTAATACATTCTTCCCGTACACACTTATGTAACATGGATATGCTGACAAAGATATGGAAATTCCAAGAAATAAACCGTGCGGGAAAGGAAAGATTATACTGCCATCTATCAAAGCTTAACACGAATAAAGAGGATGAAAGGATATGAAACGATTGAAGAAGGCAGGATGAGGAGGAAGAACCATATCTGACAATCAGCGACTTCCCACTGCAAAGATGGTGCATGCTTTTTGCAGTAGTACTGCAAACGAGCTGCAGCGTTACTGCAAATAGGTTTGCAGTGGTACTGCAACTGCTTTGCAGCGCAACTGTAACAGCTTTGCAGTGACACTGCAAAAGGTTTGCAGAACTTTGCAGTGAGAAGTTACTGATGAACAGAACGGTAATGAGACACTGTTATCAAGACTTCTTAAGATAGTCTACAATCCACGCGCCCACTTCCTTGGTACCGTATTTGTCGCCACCTTCTACTTGAATCTCCGGTGTACGTACATTCGCATCGAGTGAAGCATCAACTGCCTTACGAATCAACGCCCCCTCCTCTTTCAGGTCGAAGTATTCGAAAAGCATGGCTACAGACAAAATTTGCGCCAGCGGATTGGCTATATTCAAGCCTTTCGCCTGCGGCCAGGAACCATGGATAGGTTCGAATACCGGCGTGCTCTCTCCCGTAGAAGCAGAAGGCAGCAATCCCATAGAGCCACTGATGCAGGAACCCTCGTCCGTCAAAATATCACCAAACGTATTTTCCGTAACCATTACGTCAAAGAATTTCGGCTCTTGAATCATCTTCATGGCGGCGTTGTCCACAAACATATAGTCGGTTGTCACCTCGGGGTACTGCGGTGCCATCTCCTGGGCAATCTGTCTCCAAAGACGGGAAGAGGCAAGCACATTGGCTTTATCCACCACCGTAAGATGTTTACTGCGTTTCATGGCATATTCAAATCCGACTTTCAGGATACGCTCAATCTCAGGACGGGTATACATGTTCGTATCATACGCCTTGTCATTGTCCTGGTATTTCTCACCGAAGTACATGCCACCGGTCAGTTCGCGGATGCAAAGGAAATCGGCACCATCCACCAGTTCCGCACGAAGGGGAGACTTATGGAGCAGACATTTGAAGGTCTGCACGGGACGGATGTTGGCAAATAGTCCCAGTTTCTTGCGCATAGCCAGCAAGCCCTGCTCGGGACGCACTTTGGCAGTAGGGTCATTGTCGAATTTCGGGTCACCTACGGCAGAGAACAATACAGCATCCGCATTTTTACAAGCCTCATAAGTGGCTTCGGGAAACGGGTCACCCACCTTGTCTATCGCGTCTGCACCGCAGATGGCATATTCATAGTTCACTTTATGTCCGAACTTCTCACACACGGCAGTCATCACATCCACGCCTACGGTAGAGATTTCGGGGCCGATACCGTCACCGGCCAACACTGCAATTTTAAAATCCATTGTTTTCTTTATTATTTAAAAGTTCATCTATCTTCTTTTTGTTTGCAAGATTCTTGCGGCGATACCGATCACCCCACACAAAACCTGCTGTCAATATAAGGGTATTGATGGCTGACATAAGATACTCGTCCGCATCCAACTCGCCGCTCCACCAACGCAGAAAGAGGTTGAAAGCAAAAAGCAAGCCTGCATACAACGCATAGCATACATAAGGACGCCTCTCAAAAAACGATTTCTTTTTCTCCATGAGATCCATTTTTTATGATTCGTATTCGTCTTCTATGATATTCAGCATCTTCACCGTCGCCTTGATGGCCGCTTCCGTCTGGTCTGCGTCCAATCCGCGTGTACGGAATATCGTATCTTCAAAACTCCAGGTAATACCGTCTGCACAAAGGCATCGGTACGCCCACCGGGAGGAATGGTCACGGCATAGTTCGTCAGCATCGGGAACTTACGACCCAGTGTCACTTTATATATCTTGCGCAAGGCGCGCACAAAAGCATCATACTGGCCATCTCCACTGGAACTTTCCTCATATTCCTTTCCGTTAATTTCTATCTTCAACGTAGCCATCGGCTTCAATCCATACGCCAGATTCACAATATAGCTCTTAAGGCTGACGCGTTCTTCTGCCATTCCGTGCTTCAGTACGTCCGAAACGATATAGGGCAGGTCTTCTTGCGTCACCAGCTCTTTCTTGTCGCCCAACTCAATGATGCGTTCGGTCACTTTGCGCATGGCATCTTCATCCAGTTGTAACCCCAAGTCCTCCAGATTCTTCCGGATATTGGCTTTACCGCTGTTCTTGCCCAGGGCATACTCTCGCTTGCGACCAAAGCGTTCGGGCAGGAGGTCGTTGCAGTAGAGGTTACTTTTATTGTCACCGTCGGCATGGACGCCTGCCACTTGGGTAAATACATTCTCGCCAACAATCGGTTTATTGGCGGGAATGACGATGCCCGAGTAGGACTCCACCACACGGCTTACGTCGTTCAGGCGGCTTTCGTCAATGTTGGTAATGGCATTGAAGTGGTCTTTCAGGATAGCCTGCACACTGGCAAGCGGAGCATTGCCGGCGCGTTCGCCCAGGCCGTTAATGGTAGTATGCAGTCCCTTGCAACCGCTAAGTACGGCGGCAAGCACATTGCTCACGGCAAGGTCATAGTCATTGTGGGCATGGAAGTCAAAATGGGCATGCGGATAGCGTTTCACCATCTTGCGCATGAACTCGATGACCTGCAGCGGGTTCAATACGCCCAACGTGTCAGGCAACATATAGCGGCGGATATTGGTCTGCTCCAAGGCGTCCATCAGACGGAACACATATTCCGGAGAATCTTTCATGCCGTTGCTCCAGTCTTCCAGATAGACATTCACTACCATATCCTGCTCGTTGGCGTAATCCACTACGGACAGAATATCCTCGATATGCTCTTCGGGAGTCTTCTTCACTGGTAGGTGCAATGCTTCAGCGAGCCTTTGCACAGCAGATTGATGACACGGCAACCGGTCGCATGTATCCAGTCCACCGACGTGTGGCCATCTACAAAGCCAAGCACTTCTACTCTTGGCAACAGATTACGGCGTGCCGCCCAGTCACAAATCATTTTTACGGCATCAAACTCTCCTTCGGATACCCGCGCAGAAGCCACCTCCACCCGGTCTACCTTCAATTCCTCCAGTAACAAACGGGCAATCATCAGCTTCTCATGGGGCACAAAGGAGACTCCGCTGGTCTGTTCACCGTCGCGGAGCGTAGTGTCCATGATTTCTATCTTCGGATGATTATGCTTCATTTTTATTCTCCCAAGCTTCTATCTTATCTTTATTCTCAACCAGAAAATCGATGTCATCCAAGCCATTCATCAGGCAATGTTTCTTGTAGGCATTGATTTCAAAATGTTCGATCTTGCCCGTAGCTTTGTTGGTGATGGTCTGTTCGGGCAGATTCACTTCCACTTCCATCTTCGGATTGGCAGAGATAGAGTCGAACAACTCTTTCAGGAACGGCTCACTTACCACCACCGGAAGCACAAAGTTGTTCAGTTCATTGTTCTTGTGTATATCGGCAAAGAAACTCGATACCACCACGCGGAAACCGTAACCGGCAATGGCCCATGCAGCATGCTCACGGCTGGAACCGGAACCGAAGTTCTTTCCTGCCACCAGAATCTGTCCACCGTAAGTGGGATTGTTCAAAACAAAGTCCTTGTTCAGAGAACCGTCCGGATGATAGCGCCAATCGCGGAATAAATTATCTCCGAAGAACTTTTCCTCACGGGTAGTAGCTTTCAGAAAACGTGCAGGGATTATCTGGTCTGTATCCACATTCTCTAATGGAAGAGGCACACAAGTACTGGTTATTATATCAAATTTTGTCTTCATCTTTGTATTTACGATTTACAATTTACGATTGAAAATACTCTTGATTTACCTTTGTTGAACGATGTTTGATTTACGAAGTAATTTTAATCGTAAATCGTCCAATCGTACATCAAATCAGCGTTCTCGGGTCAGTAATTACTCCAGTCACTGCCGCTGCTGCAGCTACAAGCGGGCTGGCAAGCAGTGTTCGGGAACCCGGTCCCTGGCGTCCTTCAAAATTACGGTTACTGGTAGACACTGCATACTTTCCGGCAGGCACCTTATCGTCGTTCATTGCCAGGCAAGCAGAACAACCCGGTTGGCGAATGGCAAAACCGGCCTCTTCCAAAATCTTGTCCAGTCCCTCTTCGCGAATCTGTGCATCTACCATCCAGGAGCCCGGAACCAGCCATGCCACTACATTCTCGGCTTTCCGACGGCCTTTCACAATGGAGGCAAATGCACGGAAATCCTCAATGCGTCCATTGGTGCAGGCACCCAAAAACACATAGTCAACCTTCTTACCCAGCAAAGGTTCTCCCGGTTGGAAACCATATAGCTAATAGACTTCATGAAAGAGGTCCGGGCAGCTTCTCCCATGCCTTCGGTAGTAGGAATATGTTGTGTGATACCCATACCCATGCCCGGGTTGGTACCGTATGTAATCATCGGTTCAATATCTTCGGCAGCAAAACGGACTTCCTTGTCGAACACTGCATCCTCATCACTCTTCAATGTTTTCCAATAGGCCAATGCCTTGTCCCATGCCTCACCCTTCGGAGCATATTCGCGTCCTTTGATGTACTCGAAAGTGGTCTCATCCGGAGCAACCATACCGCCGCGGGCACCCATCTCTATACTCAGATTGCACAAGGTCAGACGGCCTTCCATAGTCAGACCACGCACAGCTTCTCCGGCATATTCCACGAAATATCCCGTAGCGCCGCTGGTCGTCATCTTCGACATCATATACAATGCTACATCTTTTGCCGTCACTCTCTTGCCAAGTTTGCCGTCGACAGTGATGCGCATTGTCTTAGGACGGGTCTGAAGGATACATTGCGAGGCCATTACCATTTCCACCTCACTCGTACCGATACCGAAAGCCACTGCTCCCATCGCCCCGTGGGTGGAAGTATGCGAGTCACCGCAGACAATGGTCATGCCAGGCAGGGTCAGCCCGCGTTCCGGACCTACTACATGGATAATTCCGTTCTTCTTGTCCATCATGCCGAAATGGGCCAATCCAAACTCTTCCGCATTCTTGGCCAGTGTATCTACCTGAGTCTTTGAAACCGGGTCTTCAATCGGCTTGTCCTGGTCATGCGTCGGCGTGTTATGGTCGGGCATACAGAAAATCTTTCCGGACGGAAACACTTGATTCCACGTTCGCGCAATCCTGAAAAGGCTTGCGGGCTGGTTACTTCATGACAATAAAGCCGGTCAATATAAAGCTGTGTGGGACCGTCTTCCACTTTCTGTACCACATGGGCATCCCAGATTTTATCAAATAATGTATTCATCTCTTTATGTACAATTTAGCTATTTACAAATTTACGATTAAAATCACATCTTGAACTTATTGATACAGTCGATGTACGCTTCCACTGATGCCGCGATAATATCCGTATTGGCACCGAACCCATAATAAATATGATTATCGTATTCCACCTGCATATGTACCTTACCCATATCGTCGCTACCCTTGCTGATAGCCTGGATAGTGAATTCCTTCAATGTCATATGGCGGTCAATAATCTTCTTCAAAGCCTTGATAGCAGCGTCTACCGGACCGTTTCCACTGGCGGCGCTTCAAACTTCTCGCCAGAGATGTTCAATCCCAAGCTGCAACCGAACGAACCCCCACCCCACTGGTCACCTGAAGATATTCCAGTTTGATACGGTGGTTCTGCGTACGGTTTGCCCCTGCCAATACCAGAATATCATCATCGTTGATATCCTTCTTCTTATCGGCAAGTTTCAAGAACTCTTCATACACTTTGTCCAACTTCTCCTGATCCAGTTGTACTCCCAATATCGACAAACGATTCTTCAAGCTGCACGTCCGCTACGGGCTGTCAATACGATGGAATTATCATCAATACCCACATCATGCGGGTCAATGATTTCGTAAGTCTGTACATTCTTCAACACACCATCCTGGTGAATACCCGACGAATGGGCAAAAGCATTGCGACCTACAATAGCCTTGTTGGGCTGCACCGGCATGTTCATCAGACTGGACACCATACGGCTGGTTGGATAAATCTTCTGTGTATTGATGTTGTCTCGATTTCTATGTCCTTGTGACATTTGATAATCATCGCCACTTCCTCAAGAGAAGTATTGCCGGCACGTTCACCAATACCATTGATGGTTACCTCCACCTGGCGGGCACCATTCAGTACGCCAGCCATTGTATTGGCAGTAGCCATGCCCAAGTCATTGTGGCAATGAGTAGAAATAATGGCATTATGAATACCGTTGACATGTTCCATCAGATATCTTATCTTCGCGCCATACTCATCAGGCAAGCAATACCCCGTTGTATCGGAATATTCACCACAGTCGCACCTGCCTTGATAACAGCTTCTACCACCCGTGCCAAATATTCATTATCCGTTCGGCCTGCATCTTCGGCATAGAACTCTACATCATCCACATACTTACGTGCATACTTTACGGCAGCCACTGCACGCTCTATTATTTCCTCGCGATTGGAATTAAATTTATATTTAATGTGCGAGTCAGATGTACCGATACCAGTATGGATACGTTTATGCTTGGCAAACTGCAAAGCCTCTGCCGCCACATCAATATCTTTCTGTACGGCACGTGTCAAGGCACAGATGGTGGGCCATGTCACAGCTTTTGATATCTCAATGACCGAATTGAAATCTCCCGGACTTGAAATCGGAAATCCGGCTTCAATCACGTCCACCCCCAGGCTTCCAGTTGTCTGGCTACCTGAATCTTTTCCACTGTATTCAATTGGCATCCCGGAACCTGCTCGCCATCGCGGAGCGTTGTGTCGAAAATAAATAATTTGTCACTCATTGCTTTATTGTATTTAATTTATGTTCCATAAAAAAAGCCTTTCACACTTGGAAGTGAGAAAGGTTCATATATCATTGCATCTTACATATATATTCACGCACAGCACTCACTTCCACTAAACTTTGCCAGTAGAATAATAATACCACACAGTAGAATATATGTAAAGTTCTGAATCATCTTCTTTTTTGTTTTGACGTTGCAAAGGTAGATATTATTTCGTACCACACAAACAAATTCGTTACTTTTTTCCGATAAAAATATCATTTTATAAGTTTGTATTCATTTATCGCTGAAATATATCACAAAAAAAGGCGTACCTCAAGGTACGCCTTTCCTTATTCTTCAGTTCAATACAAGTTCTGAATTACTTCTTCTCACAAGGTTTGTCACACTTGGCACCATCACATGCAGCCTTAGGACACGCTACTGAATCAGCAGCCTGGCAACATGCCTTTGCAGAGTCACATACTTGTTCTGTTTTTGCAGCACAGCAAGAATCTGCCTCAGTTGCATTAGAATCTGCAGCCTTTTTGTTGCCACAAGATGTTACTGCGAAAGAAAACGCTACCGCAACGGCAGCTAATAAAACTTTAGTCTTCATACTTTCAATTTGCTTTAAACGTTGATATAAAATTAGTTCGGCGCAAATATAAGAAAAGTTTATGAGACCGCCAAAAACGAACAAAGCCTCCGTATCCTTATCAGACACGGAGGCTTCTTCTGAAAACGGCGACTACCTATCTCCCACTGTTACGCAGTACCATCGGCGTGACCGGGCTTAACTTCTCTGTTCGGAATGGGAAGAGGTGGAACCCCGGTGCTGTAGTCACCTGAATAAGGCAGACATGATGAGAAAAAAGTAAAGTGTCCATATATTGCTGAACGTATATACCTCCATACACG
>ENA-OQCS01000569-OQCS01000569.1-human-gut-metagenome-genome-assembly--contig:-NODE-569-length-20549-cov-5.688767_pt1 | contig 20549 bp, 35 predicted proteins | sample MGYA00242757_ERZ504575 | MGnify/ENA primary metagenome ERZ504575 (study PRJEB26092, sample SAMD00036297) | human gut metagenome | host: Homo sapiens | study: EMG produced TPA metagenomics assembly of... | reverse complement strand
CGGGCGTCACCGTCAGCCGGCGCCGGGTCTGCCGCATCATGAGGGAGAACGGCCTGGTCAGCGCATACGGCAGGAAGAGGTTCAAGGTGCACCCCGGGGCGGTCAACGAGGCCGACGTGCCCAACGTCGTCGCGCGCGGCTTCGGCGGCAGGGCGCCGCGCACCCATATATGCAGCGACCTGACCTACGTGCGCGTCGGGGCCTCGTGGAACTACGTCTGCCTGCTCGTCGACCTCTACAACAGGGAGATCGTCGGCCACTCCGCCGGGCCCAGGAAGGACGCCCGGCTGGTCAAGTCGGCGTTCGCGACGCTCTCCTTCCCCATCTCGGACATCGAGGTCTTCCACACGGACCGCGGCAGCGAGTTCGACAACGCCGAGATCGACCTGATGCTCGAGGCCTTCGGCATTGAGAGGTCGCTGTCGGCCAAGGGCTGCCCCTACGACAACGCCGTCGACGAGTCGACCAACAGGATACTGAAGGCCGAGCTCGTCCACCGCGAGACGTTCGGCACGACGCGCGAGCTCCGGGCCAAGCTCTCGGACTACGTGCACTGGTACAACAACTTCAGGATCCACTCGACGCTGGGCTACATGTCTCCGGTCGAGTTCAGGGAGGCGGGGCTGTCCCTCCCGGAATCGTCCAAATAGGTGTTGCCAATCCAGTAGTAGCTGGACCGGGCCATGCCGGCGCACTCCAGCAGGCGCCCCAGCCCGTGCCCTCTTCGCGCAGGACCCTCACGGCCTCGACCTTCGCCCTGGTCAGAGCCCGTCCCTCCCGACCAGGGCACGCAATTTTTTAGGTAGGCCACCTCGGTCTCGAGCCTTCGGCAGCGCTCCTCGAGCTCCTCCTCGCGGGTCCGCGGCCTCGCCTTGGAACCTTCGGCCGGCCCTTGGGCCTCGGGCGCAGGGCCTCCGCGCCGCCCTCGCGGTATAGCGCGCACCACTTCTTGAGCGGCGACATCGACATTATGCCGAACGCCGCCATCGCCTCGGTCTTCGTCATGCCGCCGTCGACGACGGCGGAGGCGGCGGCGACCTTCTGCTCGTATGTGTACCTGCCCTGCTTTCCGTCCATGCGCAGCAGCACCTCGCTCCCGAATGCGCGGTATATCTCCTGCCATCTTCTCACGGCTTCCGCGGGAAGCGAAAGGGCAATCGCGGCAGATTTATACCCGCGTCCGAGCTCGAAGAGCCCTATGGCCGCCTTCCTGGCCTCGACATCATGCTTCACCCTCAAATCAACGCGCATAAAGAAAGCCTCCCATTTCTCATGTCCAAGAAATGGGAGGCAGTTCAGACAACGTTCTAGCGGGCTTTTTGTTACCGAAACCACTGGGGTAGGCCTCGAGCCCGCACAATGCTCCATCGGGTTCCCCTAATTCATCTGGGAAAACAACTGCAAACGATTGCAAGTGACCGGTGAACGGTCGAAAACTACCGTTCACCGATAATCTCAAAACTGGTTCTAACTGGTATTAAGCCAAAAAGACCAATTCACAAATCTTCACAATGACCTGCAATTTTTCTTTACGCTACTTTTAGCCGCCCTGCGTTGTATTGACACGAAAAGAGTTCCGATCTTTTACCAAAGCATTTCGAAACGGTTTCAAAACCGCAGGTAGAAGTGTTAACGAGCGGTAAACGGTCTTCACCGTGAGCGGTGCAAAAACGTTTTACTGTTTGAATCAACGAAAGCGACAACTTCTGTGGTGATATAGTGGCAACAACACGTCACGTGGTTACTACCAGTTTAGAAACCACTGGTCTTCAAAGAACGCTTTCTAAGAAGCTTTAAGGGCGAGCGCCCGCTGGCTTCCGAAAATCATCGGACTCAGATTGTACACACCTTCGGAAGGGAAATTTGAATGGTTGGCTTTATTCTTACCGGTCATGGACAGTTCGCACCCGGCCTTGCAAGCGCTATCGCTATGGTTGCCGGCGACCAGCCTGCTTTTACCGTCGTTCCTTTTGAGGGCGACCAGGCTGCATCCTACGGTGAGGATCTCCGCGCCGCTATTACCGCCATGCGCGAGGAGTGCGATGGCGTGCTCGTCTTTACCGACCTGCTTGGCGGCACCCCGTTCAACCAGTCGATGATGATTGCCCAGGATGTCGACAACGTCGAGGTTCTGACTGGCACCAACCTTCCCATGGTTATTGAGCTTCTGTTCCTCCGCGGTAACGCCACGCTCGCCGAGCTTGGCGAGCAGGCCGTGACCGTTGGCCAGACGGGCATCACCGCCCAGACGGTCGCATCCGTTGCCGGCTCCGAGGAAGAGGATATCTTCGGCGACGAGGACGGCATCTAATGGCCGATTTCGGAGCAACGTTCTGAGCTCCTCGGTCGCCTTTTAGGCTTGCTTGTCATCATGGGCTTGATTTACACCATCTGGTCGCAAATCAACATGAAGAAGAAGCAGAAGTACTTCAAGGAGCTGCACACCGAGCTCAAGCCGGGTCAGGAGGTTCTTTTCGCCGGCGGTATCTACGGAACCGTAAAAGGCATCGAAGGCGAAGGTCCAGATTAAGTCCGATCCGGAGCCGTCGTAGATGTTTCGCGTTACGCGATTCAGGAGATCAAGTAACTGTCGTCAGCAAATAACGAAAGGAAGCTGATCAACATGGCAGAACCCAACATTCTTCTTACCCGCATCGATAACCGACTGGTTCATGGTCAGGTTGCCACCCAGTGGAACTCCACTCTGGCTCCAACCTCATCCTCGTCGCCAACGACGACGTGGCGACCAACACCATGCGCCAGAACCTCATGAAGATGGCCGCTCCCGCCGGCGTCGCTACGCGTTTCTTCTCCCTGCAGAAGACCATCGACGTCATCGGCAAGGCGAGCCCGCGCCAGAAGATCTTCATCGTGGCCGAAACACCGGAAGACGTGCTTACGCTCGTCAAGGGCGTGTGCCTATAAAGAAGGTAAACATCGGCAACATGCACATGTCGGAAGGAAAGCGCCAAGTCGCCACCTCCGTCGCAGTTAACGACGAGGATGTCGCTGCGTTTAAAGAGCTGCAGGAATTGGGGGTGGAGTTGGAGATCAGGCGCGTTCCGAGCACGCCTGTTGAGGACACGAGCAAGCTCTTCTCGTAATCCTCGTGATCCACGTTGTCAGGAGTGAAACCCTGACGTTCTGTACGTGAAATCCAAAGTGCGTACATACATTTTGAAAGGAGGAGCAAGATGGAATACTCGATCATCCAGATCGCTCTGGTCTTCGTCGTCACGTTCATCGCGGCAATCGACCAGTTTGACTTCCTCGAGTCTCTCTATCAGCCCATCGTCACCGGCGCGTCATCGGTCTTATCCTTGGCGACCTCAACACCGGTCTTCTCGTGGGTGGTACCTATCAGCTCATGACGATCGGCAACATGCCGATCGGAGGCGCTCAGCCGCCTAACGCCGTCATCGGCGGCATCATGGCAGCCATTCTCGCTATCGCCACGGGCCTCGAGCCCAACGCGGCAGTCGGCCTCGCCATTCCGTTCGCTCTGCTTGGCCAGCTTGGCGTTACCCTGGTCTTCACGCTTATGTCCCCGCTTATGTCCACGGCCGATAACATGGCTCACAACGCGGACACCAAGGGCATCGAGCGCCTGAACTACTTCGCCATGGCTCTGCTCGGCTGATCTTCGCTGTCGTCGTCACCCTGTTCTTCATCGCTGGCGCTACCATCGGTCAGACCATCGCTTCTGCCATCCCGACTTGGCTGCAGACCGGTCTCTCCGCTGCAGGCGGCATGATGCGCTTTGTCGGCTTCGCGTCCTGCTCAAGGTTATGATGAACCGCGATATGTGGGGCTTCTTCCTCATGGGCTTTGGCCTCGCGCTCATCACCGTTGCCAACGATTCGCTGGCAACCCCTGCTCTGCTCATCCTCGCTCTCATCGGCTTCGGCATCGCTTTCTGGGACTTCCAGCAGCAGACCGAGCTGAAGGGTGCAGCTGTTTCTGACGGAGGTGACTTCGAAGATGGCATCTAATGAGTATGTGATCCCGGAGCACTACGAGGATCTCACTCCTGCTCCGCAGCTCGACCAGAAGACCCTCAACAAGATGGCTTGGCGCTCCTGCTTCCTGCAGGCATCGTTCAACTACGAGCGCATGCAGGCCGCTGGCTGGCTTTACTCCATCATCCCCGGTCTGGAGAAGATCCACACCAACAAGAACGACCTCGCGGCTTCCATGAGCCACAACCTGGAGTTCTTCAACACCCACCCGTTCCTCGTCACCTTTGTTATGGGCATCGTGCTTTCGCTCGAGCAGAACAAGGTTGACATCCCCACGATCCGCGCCGTCCGCGTCGCCGCAATGGGCCCGCTCGGTGGTATCGGTGACGCCCTGTTCTGGCTGACGCTCGTGCTATCACGGCCGGCATCACCTCCAACATGGCCATCAACGGCAACGCCGCTGCACCGATCATCTTCCTGGTGATCTTCAACGTCGTCCAGTTCGCTCTGCGCTTCTGGCTCATGAACTGGTCCTACAAGCTTGGCACCAGCGCTATTGACGCTCTGACCGCCAACATGCAGGCCTTCACGCGTGCCGCTTCCATCATGGGCGTCTCGTCTCGTTGCCTGGTCGTCACCATGGTGGCACCCAGATCAACCTCCAGATCCCCAACGGCACCACCCGTGGCCTCTCCGCTACTACCGTGATCGTCTCCGAGAAGGAGGCCGAGAACTTCACCGGTATGGAGGCATCGATACCGAGACCGCTGAGGCCGGTACCATCGCCATGACCGATGAGGACGCAACGCCCTCACCGCCGTCGATGCCGACGGCAACGAGGTCAAGTGCGGCGTCGCCGATCTGGGCAACGGCATGGAGTCCGTGACCTACGGCACCGTTACCGAGGATCCGGTCAACTTCTCTGTTGCCGACACCCTCAACACCATCGTCCCGAAGCTCGTCCCGCTTATGCTTACGCTGCTGCTTTACTACATGTTCGCTAAGCACAGCTGGACCCCGACCAAGGGCATTCTCCTGCTCTTCGTCCTTGGCATCCTGGGCGCTGGCCCGCTTGGTCTCTGGCCGAGCATCTGGTAAGGCTCTAGCTTGAGGGGTGTGTCCCTACGCGGCTCACACCCCGACCCCTTAAGCCATGTGTATGTTAAAAGCCGCGTGCTCGAAAGAGCGCGCGGCTTTTGTTTTCTTAATGATTCGGGTGTGGCAGACAGATAATGCATAACACCCTAGGTAGTTAGCCGAATTCGAGCAAAAGGGAGGATAGGATGGCGATCGGAGCGCGTAAGCAACCGCTGTACGATCAGCTGGTCGATATTCTGACCGAAAAGATTGACCATGAATATCGCGCCGGTGACATGATTCCTTCCGAGCGCGAACTTTCGGAGCGCTATGGTCTCTCGCGCACTACGGTACGCCTGGCTCTGCAGGAACTGGAGCGTTTAGGACTGGTGGTTCGGCAGCACGGTCGCGGTACCTTTGTGACCGACCGTTCGGCAAAAGCAACCAATCTTATGCAGTCCTACAGCTTTACCGAGCAGATGCGCGCGATGGGTCGAGAACCCGAGACCACGATTCTCGAGTTTTGCGAGATGGAGCCGATAAGAATCTGGCCGAGCATATGGGATTGCGCATCGGTGATCGCATTTTTAAGCTCAAGCGTCTTCGCTCTGCCGACAACATGCCCATGATGGTCGAACGCAGCTATCTACCGGTTCGTCAATTTCTGTCCCTAAAGCGACCGCTGCTGGAGCGTAAGCCGCTTTACGATGTGATTGAGCAGGACTTTCAGCAAAAGATTCGCGTGGCCGAAGAGGAGTTCTATGCGAGCATAGCCCGTCCCACCGATGCCCACCTTTTGGGAATTGTCGAGGGCTCGCCTGTGCTCGATTTGGTCAGGACTACGTATAACGAGTCAAACGAGGTAGTGGAGTACACACTCTCGGTTGCTCGTGCCGATCAGTTTAAATACAAGGTTTACCACCAGCGCAGTAACTAGTGCTCGCATCGTTTCCATATGGTGATTCTTTGCATTTAACTGGTTACTACCAGATAACCAACCGAAGTGTATAATTGCACGTCAGAGGATTACTTCTAGAGAGAGGTATTAGAAATGTTCGAGAAGAGTGTCGAGGAGCTCACCGAGCTCGGCGCCCAGATCACCACGGCGAGATTGCTCAGCAGCCCGAGCTTTGGCGTGATACGCTCAACATCTATCGCGAGAACAAGGAGGCCATCGAGGCCTTCCTGGCCGAGGCTCGCGCTATGGGCGAGGGTCGTCTGTCCGTTGTCTTCACCGGTGCCGGTACGTCCGACTACGTTGGCGATACCTGCGCCCCGTACCTGCGTCACGCTGGCAACACTGATCTCTACGACTTTAAGCCCATCGCCACGACCGACATCGTGAGCGCCCCGCGCGACTTCCTGCGCGCCGAGGATCCCACGCTCGTGGTTTCCTTTGCCCGCTCTGGCAACAGCCCCGAGAGCCTTGCCGCCGTTGCCGTTGCCAAGGAGCTCGTCCACAACGTCAAGTTCCTCAACATCACCTGCGCTCCCGAGGCAAGCTTGCCGTCGAGTCTGCCGATGATCCCAATGCGCTGACGCTGCTCATTCCGCGCGCCAACGACAAGGCTTCGCCATGACCGGTTCTTATTCCTGCATGACCCTGCTCTCCACCCTTATTTTCGACACTGCCTCTGACGAGCAGAAGGCCGAGTGGGTCGAGACGATTGCCAAGATGGGCGAGGAGGTCATCTCCCGTGAGCCCGAGATCGCCGATTACCTGGCTGGCGATTTCAACCGCGTGACCTACTTGGGTTCTGGCTCCTTCGGTGGCCTTGCTCAGGAGAGCCAGCTCAAGATCCTCGAGCTCGCTCACGGTCTGGTCGCTACTTCCTACGACACCTCCATGGGCTATCGTCACGGACCTAAGTCCTTCGTCGACGATAAGACGCTCGTCTTCGTGTTCGTCAACAACGACGCTACACCCGTCAGTACGACATCGACATCCTCAACGAGATCGGTGGCGACGAGATCGCTCAGCACACCATCGCCGTTCAGCAGGAAGGTGCCACCGTCTATGAGGGTGAGTCCTTCACCTTTAAGGGCTACGAGGCACTTCCCGAGGGTTACCTTGCTCTGCCGTTCGTGATGTTTGCCCAGGCTATCAGCCTGCTCAACTCCGTCCGCGTGGGCAACACGCCCGATACGCCGAGCCCCACCGGCACGGTCAACCGCGTGGTTAAGGGCGTGACGATTCACCCCTTCACCGCTTAATCGCGTCCCCCTGTAAGGGCGCCGTCCGCTCATAACGGCGGGCGGGCGCTTTTTGTTTTACGTGAGCTGGGTATAAGCATCACCACAGTCAACTGCTTTAGAAGCGAGGAGTGCATATGAGCACGTACGCAATTAAGGCTGACAAGTTCTTCTTGCCGGCAGGCCCGCAACTGGGCGGCTATCTTATGGTCGAGGATGGCGTTTTTGGCGCCTGGCAGGCCGACGAGCCCTCTTGCGAGATTAAGGACTACACGGATCGTGGATCGCACCGGGTATGGTCGACACCCACATCCATGGCTTCTACAACCACTCAACTACCGATAACGATCCCGAGGGCATCGATATCAGCTCAACCGAGCTCGCCCGTCGCGGTACCACCAGCTGGTGCCCACGACGTTCACCGATGGCGTCGAACAGATCAAGGACGCCTGCGCTGCTATCGCCAAGGCGGACGAGGGCCGCGGCCCCGACTTCTGCGGTGCCCGCATTCAGGGCATCTACCTGGAGGGCCCCTTCTTTACCATGAAGCACGTGGGCGCGCAGAACCCCGCTTACCTGATTGACCCCTCCGAGGAGGTTTTCGACCAGTGGCAGGAGCTGCGGGCGGTCGCATCGTTAAGAGCGCCATGGCCGCCGAGCGCGACGGTGCCGCTGCTTATGCGGCTGCTCTGAACGCCAAGGGCGTGGTGACCAGCATCGGTCACTCCGACGCCACCTACGATGAGTGCATCGCCGCCATCAACGCCGGTGCCAGCTGCTTTACGCATACCTATAACGGCCAGCGCGGTCTGCATCACCGTGAGCCCGGTGTCGTGGGTGCTGCCATGTCCACGCCCGAGACCTACGCCGAGATCATCTGTGACGGCAAGCACGTAAACCCTGCCGCCATCAAGGCACTGCTGCAGGCAAAGCTGGCAGCACACGGTGCTCATCACCGACTGCCTGGGCTGCGGCGGCATGCCCGAGGCAGCTACACCAGTGGTGGCATGGACGTCATCATGAAGGACAACCTGTGCTGGCTCGCCGACGGCAAAAGCATTGCCGGCTCGGTGCTCACGCTTGCCCAGGGCGTCAAGAACATTGTCGATTGGGGCATCGCCAGCGCCGATATCGCCATTCGCATGGCAACCGAGGTGCCGGCTCGCTCCGCGCACATCGAGGATAAGTGCGGCAGCATCATGCCGGGTCGCGACGCCGACTTTGTCGTGTTCGACCATGAGCTCACCCTCGTCGAGACGTATGTTGGCGGCCAGAGCGTCGGCAACGCCTTTACCGATTAACGATAGAAAAGACGCGGGCCCGAATCTGCTCGGACCCGCCGTATGGGTTAAACGCTCAAAAGCACCTTAACAGTTACAGCTTGTTAACGATCTTCTTTGCCGTGCGCTTGACGCCGGCCACAAGACCCCCCGCGGGATGCTCCTTTTCGTATGCTAGACGCTTCTCGCGCTTGGCGTACTCTTCGACGATGATGTCGCCATACTCGTCTTCGATCTTGTCGAAGAAGTCGACGGCGCCCTTAATTTCCTCAGCGGTCGGGTGTCCCTTCTGGACGCCGCCGGTGAGTTTGAACGGCCCCCACGTATCAAAGCCGGGACAGCCGTAGACGCCCATAAAGATGGCCTGCCTCATGCGGCAGATGCCATCGATATCCTTGCCGTACCACTTGTTTTTGCCACCGTAGGTCATAAGGCCAAACACCTTGTCCTGCGGCTGCAGCACGTTCGTGAGCACGCGTGCCATGTCCTTGTCGATCTCGGAGTAATAGATGCCCGTGGCGACACCGATCAGATGGTATTCGTGCAGGTCGGGGTACTCGTTTTTACCGAGTGACTTCACGTCGAGGGTATCGATCTCGGGGTGCGCCTCGACGATGGCGTCCACGAGCTTTTTCGTATTGCCGTGGTGGCGTGAGGCATAAAGGATGATGGTTCGCATAAGAAGGCCTTTCAGCTGTAATTGCATCAATGTCTGTATGGTACCCCGTTGCATGGCTGGGAAACCGGACGCATCGATGAACGTGCGGGTTTGTCCTTTGGTCAGGGCCGAGACGGGTTCTTGCGAGCAAAAAGCAGTTGTTCGAAAGGATGGACAATGGAATACGCTCTCTCCAACGATTCGATTTCTATCAAGGTCTCCACGGCCGGTGGTTCGTTTACCTCGATTGAGGCTGGAGGTCGCGAGTACTTGTGGCAGGGCGATCCCGCCGTGTGGTCCGGCCAGGCACCGATTTGCTTCCCGATTTGCGGAGGTTTGCGCGATAACAGCGCCATGACGTTTGCCGGACATCATGTGAAGCTCGCCCGCCATGGGTTTGCGCGCAAACAGGAGTGGAAGCTGCTGAGCCAGAGCGAGAACGAGCTGGCGATGTGCCTGGCTTCGGAGGATAACGCCGCGCTGCTGAGCGATTATCCGTATCCGTTTAAGCTTGTCGCCCGCTATACGCTCGAGGACGCCGCCGTGCGCGTCTCCTATGAGGTTACCAACGAGGGCACCGAGGACATGCCTTTCTTTATCGGTGGACACCCCGGCTTTAGGTGCCCGCTCGATGAGGCGAGGCCTATACGGACTACGAGTTGCGTTTTGAGAAAGACGAGGCTGCTGAGCTTTGCGCTGCCGTCCCCTCGACTGGCTTGATTGACGTGACCAACCGCTCCAAGAACCCCATGGTGGGAAAGACGCTGCCCCTGTCGCACGAGCTCTTCGATTTTGCGGAGACCATCTTTGACGTGCTCGAGAGCCGCCAGGTCACGCTTTCCAAAAAGGGCGAGGACAAGGGTGTTCGCCTGAGCTTTGAGGGCTTCCCGTACCTCATTGTGTGGAGCAAGCCCGAGGGTGATTTTGTGGCAGTTGAGCCTGGGGCGGTCTTTCGACCTGCTCCGATGAGGACGACGTGCTTGAGCACAAGCGCGGCTGCCTTATCGCCAAGCCCAAAGAAACCATCGTGCGCTCGTTCACAATCGAGATTCTGTAGTCGCATGTAGCCAATTCGTTTTGCAAGGCATAAGGAGCCTGCGAGATAAGGAGCTAGAAATGATCCTCACCGTTACGATGAACCCGTCCGTCGATACGCGCTATCAGCTCGATGAGCTCATTATCGACGACGTCAACCGCGTGACGCCCGAAAAGACCGCCGGCGGTAAGGGCCTCAACGTGGCCCGCGTCCTGGGCCAGCTGGGCGACGATGTCGTGGCAACCGGCTTGCTTGGTGGTCATATGGGCGCCTATATGGCCGAGCTCATGGATGCTAACGGCATTAAGAATGATTTTGTGCCCATCAAGGGCGAGACTCGCATTTGTCTCAACATCCTCCACGCCGGCAACCAGACCGAGCTGCTCGAGAGCGGCCCGACGATTGCCCCCGAGGAGCTCGATGCCTTTACCGCCAAGTTCGCCGAGCTTGCGAGCAAGGCCGATGTCGTTACCATCTCGGGTTCGCTGCCCCGCGGCGTCGAGGCGGACTACTACGCTAAGATCACGGGCATTGCAGAGACGCCGGCGCCAAGGTGCTGCTCGATACCTCGGGCGCCTCGCTCGAGGCTGCGCTCAAGTCCGAGGTCAAGCCTGAGCTGGTTAAGCCTAACCTGACCGAAATTAACGGCCTTCTGGGCACGAGCTTTACCACCGACGATGTGGACGAGCTCCGTTCCGCGCTCGCCTCTGACGCCCGCTTCTCCGATATCCCCTGGGTCGTCGTATCTATGGGCGCTGCCGGCTCCGTTGGTTTCCATAACGGCCGTGCGTTCCGCGCCAAGACCCCCGATATCCCCGCCGTTAACGCTACGCTCTGGCGATTCGACCATTGCCGGCTTCGCACATGCGATTGCTGCCGGAGCCGACGACGAGACGGTGCTGCGTACCGCCAACACCTGCGGCAAACTCAATGCCATGGATCCCATGACTGGCCACTTGGTTATGGATCGTTGGGACGAGGTTTACAACGGCGTTGTCGTGACCGAGCTGTAGGAGCTTGTGCTGCGGCCCCGGCATCGGTTGCCAGCTCATGTCGACGACAAGTGCAGTAGCATTATGCCGGGGCGCGACGCCGACACTGTCGTGTTCAATCCCGACCTTACCCTGGTCGAGACGCATGTGGGTGGCAACAGCGTCGGTAATGCGTTGCCGAGTAGCCGCCAAAGAAACGATCCGAGAGGGGATTTAGATGATTTACGGTGCATTGGGCGATATCGAGGAGTACCGTGGAATGCTCAAGGGCCTCGACGTGCTGATCGACTGGCTCGAGGAGAACGATCCGGCGAAGCTCGAGGTCGGCAGCCATCCGATTCTGGGCGACAAGGTCTTTGCGAACGTCATGGCTCCCACGACGCGTCCCGAAGCCGAGGCTCACTATGAGACGCATCAGCGCTATCACGACCTGCAGATCGACGTCGAGGGTCGCGAGGCCTTTAAGGTTGCCACGGGCAGCCTGACGCTGGTTCAGGAGTTTGACGAGAAGGACGACTACGATCTGGTCGATTCCGACGCCTCGATCGCCGGCGATCTTGCTGACGACAAGTTTGCGCTGTTTGTTGCCGGCGAGCCTCACATGCCCACGCTCGAGTTCCCGGGCGATGGCGCGCAGCCGGTCAAGAAGATCTGCTTTAAGCTGCTTGCAGACGCTTACTGGGAGGAGTAGCGCACTGCTCGTGAGCTAGCGTGGTTCCCCTTGGGGAGCGCGTTTAAGCCCCGCTGATCGTGGTTCCTTTGGGGATTGCGGTTGACGGGGCTTTTTGTTGAGTAGGGGAGTTGCCGGCGGCGTTGTGCCTGGATTGGCGGATGTGTGCCTGAAATCGGCAACAAAAAAGCCGCCCGAGGGCGGCTATCTTGTGCAATGGAGCCAGCGACCGGGCTCGAACCGGTGACCCCCGCTTTACGAGTACGTGAATTCGGCATTTGACGAGATGAGGCCAATTTCACTGAATTAAAAGGAAGCGCAGGTAGAAATAGGTAATTAACAATTATTGAGCTAGCTATTAGAATCATATTTCCCACTATTTTCACACTTAGAGAGACTTGAAAGTGTGAAAGTTTCGATTAGGCTTGCTGCAAAGCTTTAAAGGCTTTGCCAGCAAGCCTAATCGAAAATCTAACGAGGGATATGATTGCAGGGATTGATAAAAAAGACCGCTCGCGGCACATCGGAATGCATCGATAAGAGCAAAGGCGTCTATCGGATTTATTTTTCCCTGGGAAAAGATCCGGAGACAGGACGGTACCGCCGTAGTCCGTCACGCAGGTTCACTGCAGAAGCAAGAACCCGAAAAACTGGCCGAGTGAAGTCGCCAAGGCGCTGGAGGCCTATAGAGCTGAACTTGAGGGCGCTTCCAACCGTGGCAATGGTCCTCTGGGCCTATCAGATTATGCGGACAGGTTTCACGCGAACAGGGAGTCGACCATGGGATCACCTCTTGCTTATGAGCGTGAAGGTTTGGACATTCGTCACATACGCGAGCTGTTCGGCAATCCCGATCTCACTCGGCTTAAATCGGATGACGTTCGCACTGCTTATGCCAAGGCTAGAAAAGAAGGCCGATTCAGCGAAAGTGAAATTCGCCGCATCCACATCAAGCTCAAACAGGTAATGGAGGATGCCGTCGATAACGACCTCGTGGGCAAAAACTTGTAGGGGAGTGAAACTGCCCAAGCAGAATGTCGAGGCTCGTAAGGCGCTGAGCGCCGATGAGGCGGCAAGCTTCTTGCGGTCCTTTTGGAGGAGAAGCCATCTTCCTTTATCACATGCACAATGCTTCTACTTCTCTGCGGTTTGAGGAAGGGGGAGGCCCTTGGTCTCTCATGGGAGGATTATGACCCCGACGCCAAGACTCTGAGGATAGTAAAGCAATATACGAACGACAGGACATTGAGGCCGCCTAAATCAAAGATGAGCAGGCGTAAGATTTCGGTTGGAAATGAACTTGCCGACTATCTGGACAGGTGGAAAGCCATTCAGCGGAGTGAGTTCGATTCCTTTGCAGTGGGGCAGACTGGAGAAACGCCCATTGTCCATTCCATTGGGATCGTTGACGCCGCCAACGGCAAACGGCTCTTGTGACCCGGATGGATGGACATAACTATTCAAGGGCGTTTAGGCTGTTTGCGGGCGAAAAACGGCTTCGGTACTTTTAAGGAGAGCAGGGAAGTCATTGGGAGTGACGGCGTCAAACGTACCCGCTATACGGGTTATAGCGGCTGAAGCCTCATGAGCTTAGACATACGCAAGCGACTTTGCTCGTTGGTGCCAATGCGGACATTAAGACGATCCAGGCGCGTTTGGGCCATGCTAGCCCATCGACGACGCTGTCTATCTATAGCCACTTTATCGAGGCAAATGACCAGAAGGCAGCATCAGTGCTGGATGATCTGCTGAAGGGCTAAAAAGGGCTAAAAAAGAGGCCCCAAAGGGGCCTCTTTTTAAGCGACATTGTTTCGGTAGATCATTGCGCCATATGGCGGCTCCAGCTCCATAGACTGATAGTAGCTGGCATCTAGAAGGTTGAAATAACAAATGATGGGGGCGGCTAGGTGCTCGTCCATATTTAGGTAATGTCCCTCATCATCTGTGACCAGTTTGACCTCGTCGCGCATCACGTCGGTCATGCGGGGCCAGAGTTTGGTTGCGCGCTGCAATTTGTCCTTTTGACTGTACTCTCCGTTATGGAAGAAGGCAAAATGAGGCGCATCGTATTTTGCGCCGCCGCGAATTTCGATAATTCCGACCTGGCTGCAAGACTTCGCGCATTCCTCTGTTTCCAATAAAGTCCAAGAGGAGGGGAGGACAGCGTAATCGCCGCCGAGGAGATCGACCCGTCTCATTCCCTGGGGCCTCTCCTCTTTCTCGCAATATAAAGAGAAATGGTCGTGGAGCCTCTGGAATTGCTCTCGATAAAGTTCCAATTGACTAAAACTCATTTCTTCTGATCCGTCAACGGGAAGGGCCTTCATTTCATTGGTGATTTGCCGAGCTTCCCTGAGGCACGCCTCATCGAGGGCCCTGGCGACCCTCGGCTGCAACCCCGTGAGCAGGTTGCATAGATAGTCGATAGCCTCGCCGGTGCTTCTGACTGATTCGGGGTTCTTGAGGCGTAGCTCTTCGATTTTCTCCGGGGTCGTCGCCTGAACAGTTGTTCCGAACTTAATTTTCCGCATCTTACTTCCGGATAATGGTAAACGTCCCATAACCACTCCAATCATCGTTGTATATATATTAAATCAGTCAGACAATAAAGTCTATACAGTCAGAAAGTGAATTAGAAATTAGAACTGTAACTAGATATGATTGTGCAACAGACAGTGTTACAATATAAACAGTAAGCGCCTGACCAGCTTGTTTGAAAGGAGTTATTTTATTTTCGGTCATTGATTAAAAAGCCGCCCGCCCTTCCCTATCTAAGTTTGGCGACGAAGGGGGAGGGGCGAGCTAGCCTGAAAGGATTCTACCATGATTGTAGAGCCTGAACCGTACGCTGCCGTACAAGCATCAACTGCGGTTTCTTCTGATTCCAACTTGGGCCACGAGCGCCTTCTTGGCATCGCTGAAGTGTGCAAGATAACCGGCTTGAGTCCGGTTACGGCCTCGAAGATGATGAAGGAGAGCGGGCGCGCGATTGCGTTGCACCGCCGCATTTACATCCTTGAATCGAGCTTCTTTGCATACCTCCATGAATTGGAGGCGAGCGAACCGTGCCGGCTTTAAATCCCATGAGCGTCGGCCTCGACGAGACCGCCTTGCGTATCTTAAAGAATAGGCCGCTTGGGCATATCGAACACGGTGCGCTGGATACTATCCTCGGAGGTCTTCGTCAATACCTGTGCATCGTCCCCGGCGGACCCGGTACGGGTAAAACAACGTTTATGCAGCAAATCGCCGACGGATGGGCCATTGCTGGCCATCCGGTGGTCATCTTTGAGGGCGAGCTCGGGCGAGACAGCATGCTCGCGAAGAGCCTCACCCGCATCTCGGGCGGCGAGCTCACGCACGATGATATGAACGGCGATGGCATGTCTGAGGACAAACGCGGGCTCTTCGAGAAGGTTCTCGACATTTACGCCCGCAGCATCGCCGAGCGAATGTATATCATTCCTGGTGAAATTAAATATGCCGGGATGCGAAAGGCAATCGAAGAGGTTGCCGATAAACATGGCGAACCGCCACTGGTTATTGTTGATTACGCGCAAATCGTCTCTTTGCCGCAGGAACTGCGCATTGCCGACGAGCGTATCGGTCTCAAGCTCGTCGCTTCCGAGCTCCGCCGAATCGTGGATGAGGCCCATTGTCCGCTCTTCGCTATCTCATCAATTAACCGCGTTAATTACGACAAGCAGACCACCGGCTTCAGGCGATAGGCGGGTGCAACATGTTCGAGTATTCGGCAGATCTCGTTATGTCGCTTTCTATTAAGGCGATAAGCCCGAAGAGCGTAATGCCAATATGTTGCTTAAAAAACGGCCCGTCATTGCTTCAATCACAAAGAACCGTTACGGTTCCTGCGGTATTGTCGAGTTTGAGTTCAACGCACCAGCAGCGATGTTTACCGAAATCGGCTAATTATGGAGCCCGGACCTACATTGGTGGATACCGGGCTCCCAATTCATGCTTGTCGTCCGATGAGCTCGCGCGCGCGAGAACAGGGATCTTCCTCTGCTCTCGGCCGATGAGCTCATTTGGGAATGGAAGCGCCTGCTCGATGCTCTCGATATCTATAGAGAACAATGGCGACCATACCGTATATATCTCGCAGCTTGCCGGGAGTCCCCTTCGATGTCTGGGCGAGGGTGAGGATTGGGCGCATCGGTCAGATGCTCCAAACAATTTCAACTTAATAAAAGGGGCGGGGCCGATGCGTCGGCCCCGCTCGGATTGGATGGTTATGACTTCCATGAATACGCATATCAACGTACGGATGAGTGAGTCGCAGCGTAAGGCTATCGAGGAGAAGGCGGCGGCCATGAACATGCCGGCGTCCTCCTTCATGCGCGATGCCGCCCTGCTCTGCGGCGAGAAGCCGGTCAGGGTCGCCGACGCGGGGGAACTTGCCGGTATCAGGACTGAGTTGAAGAAGATCGGCACGAACCTCAACCAGGCGGTCCGCGCCCTCAACACCTACGGGTCCGATCCGGTCGTCCTCAATAATCTCAACCGGGCGACATCAATCGTCTCGACGGCGGTGGGCTGGGTCAACGACCTACTCGCCCGTGCGAGAGAGTAGGTGGTTCTCGTGAAGGAGAAGGTGGTCATGGCGCTGGTTTTCGCAGCGCTGCTTACCGCGGGGTTTGCGCCACTTATCGCCATTCCCCTCGATTGCATGATCCTCGGATTTCCGATCGAGCTGAGCTCGATCGGATTCACCCTGAGCGTGGATAACACCATTTGGTGGTGGATTAACGTGGGGCCTCATTGCGTCCCTGCTGTCTCGCCTCGTTCGCGCTGTTCCTGTCGGTATTCGTGCTCATGCAGCTATCGGCTTCCTCGAAGGAGCGAGCCGCCGACGGAGGTGTACTTGGGGAGGCGCGGGTGAAAACGGGGCCGGAGACCATCCGGGGCTCGGAGATTTGGGACGGCACGGACAGCCGAAAAGCAGAGGATTCGTGTACGGGTTTGAGAAGACGCTGTTCGGCTCCAAGTATCTGTTCGAACCGAGGCGGCACATGTTCCTCGACGGCTCAACGGGTGCCGGAAAATCAAGATCGCTGCTGATCCCGACAATTGATCTGCTGACGTATGGGGCGGATGACGGGGAATCGAGGCCGCAGACCATTATCGTGTCCGATGTGAAGAGTGAGCTCATCGAGTTGACGGGCGACGAGCTGGAGCGTCGCGGGTACCGGGTGCTTCTGCTGGACGCCAGCATCCCGAGAAGAGCGACACGTTCAATCCACTGGAAATGGTCGATAGGCTCGCGAACGGGGGGAATCTGCCGGGGGCTGAGCAGGCCGCGGATGCCGTCGCCCGTACGCTCATCGCCGGGGAGGCGATGCGAAGGCGAGCCACTGGACGGAATCCGCGCGGTCGCTGCTCGCCGCGACGATCCTTCTGGTCGTGCTGGACGAGGCTGCCCGCGGGGCTGCAAGCACCTCGCGACGGTCTACCACATCATGTGCCTGGGGACGGAGGGGGCCGGCGAGGATCCGTGTGAGCCGCTGAAGGGCCTGTTCCGTTCCCTGCCGCAGGGGCATCCGGCCCGCTCGCGTGCCTCACAGTTCATCTCGAGCGGCGGCAACGAGCTGAGGAGCATCGTTTCCACGCTAAAGGTCAACCTGAGGATCTACGCTTCGGCGCCGATTGCGCGAATGGTCTCGGGCGATGATATCGATCCGAGTAGAATCCTGAGCGAGAAGACCGCGCTGTTCCTCCACGTGATGGACGAGGGCTCCCCCTACAACGCGATCGCGGCGGTCCTGTTCGAGCAGCTCTACGCTGCCGTGTATTCCATCGCGGACGCAGCTGGTGGAAAGCTGCCGCGGCCGGTGTCCATCCTCGGCGACGAATGGGGGAACCTGCCGAAGGTCGAGTGCCTGCCTAGCCTTCTCAGCCTTGGGCGCTCGTACGACCTGTTCTGGATGGGCGCAGTCCAGAACATCTCTCAGCTGAACAAGTACGGCGAGCGCGACGGACGGAAGAAGATCCTGGCAAACTGCGGCGTCAAGGTCGCCATGAAACTGGGCGAGGCCGAGGACCGCCAGTATTTCACCGAGCTAGTCGGGAAGACGACGCGGCACACCATGGGAACAGCTCGAGCAGGGGGCCTTCGGGCGGTACGGGGTCGACATCCTACAGCGAGCACGCCGACGACCTGATTCATCCTTGGGAGTGGACGGAGATGTCCCCCGACAAGGACGGCGTCATCGTGGTGAAGACCGCGGAGAACGGCGTGGGCAGGGAACATGCGGGGTGCTTCCGGGCCCTGTCTGCGATTGCACGCGGATGCCGACGAAGGAGCACTTCGATCTGGGGACGCGCGAGCACGAGGCGGCCAAGAGGATGGAATACCAGGCCAGGCTGATATCAAGGCAAATGGGTCGTGAGGACGGCGTCGATCTCTGGACTCCCGAATTCGAGGAAGAGGCCGCGGAGCCGCCTGTTGCCGACGGATGGTCCGGCCTCTTCGTCGACTGACGGCGGTTTTTGAAGGGAGTTGGAAAATGACCGCAATCAAGCAGGCGAGCGTCATGAGCGGGGAGCACCTCCAAAACCTCAAGCGGTATTTCGATTGGGACAGGGAGAAAGTCCTGGACCACGATACCCAGCACATCATCGATGAGGATCGATGGTTCGAGGAAATGAACGCCACCCGGGAGGCGGCCGGGCACAACCGGCCCGGGAAGCAGGGCGCAAGGTGCACGTACATGCAGCATCAGGTGATCGGCTTCAACCCGGACGAGTGCTCCTGCAACGGCGGGCCGATGACGCCTCGCGTTGCATGGAGTACGCGAGGGACTACATCGCCAAGCGCTATCCCAACCAGGAGATCGTGATTGTGCTGCATGAGGAGAGGTGCAGGTCGGATGGATCGGCCCGATTCGCCGCTCACCTCGCCATCAATAGGACGGACCTCGAGACTGGGCGGCGTCTGAACGACGGGCCGGCGAGGGCGGCGGCGAAATCCCGCGTGAGAACGGTGAAGGAGCTCGATACGAAGTACGGCCTGAGCCAGCTCGAAAGGGGCCTCTCGAACTCGAAGGTGCACGCGCGCCAGCCCGGTCGCGAGGAGCGCGAGATGGCAAAGAAGGGGAGATCCGACAAATCCGAGAACGCAAGTCCGAGCGATTGTCGCCCAGAGGCAGAGGAGGTCGGGAGGCTCAAGAGCTGCCCCGACCGCTTCGGAGAGTTTGCAAGGCGGTTGGAATCGGATGGGATCGAGATCGCCCGATCCAAGCGGGGGGCGCTGCAATACCGCTATCACTCGGAGTCCCTCGGCAAGACGAGGAAGATCAACGGCGCGAGGCTCGCTACGCCGTCAACCGCTCGACCGGGCGGATTATGAGGTTCACGCAAGGGGAATCGACCTTGCCATACGGGCCGCGTGGGAGCTGGCTCGCGAGGGTGTGGATGACGAAAGAGGCCGGGACTGACTTTCATATCTGAGGTCCGTGCAACAGCCGGTAAGCCTGTTGCACGGTTCTGCGGGAGCGACTTTGGAGCGGTTCGCACATCCCGGCTTCGGCCGGGCAAGATATTCCGTTGCACGGAATACATATCTTGCATGCCCCGAGAAGCGTAGGCCGAATCGACCGGAGTGCAACGGGACAGGTGAGCGGAGGCGCAGTGATGGCGACCCAGGGGAGCCATCGAACGGAGCCGGAGCGAGAGCCGGCGGGGCGATCGCGAGTTGAAGCCGAGTGATTGTCCCGCCGTTCACGGCCCGCCGGCGGCGGCCCGGGGTTCCAAGGGACTCGTCCCTTTGGCGCGAAGGGGTCCGGGGATGGCGCGAGACATCCCCGTGAAACGCCGCGACGGGCACGCCCCTGTTAGCGTCAATCTAATTTTCACCAGTTTCACTAATCAAACGCGCCGTTCGCGCAAAGGCGGCTTCACCGCTTGCGCTAACGTATTTTCACCGATTCCGGTCACGCCTTGACGGGTCCGTCCCTCGCAGGTCCTTCAGCCTGTAGGACCTGCCGGCTATCTTGACCAGGTGGCAGTGGTGGCAGTGGTGGCACACCCTGTCCGCGATCGCGCTCGCCGCCACGTCGTCCCCGAACACCCTGCCCCAGCCGCCGATCCCCACGTCGGCGGTGATGATCGTCGAGCGCTGCTCGTAGCGCGTCAATATCAGCTGGAACAACAGGTCCGCGCCCACGCTGCCGACGTCGAGGTAGCCGAGCTCGTCGATGATCAGCAGCCTCGAGTGGGCGTAGTACTTGAGCCTCTTCTTGAGGATGCCGCGCGACGAGGCGTCCTCAAGGTCCTCGACGAGCCGGGCGCAGTCCACGAACCTGACCTCGCGCCCCGCCCTGACTGCCTCGATGCCCAGCGCGACGGCGAGATGCGTCTTGCCCACGCCGGGGCTTCCCACGAACAGGACGTTCTCGGCCCGCTCCACGAACCTGAGGGTCGCGAGCTCCTCGATCTCGGCGCGAGGGACCGACGGCTGGAAGTCCCAGTCGAAGTCCGCCAGCCCCTTGACGTAGGGGAACCCCGACGACCGAATGCGCTGGTTGGTGATCCTGACCTCCCGGGGCGGCGACCTCGACGCGCGTCATCTCCTCGAGGCGGAGGCGAAGCCCCGCTCGCCCGCGGCGACCATCCTCACGTAGTCGGGCAGGGACGCCGCCATCTCGTGCAGCCCGAGCGCGGAGAGG
>ENA-OQCS01000568-OQCS01000568.1-human-gut-metagenome-genome-assembly--contig:-NODE-568-length-20557-cov-3.307930_pt1 | contig 20557 bp, 25 predicted proteins | sample MGYA00242757_ERZ504575 | MGnify/ENA primary metagenome ERZ504575 (study PRJEB26092, sample SAMD00036297) | human gut metagenome | host: Homo sapiens | study: EMG produced TPA metagenomics assembly of... | reverse complement strand
GTGCTTCTATGGATCAACAACGGAGCATAACACAACTGTGATTGCTAACTTCGCAAAGCTTCTGGATTCGGATACAGAAGACTCTTGATTTCTCATGTTGGATTGGAGCGCTAACAGCAATTTTACAAAAGAATCAAATTCTTCTTGATATACAATGCGCTCCTTGGGGTTGCAAATGGAGGGGTAATCCTAATTGGTAAGGAAACAGTTTGCTAAACTGTCAGTAGCCCGAAAGGACGTGCGGGTTCGAGTCCCGCCGCCCCGATCATAGTTGATCTAAGCCATCCGCACAGGTGGCTTTTCGTATAAGTGAAGCCTGATCCCACAATCGAGAAGCGCATCGCCGTGCTCGAGAAGGAGAACGGCGACCTCAAGGCGGTGTCCGTGCGCGCCGCGCTGGTCGACTCGGTCGCGAAGGCGACGGGAGTGGCGTCTATCTGCAATACGGATATATGAAGTTTCCTTGACTGCTCAGCTTTCGGGTACAATAGTCCACGTGCAAAACGGGCCTGTAGCTCAACGGTGGAGCAGGGGACTCATAATCCTTTGGTTCTCGGTTCGAATCCGGGTGGGCCCACCATTAGATTCAACGACCAGAGCACGTCTCTGGTCGTTTTTGTTACAAGAGGAAGTGTTAGCTCATGGAGCAGACGAACGATATCGATGCGTTGATGGAAAAGATCCAAGCGCAGGAAACCGCGTACGAGTTCGACCGCATCGATGAAGATTTGGCGTTGCAGATGGGAATCTACGTGATCAGACGTGCGCGCGAGATGGAGAAGCCGATCGCCACGCGCATCACGCTCAACCGTCGTACGCTCTTCGCCTATTCGATGCCGGGCACGAAGCCTGAAAGCGATAACTGGATCCGCCGCAAGGAGAACCTCGTATATGCGACCAATGGCAGTTCTTACTATTGGGAGTGCTGGTGCGAGAAGGGCGATCATCCTTCGAGTGGCGTGGCATGAGCTATGCCGATTATGCGCCGGCAGGTGGCAGCTTTCCGCTGCGCATCAAGGCGCTGGTGCGGTCGGTGCGATCACCATCACAGGCATGGCGAGCATGAGGATCACGCGCTCGCGTTCGAGGCGATCGAAAAGGCGGCAACGGACTCGCTCGATGTCGATATCTCATCTTTGTTCCCCGCCTAAGAGAAACCGCTGAGTGCTGCGAACACTGATATACTTTATAGGTTGTAAATTCACTGATCTATTGGGGAAGAGTTCCACATGAGCGTTGATAGTTTTGAGGCAAGCGTCAAGAAGAGCGATGCATTAAAAGAGGACCTGTTCGAGCATCCCACGAAGTACATCATGCTCACAGGCGATCGACCGACAGGACGTTTGCACCTCGGTCACTATTTCGGCACGATCAAAGAACGCGTCAACCTTCAGAATAAAGGCGTGCCCACGCGCGTGCTCATCGCTGTATCCATAAAAACTTTTTGAAAGATCAACAGATTGCACAAGTACTATAGTTCTGTCGGTGGATGTTTCATTTCTGTGATCGGACGTTTTGCGATCACTTCAAAGCCCTGCATCAGTCGCTCATACTCTTCCTGTGAGATCTCAACAGCTTCATCTGCGGACCGTGGCCAGTTAAACGCACCGATATTAAGTCTCTTGTACATTAAAAGAAATCCATCACCTTCCAGAGCAGTGCCTTGATCCGGTCACTCCGTCTTCCACAGAAAAGAAACAGTGTATTCCGGTCAAATGGATCCAGATCGAACTGGAAACGGATGATCGCTGCCAGTCCGTCAATCCCACGTCTTAGATCTGTGTAACCTGTGGCAATATAGATCTTTTTAATCCATGAGCATCATTTAACATTCGTAACTGCTCCTATCAGTGACTGGATCTGTTCTGCAGATATAGAAGAAAAAATATCAATTGACAGATTGTCATCAGTATGGATCCGTGCCACAGGCAGGTTTTTTGACTCCTGTTTTTCAGATTTTTCTGATTCAGGCATAACAGGAAGTTCCACAAAAGTTGTTTCAGAACTCTGAGTTGTTTCAATATAAGCTTCACGGACACGGCGGAGTCTGTAATAGTAGTTAGCCTTTGTGATTCCATTTTGGCTGCACCATGTTTCAACCTTCATGCCTGCCAGACGTGATTTGTATTCATGGATCTATCTGGCCCATTGCTGAAGTCGGACTTGTGAAGCAACTAAACTTGGTTGAGTTTTTATGTGATCATCTCCTATCCAAGTACAAAAAAGTTAAGTACTTAACTTTTTTGACTTTTTATATTTTGTATAGAATAATGATAGCAGAGTAATTTTAATAAAAAAAGGTACGTGCTATTGCGCGTTTACATTGTAGTAAAGTACTAGCATTTTTATTCATCTAGCAAACGATGGAAGTAAAACACTAGCATCTAGCAATCATTATGACAGGATTTGTGTGGATTGGAAATCCGGCCTTAAGATAGATGTAGAAAGATAAGCATGAACGCATGAAACCCTCTCAGCCATAATGGTTGAGAGGGTTATTTTTGGTGTGCCTTGCGGCGCACGTCACTAATGGATGAAAGTTCCTAATCCGCCTAGTAGTGGGAAGGATACAGCTAAGACCAAGGGTGTCCATCGTGAGGTGGAATCTGAAGGAAGGTGGAGGCAAATCTCTGGTCTGACGAACAGAAATCACATCAGGCTATAGTTAAGGATAAGGTTGCCAAACAAACCAAAGTCCAATAACTACTCGGAATTAACTGTAGTAAATGTGGCAGATATATGGAGAGAAAGTGACGTGTGGTACCAAGGGAGGTCTCGTCAGCGGACGAAAACAGAGTATGAAGTCCGTGAGTAACAACGAATGGCGAGAAGTCAGCAGAAGCCATAGTAAACCGATGGTTGCAAACATCGGCGAAGGGCTGAACTTTAGGAGACACAAGCAATGAAAGTAACTGAAAGTAGATATAAGAACAGACAACTTCATATAGAGGACTATCTGCAAATGGTATCTGCGGAACAGAAAGAGTATGCAGAAGTGTTCGACTACTCTAAGATTACTGAAAAGAGCAGTGTCATCACAGACTATTGGACGAACAATCTTTTGGAATTGATCTTGCGAAAAGATAATCTTAATAAGGCTTATAAGCAAGTCAAAAGAAACAAGGGAAAAGGTGGAATTGATGGAATGCAGGTGGATGAACTTCTGCCCTTCCTTAGAGAAAACCAGAGAAGCCTGATACAAAAGATAAGGAAGGTAAATATAAACCGAACCCAGTTCGAAGGGTAGAAATACCAAAGGAAACAAAAGGCGAATATCGACAACTGGGGATACCTACAGTAGTCGACAGAGTTATTCAACAGGCAATCGCACAGGAATTAACGCCAATCTATGAGGAGCAATTCTCAGAGAACAGTTTTGGATTCAGACCAGGAAGAGGAGCGCACGACGCTCTGAGACAATGCCAAAAGAATGTAGACGAGGCTATGTATATGTAATAGATATGGACTTGGAAAAGTTCTTTGATACAGTAAGCCAGAGTAACTGATAGAGGTATTGTCAAGAACCATAAAAGATGGCAGAGTCATATCGCTGATACATAAATATCTGAATGCGGGAGTTATAGCAGACGGAATATTTGAACGTACAGAGGTAGGGATGCCGCAAGGAGGACCATTAAGTCCACTGCTTAGTAATGTGATGCTAAATGAATTAGATAAAGAACTGGAGCACAGAGGACACAGATTTGTCCGATATGCAGATGATTGCATGATATTGTGTAAGAGCAAAAAGAGTGCAGAGAGAACCTTGAGAAATATCATTCCATTTATTGAAGGAAAACTTTTCCTGAAGGTAAACAGGAAGAAAACGGAGGTAGCACATATCAGCAAAGTCAAATATCTAGGCTACACCTTTTACAGATATAAAGGGAAATGCAGACTCAGAGTACATGCAAAGTCAGTGGTTAAGATGAAAAATAAAATCCGGGAATTGACAGACCGGAACAAAGGAATAAGCAATAAAAAACGAGAAAAGGAGTATCAGGAGTACGTGCGAGGATGGGTGCAATACTACAGACTTGCAGATATGAAAGGACTTCTAAAAAGAACAGATGAATGGGCAAGACGGAGAATCCGAGCAGTCTATTGGAAACAATGGAAGAAAATAAAAACAAGATACCGAATGCTAAAAGCATTGGGTATGGAACACTGGATGGCGAAAGAACTAGCATGTAGTAGAAAAGGTTACTGGAGAATGGCACAAGTGCTGAACCAAATTTTTTCGAAAAAAATAATAGCCAGATTGGGATACACGTCCATGTCTGACTATTATCTAACAGTATGTGAAAACTAAAGAACCGCCGTGTACCGAACGGTATGCACGGTGGTGTGAGAGTCGCTAATCAATTAATGATTAGCCTCCTACTCGATTTATTCCTCTTTATTTTCTGGAAGATAGTAAAGCTTTCCATTCTTAGAAATCAGCTGAACATCCTCTGCATATAGTTTAGATGTGTCAGCTATATGTAATGCTTCATGTCCTGATGCTTGTGCTGAAATCATCGTAGCAGTTTTCTTTTCAATAGAGCGGAAATTGAAATCATCGTTAAAAAGTCCCGGTATGAAATGGATTACGCCATCAAATCCTGCTCTCTTTCTTCGAATTTCATCTGTTTCAATTCCTAAGCGTTGTGTTGTTCCATTATGCCATGCAGTAAGACGTTCTTGTGTATCACTTACTTGTTGTGTGTATGTTGGTAATAATGCAACGCACTGCTCTCTTGAAATAGCACCCAAGTGCAATGTGTATCGTAAATCAGAAATCTTATAAAGCACATCCAATAATGCCTTCTGATACATAAAGCAATTCTGCGCATTTCCTAATGCCTTCTCATAGGCTTCATAATCCAGACCAGTTTTCTTTGCAAAACCTACCAATGTAAGATTTGCTTGTCCAAGAAGCTGTGTACAATCTTCTTCCAAGCTATCAAGTTGTGCAATCTTTGAAAGACGTAACTCATCGTTTTCTAAAATTTCAGTTTGGAAATCAGCAATCTTCTTTACATGAGCTACAAGTGAAAATACTCTACTGCGATATTCATTATCCTGAAAATCCTGTATCTGAGATATACCATCGCTGATTTCACCCAGTTCAGCATTTATCTGAGTCATGTAATACTGTCCAACAACCATCGATGCTACCCCCATTGCCGCAGCTGCAGTATTAGCAACTACCACAGTTCCTTTTTGCGCTTCTACAGCAACAAGATTGGCATGACCTTTAATTCCATCAGCGCCATGATAAATACCTCGAACAGCACCTTCCATCGCTTTAGAATTTGTTAGTTTAGCACCTGCAGGAATAACCGCACGATATAACACTTCGCCATTTGCGGCTTGAACTGCCTGCGCAGCATTATTGACTGCATTACCAGCCTGAGCTAATCCCGGAACCAGATTATTAATATGTGCCAGAACCTTGCTATCAGTGATTTCTACCAGCTTAGTATCATCATCAATCGCCTCTGCCGGAAGCATCTCCATCTGAATAATAAGTTCATTTCCCTGATTAATCTCAGCAAGCTCATCTTTCCCACTGGTGACTGTTGATGGCACTGATACCAAATCGCCTGATGGAATATCTTCACGCTTCTTAAATTTTGTATAAATGATAATGCCTGCTACAATTATTACAGCAATGACAATACCAATTCCTATGTATTCCATATATTTTGAATCTCCTATTGTTTCTATAATAAACTTTGCAATTTTCGCGAATTATCTTGGATGTTCTTCTGCTAAATGAATAATCTGGTTCTAATTGATCCATCTGTCCGGCGTAAAGTGAGCCACTTCATTTACAATTGTTTTTTCTACAGCTAGGGTATGAGATTGAACACATCTTATAAAGCCTGCTATCGCACCGCTGTGACGACAAGGGCTTGACAAGATATGTTCACTCTCATAAATAGCACCTAAGCAAAATCAAAGTGGATTAATGTTAGTCGGAATACCGGCTCACTCAACACCGGAATGATGGCTCTCACGAGGCAGAATCTCCAATATATTACTATTTTCTTCAAATCATCGATATCGCTCGGTAAAAGCCTATCTAATATTTCAAAAAACAAAACCTGATTCCACTGAATCCTTCCGATTGAATATGATAAAAATACACGATAAATATTCACCATATACTGTATCTTTTCAACACTTTTATATTGTTCCATGATTTCTTAATATCCCTGGGACTTAATGTTTCCAGACACCTGTCAAAGGAAGTCGTCTTGACCAGGCTGTGATCTACATCCGAAACCGAAAAGATTCACTGATGACATATCTGGAAGATGGAAGGTGCAGTCTCAGTAACAACCTAAGTGAAAATGCAATCCGTCCGATAACGGTCGGAAGAAAGAATTGGTTGTTCTGTGATTCTGTAGACGGAGCCAATACCAGTGCGATCTGTTTTACAATGATCGAGATGGCAAAAGCATATGATCTGAACGTGTATAAGTATTTAAATTTCTTATTGGAAAAACGTCCAAATGCGAGAACTACCCAGAAAAGAATTAGAAAAACTAGCACCGTGGAATGAAGAAGTGCAAAAGATGTTTGCTAGGAAAATGAAGTAAAGTACTAGCATTCTATTATTCTAGCAACACCCTAAGATAAAGCGCTTACCTTTTTTGTGTTAAATGATTATTTTGTTTAGAATTTTCTGAACAATTTGTTCTTATTTGTACAATTTATTTTATAAACTGATTTCTTAATGTCCCTGGGACATTAAATGTTTTATTGTCCCAGAGATCTTAAATTCACTACAACTTCATATACATTACCATTTTTTCAAACTACTAACTATATATTTTCTCTGTTTATCAATATTATAAGAACGTACCCAGTTCAAATCATCGGTCCATTTTTGATTTGCTAATCGCATATTATATCTATATTTACTACTATTAATAAAAAACTGAAGATACTCAATAATACGATACTTACCTATAATATCTTTATCCATCAAGCATCCTAGAATTTTCCTTCTCTGCTCTGATGATAAACTATCTTTCTGATTAACAGTATAGCCATATATATGAAGAATAGATTCATTTGCATATCCCTTATAGTCTTTCTCATTCTTAACGTACTGCAATGATATATTTCCTAATAAAGCACCATACAAATTCTGATAATACTTATATTCACTTAAACTTATAAAAATATTTTACATATTTTGCAATAATTTACATTTATTTTTACCTGCTCTCCTTTTATAGAAGCCAAAATCCCAGTGTACGAAACAATTTCATGCGAATTTTTTCTACAAGAAATTGTACCTTTGCAAACATACAATACATGTTCTGTACCATCAAACAATACACCATTCTCCGATATTGACTGTAGTTTCTTATTATCTTCTTTCTCAACTTTAACTTTCTTATCAATAATTACATTCTGATACTTTTCGGTATTACCCATAACTTGAAAATTCTTTTTTTCTTTTATCTCATATACAAAAACTAATTCCGGATCAAGCATTCTTTTTATTGTAGTTTGCACTTCCTTATTACCAGAACAATACGGATGCAATTTTGGTAAAATATCTTTTGAAGCTGCGTTTTTAGCCTCAATTTTAGATCCACCAACACCACTTCCAACTTCCTCCCAATTTACACCACCCACTTTAATTGTAGAAATAAAAATATTACTATTATCAACATTGTGTTTTTTTAACTTACATTTTTTTGTAATAACCCAACCAAAAGTTTGTATTACTTCTTGCAAAAATGTCGTAAAATCAAGTTTTTTGTCTTTTGCGCTAATCGATAGAACATTATATGCAAACTCTTTTACAAACTGCGCAATCATACTATCATTTTGATCAATATAATTTTTCCACATCATACCTATCACGCTTTTTAAAATATCGATCCTCAAACGCATACGTGTTTTTTCGTTTTCTGCTTGAGTTGACTTCAAAAGAAATTTAATACTATCTTCTGGAATAGATTTAACTAAATTATGTTCTTTCAATAAAAATCCATGTTCTCTCTTAATATTAACCTGAACTGTATCATAATTTTCAAAAATATATTCAACACATAACATTAGTAATACATTAGCCCCAACAATAGCAATACGAGCATTGCTACAATATCCTAAATTACGATGCTCATTAGCATAGGAACGATGCATCAAAACTTCATCCATTTGACGATACGATATAAACTTTTCATTTAAATGTAATAATTTCATTGTATCAGCCAGTTCTTTTTTTCGTCTCGCCGATAATATGCGAATTTGTTTATTATTAACATTATTTTTTTATTGTTAACTAATTGAATTTTATATTTTAACGCAAACTGTTTTGCCGCCTCCTTTTCTGCTTTCTTTTTACCAATAGCCTCACCTATTGCTGTCATTTTTTTGATAATAACTTTACATATATATTTCTTTTCATGCTCCGGCCCAAAACTACCTATTATTTCGTAGATAGGAGCTACTTTCTTACTCTGTGCATATTCTTGAAGAAGCGTTTTATAATCTATGTTATCTCTATCGTCAAAAAGTTTAAAAAACGGAAATAAAAAATCATATACCTTTTTAAAACCGTATTGTTGGTACATCAAAACAATCAATTTTTCTGCTATATCCGGATGAAGTTTATTTATTTCTCCTTTACTTTTTATAACAAAATCTTCCAGCCCATACTTTTTAAAAATACTATCTTGAAAATGTCTATGTGCGCAAGCAAGCTTTGATGAAAGCTTACCCTCTGATAAATTTTGTTCATACTGATACAAATATAAAGAATATGCAGCATTCATTATTGCATATCCCCAATAAATGTATTCCTTATTTCTTTTCAATAAATTAGAATCTTGTGGTTGATAACTTGCATGATATAGAATTTCTTCTAATTTGTCATGTGGAAATGTCATATTTATTCTATTTTCCAATTCTATCAAATTCATCTTTAACCCCTTTTATACATAAGTATCAATTGAAATAATATCATTTAAATTATAAGAATTTTTTACAAAAAAATATTTTACATTTTTCCTTCTTTATATTAATGCAAATATTTTTATACGGTCTCTCTCAAAAAAGTATCTATGATTGTTTGAATTTTGATTCCTTTAGGGAATTTTTCATACTTGTGCTCTATAATATCCACAATTTTGTCTTTTTCATCTATATCGTTTTGTTTATATAATTATATTGCTTTTTATAGTTTCAACAACTTTAAGTTTTACACTTTTTAATTTCTTAAATTTTATGTATTAAATAATTTATCCTATAGATATTTCTGTTACATTATTTTGCCTCAAATAATCCTTTTGTTTCATAGTCTTTAAATACTTTAAAGCACAAATATCTAATTAATAATGAAACTTGCTCAGTATTTTTAAATACAAATTTATCGGCATCATTTAAATCTATTTTTAACATACTTGCTATTTTTTTTCGTTCTATTTGGTCCTTTATGCGCTCAATTCTTTCTGATTTTAATGTAAGAAATGTCCTAGGTGATTTATATGACTTTGCCATCTGCTCAAATTCTTCTTTATTTTCAAAAACATCTGTTAAAAGAATATTTTGGAGCGCTCTATTTTTTAATTTTTGCATAGTTTTTTCCATGTTAAATATATCTTCTATTTTATAATTAAAAGAATATATGTTTTCATCTATAATGATACAATCTACATTCATATACAATTTACAAATATCATCTGACATTTCAGCTAATTTACTATCACTGTCAAACATAAATACTTTACCACGTGTATTTTTTAAATTAATAATAGGATTAGCCCTCTTTAGAAAAATAATAGCTTTATCATTATCATTTTCTGGTATTCCTTCCAATGCATATCCATGATATTTCCCTTTTACTTTTTCATCAGAGGCTTCCGCAATATCACGAACAAAATAATCCCATTGCTCCTTTATAAGTTCATTACTCGTTTCAATCATATCACATGAAACTTTAGAATTTTCACCAGTATATTGTTTTATTTCTGATACTTTTTCTAGTTGATTATCAATTATCATTTTAATTAGTGTTTGTACATATTGCGGAAGATAATTATCATTTTTAAACCTTATTTTATAAGCCGTATATGGATTATGATTTCTTCTGTCTATTTTAAAAAATATAATGTCCAACTATATGTGTTTGTTTTACCTTTTTCTAATAACTGTATAAGTTCTTCTTTGTTCATAAAATAATCACCTCTAATTTAAAATCAATATATATATTATTTATCAAAATCCCAATATTTGTATATCATTATCTATCTGTACCGTTAAATTATTTTTACTAATTACAATACAATCCATATACATATATTTTCTTCCCATTTTATTTGCTTCTAAATCACATAAATACATTTTATACCCATTAAACTCAAGCCAAATATTTGTATATACATTACTATTTCTAATGCATAAAAAAGCTAATACGGAAAAATAGATTACAAACAAAACCACACTTTTAAGTTCTGTAAAATCAAACGCTATCATTGGTAAAATATATGCTAATAAAAATTCTGATGATAACTTATTAGCTTTTACTGCTTTTTTAATTCTAATTTTAGGAGCTGCTTGATTTCTACATTTATCTTTCAAAAACTTATTTATTGCGTAAATACTCATTATCATCAGTATAAAAATTAACATAACAACCAAAAAACTAACCAAATTCTTTTGATATATTTCGTACAAATTGTACTGCCAACTTTTTCATAAGCCCATTTTTTAGTTCCAAAATCAACAATACTCCATATATCAGCCACCATTATGGATATCCATAATGGTATAAATGATGTAATAAACATATCCCATTTAAATTTACCGTTCATTATATCACCTCACTCAAACAAAGCGTCAATAATAAAATTCACCTTTAATATTTTTGAGCTACTAAACATAGTAAACTTCTAATATCAATCTATTTAAGTATAATCTCTTTCAAACTTTTAATCAAGTTATTTCGAACAATTGTTCATGTATATATTTTTTACTCATTAAATATTCTTGATTCATTTTCTCAATATATTCTAAAATATACTATTTATTTAACCAAAAGCTTTATTTTGTAATCATGTCCCCGTTAAACAACTTAGTATCTTCTAAGAATATACATTTTTACTATTCTTTCCCTTGATCAACAATTTTTTAATCGATAGGATTCTCCTGTGATATTTACCTATTGTGTATGATGTATCACCTGATCACATTTACGATCATTAAATCTAAAAAATACATCGTCCCCACGAATTAAAGTTGATATTTGTGATAATGATCGCACTTCTTTTTTAATATGGCTAATCAATCAACTAGCTCTATATCATCTTTTTCAATTGGTGAATAACTAAGCTCATCAATAATCATCAGCAGCTTATATTTGAAAAAGTATTTTTATCTTGCTTATAAACGATTTTTCAGTTTTGTTTTTTTAACTGCAGGATCAAAAATTAGATCATGGCATTTAATCTACTGATTTTTTAATGTCTACGGGGCCTTAATTTTTTTAGTTCATTATAAAATCTATCTGCAACATATCTTGTAAATGAACGTTGTCGAGCCACTAAAATCCCATCCTTTAATACTTACATTAGATCAATCTCTTGTGAATGATGCCAGAAAAATTCGCTGTCCTCATCAATATCATCTGTCACCTTATCAAAGTCAATTCTGATCGAAATAGCATATGTATTTAGTTTTATACGCTTATATGCACTCTGTAATTTCTTCTTATCTTCAGATTTCATTTTAGGACTTAGAAAATAAACAATCTCTGTATATAAATCATAATAAGCTAATATTTCGTCCTTATCATCCTCTTCATAGTTAGCTTCTATAAAGTTCACTAATTCTGCATCCAGCACATAATAATCTTTAATCGCAAATTTTTTGTCATTAACTTTCTTTCCTCGGGTTCCTGCAGGTCTCCTTAATTTTTCAACATATATCTCAGAGAGGTTTTCGAGTTCATCTTTATCACCTCTATATTCTTCCTTGAGATAATATGTATCCGTCGTGTATCTCTTATAGTAGGTTCTAAATGCAGTTTTTCCCACATCATCGCACTTTCTCATGTAACTTCTGTATTCTGAATCCCGCAGTACATATTCTAGCTTAGCGCTATTATTTTTTCCTATTTTAAGAAAATTTATTCCGTAAATATCTGACAACATACCATTCGGAAAGCTGTTTAGTGTTATACTTAATTTTTTACAGAAATTCTCATCAAACACACGATCATAACACACCTTAATAAAATATGTTAAACAAACTAATTCCCCGTATATTTTATGCATATATATTGCTGGCAAGTTTGTTTTAAACTCTTTTCCATTTTTACTTACAATATTTACAGCTGAATAACTTGTTTGATTTGGACCAACGCTTAAACAGTTAGTTTTTGCATCATTGTCACTATTAAGTACACATTTTGCATCGATGTGAATAATAGCCTTTGGCGTGACAAAAACAGAATCCGCGCCCATAGGCGTTCCACAAATTTCCCAATCAAAATTATTAGTAATTGTACTCTGAACACAACGTTCTAACGCTTCTTGAAAACATGATTTTTTATTACCATAACTCTCCCAAGTATCTCTTATTGGAAACGCAGAACATATAGTTTTAATGAAGGTCATACCATTTTCTTCAAATGCCGTCCTTATCTTTTCAAAATAATACTGATCCAAACGATTTATCTCTTCTTGATTCATTGATCTTCTCCTCTCAAAACATTGTTTCTTGTAAACAATGCACAAAATCTCAAATTATAATATCATTTTTCATAAAAATATGCTATCATAAAATAAAATAGGTTGGTTATACATCTTAGAAAATATAGAGAGGAGATTTATTATGGCCCAACAAGACAGAAACATGTCACGCACTATAATGCAAAATATAATTTTAGATCTCGAAAAAAAATATTTTCAAAATTAGAAACCATATTTAAATCGGATGCGTTCATTGGAGATTTGCTTCTAATAGAAAAGGAAATCAGAGAAAATTATCCCAAATTTAAAGATACATGGGCATTAAAAAACAAAATCAAAGTCCCTGCTGAACGCGTTATCAGGCATCACGTATACATGCAGCTTAGTGATGAAATTAGAGGCATTTATCCCTCCCCTATAAGTTCAGACTTTGGAGTAAAAATGGATGACTGCGTCCTCTGTATCGACGCAAAAACGCTTGATACTGTTGGAAACTCTGGAGACATTAAGGCAACCGCCGCAGAACCTAATCAGGTTTCCTTTGACAATTCCAGACACAAATACATTCCAACATGTTCTAATCTTGAATCCATGGATCACTATTCAAGATTACCAGTATTAACATTTATCATTAAGATAATATATACTGACGATAATTACAGTTTTACCCTCGCTAGAAACAGGCATCCTTCTTTAGTACTAACCTGCCTTCCTAACGGAGAACTGTCTAATTTGTTTGACAATGATATAATACAAAATTTTAAAACTTACGATTATTATTCAGAAAAAGACAGTGATTGTTTCACTCCACACTATATACCCAAGGAATATACAACAAAAGAGTTAAAAGGTGAATATACTCGTTCCTACTGTGTTGAAGAAAAAGGATTTTCCCCTATAGAAATAGAACTAGACCATGGACATAAGCAAGCTTATTTCGATAGTGCAAACCGTTGCCTGTGGTGGCTAACATCATTACGTAATAAAGCTGTTATTATGGCAGTAAAAAATGGTAGCTCTATGAGATTTTCCAATGATGTCCTAAAAAACAGATATGATTCTTCTGGGCATCCTTGGTATGGATATCGAGAATATCAATTACCTAATCCACTACCGTAAAATGCTTTAGAGTCACGAATGAGAGTTACTTTCCTTTCGTGACTCTATAAAACATTTGCTACAACAAAACACCCTATCTCAGATAGTTTTCTAAAGCTACCTTGACACTTGACTTTCCCACCTCTCCTTGTTTTTTATAAAACTCAGATTATCTCATATATATCTTTTATAAAAATAATGGAGGTTGTTTTTATTCTATGAAGCCATAAATCATATGGATCATCCAAAATCACTTCTTCAGAATAAAAATATTCTTTATCAACCCCAGCAACCTCCATAAACTTGGACACTTTAGTAACATCTTAAACTATTTTATCTCCAGTTTACATCTGCTTAATAGACTTCTTGTCTGTCTTCTGGTAAACCTCAATGACACATCAGTCAAGATCAAATTCATTTCCCCTCAGAAACTCAAGTCCCATTTCTATATTGTTACTTCCATCTTTTATGCGAATGAGAAAAAAATATCCTTTTTCCTGTATGTGAGTCGTATCATTGTAAGATTCATATCCTCTGTCAGTACTCACTAGAGCATTCGAAATTTTCGATCTGTCAACCATTTCTTTCAGTGCTCCATATTTGTTTTAGCTTTTTGCACCCTGAATTATTGCGTCAATGTAAACATGGTTATCCAAGTCATACATTGCATTTAAATGTAAAAGATTGAAGGCTTTTCTGTCTGTCTTTGGAAGTAGAAATGTGTGATGTCTCATCTTTGGGATTTGTTTCAATCTGAATGTTAGTGCCATCAACTTCCAGAATTCTCATTTTGTCCGCCGCCGATGTCAGTATCCTGCTCATGAATCCATCAAATACGGCTTTTAGTACCTCCGGTTTGATTTTTGTGCGCTGCTGTACAAATACCGATGCAGACGGCATTTCACCGTAAATCTGAAAGATGTCAATCAACTTATTTGTAATACTTTTGCTTCCCATTCCTATGATGTTTTTCAGCATTAGATCAAATGAAAGTTTGCATTTCTAGAAAAATCACATTTGGAATCATTGCAGTATTTTTATAGTTGACAGACACCTCGTGAATTTCAGATAATAAAATTTTCTTAATTGAAAATTCTATCTCGCGAAAACCATCATTCTGATGTTGAATGAGCCGGTATTCCGACTAACATTAATCCACTTTGATTTTGCTTAGGTACTATTTATGAAAGTGGGCATATCTTATCAAGTCCTTGCGTCACAGCAGTGCGATAGCGGGCTTTATAAGATATGTTCAATCTCATACCCTATCTGTAGAAAAGATCTTCTGAAGGATGATCTAATATGATCTCCGTTTTTACAACTTCCTAATGAATTGCCTAAAACCTGTCTTTTCCTACAGGTGCTGGAAATTCACAGACCGGTTTACAAAAACGGCGGACCCAGTTATAAAAAGTTCCAAGATTGATGTCCTGTCCCAAACACCATTGATGATCAGAAAGTCCGTTCTGCCTGCATTCCATGATTATATCATACTGTTCCTTCCGTACGTCTTTTTTACTCTTATAGTACTCCTCCATAATTGTAGTAAAGTACTAGCATTTTCATTCGTCTAGCAAACGATGAAAGTAAAACGCTAGCATCTAGCAATCATTATGACAGGATTCATATGGATTGAACATCCACTATTAAATAAAGCGTTTACTAATTTTATTCTACATATTTATTATACCCATCAATTTATCTTGATATGTCATATCTACCCTTGTTATATTTTTAAAATCAAAAAATATATTCAATACAATTTTAAATTTAAATCTTTACATATTATAATGCTATATCCATACCATCTCTTCATCGTGTTGTAATTTTATATTCCATTCCTTCGGAAATTTTGCTATAACATCATCTATTATCCAATCATCTTCTTTATCTTTTAATTGATCCTTTATCTCTATAATCTTATCTTGTATAATACCTACTGTCACACTATCATTTCCACACAACAAAATTCCATAATTTATATTTTTATCACATATATCATTTAAATTTAATGCCAACATATAAATTTCTCCTTCATACAATATATAAATTTTTTATAGCTATAATTAAGAACTTCAATTAAGCATATTATAATATCGAACATTTGTTCTGTCAATTGGTTTCTGCTTACATAGCACTAAATATTTGATATAATTAATTTAACATATATTATTTATTGCAAAGGAGATCACTATGGCATTTGATAATTCTAACATTTCTCTTATGGAAATTGAAAAAATAGAACATAAATACTTAATGAAATATTGGTACTTTTTAAAATTCGTAGAAGATGATATTGTCCGTGGAATGCTTTCTATGGAAGATATAAAAAGTGATTGGGAGGGCTTATACGGAAATACTACAGGCGGTATTTCTTACTTTGATGTAGGATGTGAACGTATTGTCTATGCCTTACTCAATGGAAAAATCGCAGGTCAACCTAATTCTTGTCCTGTTAGTTCTGATTTATTTTTTGAAGTTGAAGATGCTTACATCCATATTGATTTAAAAAGCGTTACTACCAGCGAAGGAACAACTCGACAAGATAATATTGGTGATTTTAATACTTGCATATTTGTTGGAGAAAATCAAAACTCTTATGCCGGAACAATTATTAAAAATCACGGGCGTACTACTGAAGAGTATTCTCCAAACCTGCCTACTTTCTATACGAAATCTAACGGTGATAAAAAATCACACTTACATATTTTGTATGTATGTTAAATAGTTCTATTACTCAAAACTGTGAATTAATTTCTATTATGAGTTTTCCTAATGGAAGACTTGAGGAATATTATGGTTCTCGTCCATTAAAAGCAGGAAAAAATCCTGGGAAAGCTAGATTCAATTTTAGTCAAATTCCTACCTTTGAATTATTACCAGGAAATAAAAAACGCGTTAGAATAATCCATAAAAATCCTCAAATGTCTACCTACGTAAAAAACAAACTACAATTTTATCTCGATAATTTCGATCCTATCATTGACGAATAATAATCTAATTCTCATTTTCTCTCTGATATAATAATAAAACAAATTACTTTTCTATCAACAATAAAAGAATCAACAAAATACATATTTATTGATAGTGTTGATTCTTTTTTTCATTTATTTTTTATAATACTTTTATAAATAACTTCATAATCATTTTCGCTTAATTTTCTAAAGCTACCTTGAACTTGACTTCCCCATTTTTTTTATTTTAATAAATTCTAAATCGTCCCATATATCTTTGATAAAAACGCCATTATCGAAATTTTTTAATATAACAAATGGGTTTTGTGTGAATTCTATATGGCCATAAATCATAAGGATCATCCCAAATCCATTGTCTGAATAAAAATACTCCCCTATAACTTCAACTGCCGCCATAAATTTAGATTGTTTTGTTACATAATAAATTATTTTATCTCCTTCTTTCATTTTTTGAACAGATTTTTTATTACGTTTCGGAAATCCTGCACAAACAAATTTATTATCTATATCCCATTCATAATCAACTTCATTAGTTACAATCATATAATAATTTGACATAATTCAATTTATCCCTCAAATTTAATTAATTCAACTTATCTTCTCTTATTTCTTGATAATTTTTTATTGCTCTACTTATACCTTCAGCTATTTGAGTTGCCAATCTAACAGGAACAGCATTCCCAATTTGCGTATACATTTTATTCAAACTTCCTGTAAACTCATATTTCAATGGAAATGTCTGTAAAATCGCACACTCTCTGGCACTTAGTCTTCGTTTTTTATTTATATGAATTTCTGGACTTGTAGCTGTTATTGTATCACTCGGTCTCTCCCAATTTGTAATTCGAAGTGACTGCTCAAATTTAATCTTTTTTTCAACCATAGTAGTAACTTGCTTATCATACTTGTCATCAAATCCAAATATTTCTTTCAATTCCCACCAGTCTTCTGGTTTTGGAATACTACCTGAATTATTATCCTTCCTAAACCAATGTCCTGCTGTATAAGAATATCCAAAATGCTCATCTACTTTTTTTGTTGTCCATCCTGTTTTATCCCTCCAATAACGCAAATAATCACAAATATCATGCTGATTTACTTCATATTTTCTTCCCCAAAACTTATCTGCAACATTTTCTGATGCAATATGATTTTTAATAATTAACTCTTTACTATCTTTATTTAATCCTAACAAAGAATAAAATCCTTCCACGTCAACTATTTTTGTTTTTTTGATATGTTCTTCCAATTCCTCTTTACTAATTTTAAAATATTTCTTAGTAAGTTTTTTATCTGCTAAAAATCCTATTGCCCTGTTCTGTAGTGATAGCTGGAATTAATCCTTTTACATTTTTTGATATTCCTTCTACATAATTGCGTTTTTTTTGGATATGGATTTTGCATTCCTATTTATTTCCAATTATAACAACTCTTTCTCTTGCTTGTGGTACTCCATACTCTGCTGCATTCAAAATTCTGGCTTCAACTTGATATCCAATTATTTTCCATCTTTATCTTTAAGATTTTCAAATCCGATTTAATCATTTCAAATACTTTTCCACCATTAAGTGATAAAAGTCCTTTAACATTTTCTGCAACAAAAAATTTCGGTTGTTTATCTGCAATTACTCTAAGCATCTCTTTGTATAAAAAAATTTCTTTCATCTTTCATTGATCTTTTTGTATTTGCAACTGAAAATCCTTGACATGGAAATCCTCCAATTATTACATCTACATCATCTGGTATATCATCACTAGAAATTTTAGTAATATCACCATGTACAATATGTTTTCCTATATTCTTTCGATATGAATTAACTGCATCATCAAAAAATCATTCGCCCATATAATCTGAAATCCTGCATTAATAAATCCTAAATCCATTCCTCCTGCGCCTGAAAATAAAGATACTACTTTAAATTTATCTGGATCACTTTCAACAATAAACTCCTCTTCTTCATCCTTCACTAATTCAACTATATCAGAAATATCACATTCAAGCGCTTTAGAAATTTTTGATAATACATTAGCACTAACTATTTCTTGCTTCCCTATCTTAGCAAGTGTACTACTACTAATCTTAGCCTGTTTACGAAGATCCGTTTTATTCATTTTTTTATCTATTAAAATTTTTAGTAATTTATCATAACAAGCTTTCATTTATATTACTCCTTTTGTTTTTTTCTATTATATCATTTTAGTTTAAGTGCGTCAAACAAAATGTTTAGTGCTTTTGATAACTTAATAGAATTTTACAATAATTATTAATTGTATTAATAAAAAAGTGTCTTCGACACTTCAACTCCCCTGCCCCTCATTCTTGAGGGTGGGTTTCTTTTTTGTCTTTTTCCTTCATAATAGAATCATGAATATCCTACAAGAGATCTTTACAGATCATTATGAAGAAATCAAATATACTCTTCATCCCAGACCTGCTGAGATGGAAAATATCGATAAGATGATCAACTGTGGTGATCCTTCTTATGGTGGTGCCATGTATGGCTGTATCCACTGCGGAAATCTCAAGTTTGTTCCTTTCCGTTGTCACAGCCGTTTCTGCCCTACCTGCGGTAATAAATATTCCATGGATCGCACTACCTCTATGTCCTTTAAGCTCGTTAATGTCAGACACCGTCATTGCGTTTTTACCATTGATGCGTCCCTCCGTGATTTTTTCCTGCAGGATCGCTCTCTCCTTAACTGTCTCTTTCATTCCGTCTCCAGTGTTGTCCTTCGCTTATTCTCTAAAATGAACAAACACAAAAACTTTACCCCTGGTTTTATCATGGTCCTGCATACTTTCGGCAGGGATCTTAAATGGAATCCTCATATCCATTGTCTCATCTCTGAAGGCGGTTACAGTGATGATGCTTTCTGGCGTAATGTCTCTCATTTCAACTATACTTTCCTTCGCAATGCTTTCCGTACTGCTCTCCTCAAGGAAATGTTGCTCCGCATCGGTCCTTCTTTTAAAAAAGTTTCTGCCCGTTGTTATCTGGAACATGAACACGGCTTCTATGTTTATGCCAAACCCAACCGTTGTGACCCTAAGACTGTTACCAAATATATTGGCCGGTATCTTGGTCGCCTGTCATTGCCACTTCCAGGGTCGATTCTTATACCGGTGATCTTGTCTCTTTCCATTACAATCGTCACGAAGATGATCAATACGTTCAAGAAACCATTCCTGTCATGGATTTTATCAAACGCCTTATCCGGCACATCCCTGAAAAACATTTCAAGATGATCCGTTATGGCGGCCTTTATGCCAGACATCGTTCCATTGATAAAAAACTCCATCTCGCTATTTCGAAAGAAAAACGGCATACTTTCCGTTGTTTTAACCGGTGGCGTACTGCGATCCTTTCTTCTTTTGGCTATGATCCTCTGATCTGTCCTCATTGTAAACAACAGATGGTGATCCTAGAAATATATCATAACCATCGCCGCGTACCTCTTGAAGAATTATACGAGAAAGCAATGTCCCGCTCCCGTGGAAAGCGTTCTTCTGCATGACCACTTCTTTTTATGCTATAATCCTCATATAAAGGAGGAACCCTACCATGAAAAAGAATATCAAAGAGCTACGCGAAAAATATATTTCAAATCCCCCAGAAGGTATGACATCCGAGGACATTCGCCATATGAGCGAGGATGACCTGCTGGATATGGATTGTTTTCTAAATGAAGATGTGTTTGGTGATGATTTTGGTGATGAAGGTTTTATATTTTCTAAAACCATGATCATCTGTTTGCTACTGTCCACTTTTATGTGGCTATTTT
>ENA-OQCS01000566-OQCS01000566.1-human-gut-metagenome-genome-assembly--contig:-NODE-566-length-20571-cov-3.850910_pt1 | contig 20571 bp, 23 predicted proteins | sample MGYA00242757_ERZ504575 | MGnify/ENA primary metagenome ERZ504575 (study PRJEB26092, sample SAMD00036297) | human gut metagenome | host: Homo sapiens | study: EMG produced TPA metagenomics assembly of... | reverse complement strand
CAGACGGCAACCCTTCCGTTACTCATCTCCACGAATCCGCTTTGAATATCCAACTCATGTTCCTCACCGTCCGTTGCGTAAATCAATTTCCCCGTTCCCAACGATGATACAATCGGTGCATGCTGCGGCAGGATAGAAAAAGAGCCATAGTGCCCGGCAATGTAACACTTTCCACTTCCCCGTTGAAGAGTTCCTTCTCCGGTGAAACAATATTCAAATGCAACTTTTTCATCATCAAAGCTCCCAGACTTTTAATTTTTAATCGTTTTTCCCCCTGCCTGCTCCAGTAGTTTCTTACCCTTCTCAATGGCTTCTTCAATGGTTCCCACATTCAAGAAAGCAGGTTCGGGCAGGTAGTCCACCTCCCCGTCAAGAATCATCTTGAAGCCTTTGATAGTGTCCTCAATGGAAACCATTGTACCTGGGACACCCGTAAACTGCTCGGCAACGGCAAACGGCTGTGAAAGGAAACGCTGCACACGACGTGCACGGTTCACCAACGTACGGTCGGCATCAGAGAGTTCCTCCATACCAAGGATGGAGATAATGTCTTGCAATTCCTTGTTGCGCTGCAATATTTGTTTTACACGTTGTGCCACTTCGTAGTGTTCTACCCCCACGATGTGTGGGTCGAGAATGCGTGAAGTAGATTCCAACGGGTCCACAGCAGGATAAATACCAAGTTCAGTAATCTTACGACTCAACACCGTGGTGGCATCGAGGTGGGTAAACGTTGTGGCAGGTGCCGGGTCCGTCAAGTCATCGGCAGGCACATATACAGCCTGCACGGAAGTGATGGAGCCGTTTCTTGTAGAGGTAATACGCTCCTGCATGGCACCCATTTCCGTTGCCAGTGTCGGCTGATACCTACGGCAGAAGGCATACGGCCCAGCAAGGCCGAAACCTCGGAACCGGCTTGGGTGAAACGGAAGATATTATCAATGAAGAACAGAATGTCACGCGGACCGTCCGTCTCCGCTCCCATGTCACGGAAGGACTCGGCCACCGTCAACCCAGACAATGCCACGGACTGACGCGCACCGGGAGGTTCGTTCATCTGACCGAATATCAAAGACACTTGTGATTTGGCCACTTCGTCATAATCTACTTTGGACAAATCCCAATGGCCTTCCTCCATACCTTTCTTGAATTCTTCTCCGTAACGGATAACACCGGATTCAATCATTTCTCTCAGCAGGTCGTTGCCTTCACGTGTACGTTCTCCTACACCGGCAAACACAGAGAAGCCGTGCTGCTTCTTCGCAATATTGTTAATGAGCTCTTGGATAAGCACCGTCTTGCCTACACCGGCGCCACCAAACAGACCGATTTTACCGCCCTTGCTATATGGTTCCAGCAAGTCGATAACCTTGATGCCTGTATAAAGCACCTCTTGTACGGTAGTCAAATCTTCAAACTTAGGGGGGTCGCGATGGATGGGATAAGCACCTGTACGGTCCAACTCCTTCATGCCGTCGATAGAGTCGCCCACTACGTTCATCAGGCGGCCTTTGATTTGTGTACCTATCGGCATGGTGATGGGGCCTCCCAGCGGATGCACTGTCATTCCTCTCTGCAGGCCGTCCGTACTGTCCATAGCAACAGTACGCACCGTGTTTTCACCAATGTGCTGCTGTACCTCTACAATCAGTCTTTTGCCGTTCGACCTTTTTATTTCCAGTGCGTCGTGAATACTCGGCAACATCATTTCTGCCTCCGTTCCTTCGAAATAGACGTCTACTACAGGCCCGATTACCTGTGAGATATGTCCGACAATCTGTGACATAAGCAATCTTTTTATTCTATATTTCCTTAATTATTTTTCCCAATACTAAGTTGTAAGTCGCGTGTATCCTCATTAACAAGTCAGCCAAGTCGCGTCTTTCATCAGCTATGTACTCGTACCTATTAACGTTTGTCAGCTATGGTTTGTTCATCCCAATAGTTACATAAACAACAACGCAAATGTATAAACAATTTGCATGTAGTTGTTACCGTGTATAGCATTTTTTGAACAAAAAAGACTATTTTGAACGATTAATACTACAATTGGAACAAATTGTTACAGACATGATAACGTCAGTTAACAATTAGCAAGAAAAAGGAATTGCCCACCCATCTTATGAAAAAACACTGAATTGACAACAGAGATTCTGTATATAATATACAAAAAATAAGCCTTGTCTCTCGACAAGCTTATTCACAACACAAACACAAAATAAAACACGACAAAACTACTATGCAATCTTACCTGTCTATGCCGGGGAGGCATACGTACTAGTTACGGATATTCACATATACATAAACAGCTTCAGGCTGATTTGCACATTATAAACAAATGCGGGGAGGCATTTGTTTATTGCCTATTTGTTAAAAAACACAAATTCAAAGTTTGTCATTGAATACCTCTTTCACGAAGCTTCAACTGCCATTTCCATGCAGAAAGTAAAGTATCTTCAATACTTGTTTCTGCCTTCCAACCCAGTTCATTGTTTGCCAATTCCGGGTTTGCCCATACCTTCTCAATATCACCGGCACGCCGACCTACTATCTGATAGTTCAGTTTTACACCGGTAGCCTTTTCGAAAGCATTAATCAGTTCCAATACGGAAAGTCCACGACCTGTACCGATATTGAATACTTCCACTTTTTCCTTCTGCTTGTTCTCCAAGATACGGCGGATAGCCACTACGTGTGCTTTGGCCAAATCGACTACATTGATGAAGTCGCGGATACAAGAACCGTCGGGAGTATCATAATCGTCACCAAACACGCTCAGTTTCTCACGGATGCCGATAGCGGTCTGGGTAAGATAAGGAATCAAGTTCTGCGGTACACCGTTAGGCAACTCTCCCAGCAATGCTGTGGGGTGTGCACCTATCGGGTTGAAGTAACGCAACAAGATGGCGTTTATCGGAGCACCGGAAGCAACCGTATCACGTACAATCTCTTCATTGATTTGCTTCGTGTTTCCATACGGAGACTCAGCTTTCTTAATAGGTGCCTTTTCCGTTACCGGAAGTTCGTCCGGCTGGCCGTAAACTGTGCAGGAAGAAGAGAATACGATACCTTCCACTCCATGCTTCGGCATCAATTCCAGCAGGTTTATCAGTGAAACCAGGTTATTACGATAGTAAAGCAACGGTTTCTGGACAGATTCACCCACAGCCTTGCTGGCCGCAAAGTGAATGATGGCTTTAATGCTTTATATTTGGTAAACACAGCGTCAAGACCGGCATAATCCAAGCAATCCAATTCCTCGAATGCAGGGCGGATGCCCGATACCTTCTCTATGTTATCTACAACATCTGCGCTGGAGTTTGACAAATTATCAATAATAACAACTTCATAACCTGCGTTTTGAAGTTCCACCACCGTGTGAGAACCAATATAACCGGTTCCACCCGTAACTAAGATTTTCCCTTTCATATTAAATATAGATAATTTAGCTTTTAGGTTATCAATACGCCACAAATGTAAGGAAATAAATTAATAAAAACAGAAAAAGGGGGATAAATTTTAGTTTATCCCCCTTCCACTTTATTTCCGGTTTTTCTTCTTTAAATCTTCACAACCCCCGAAAAGCCCATGAATGCCATTGCCAGCAGTCCGGCAGTAATCAAAGCTATCGGAGTACCCTGCATACCTTTCGGTACACTAACCAGGCTCATTTGCTCGCGCAGGCCTGCAAACAGTGTCAGTGCCAAGCCGAAACCAAGTGCCGTGGAGAATGCATAAACCACTCCCGTCAGCAAATCATAATCTTTTTGGATAACAAGGATAGCCACACCGAGAATACAGCAGTTGGTAGTAATCAACGGCAGGAACACGCCCAAGGCTGATACAGAGAAGGAGAAACTTTCTTCAGGATAATCTCTACCATCTGCACCAATGCGGCAATCACCAAGATAAAGGTAATAGTCTGCAAATAGCCCAAATCAAAAGCGTCGAGCACATACTTCTGAATAAGGAATGTCACGATAGTGGCGATGGTGAGCACGAATGCCACCGCTGCGACATGCCCAATGCAGTCTCCACTTTCTTGGAAACCCCCAAGAACGGGCAAATTCCCAAGAATTGCGACAATACGATGTTGTTTACAAAGATTGCCGAGATAAATATCAATATATATTCCATAATCATTAAATTAAGAATTAAAAACTAAAAATTAAAAGCTCGGCAGCCTACCGCCGATACGTTCTCAATTTTTTCATTTTTAATTTTTCATTATTAATTCTTCTTCATACTGTTGATTAAAGCAATGAGATAGCCCAATGCGATGAATGCACCCGGAGCAAGGACAAATACCAACATGCCGTATTCTTCAGGAAGGATACTCAAGTTGAATATCTTGCCGGTTCCCAGGAACTCACGCACGGCACCCAGTAATGTCAGTGCAATGGTAAAGCCCAAGCCCATGCCCAGACCGTCGAACAAGGAAGCCACCGGATTGTTTTTGGCAGCAAATGCTCGGCACGTCCCAATACGATACAGTTTACAACAATCAGCGGAATGAACAAGCCCAGCGTGGCGTACAATGCAGGAACGTAGGCTTGCATTATCATCTGCAACAGTGTCACAAATGATGCTATGACTACAATGAATGAAGGGATACGCACCATATCGGGAATCAGATTCTTGATGGCAGAAATCACCACATTGGAACATATCAGCACGAACATTGTAGCCAGTCCCATACCCATACCGTTAATGGCAGAGGAAGTGTACCCAGTGTAGGACACATACCCAGCAGGAGTACAAACGTAGGATTCTCTTTGATAATCCCGTTCATCATAACTTTAAAATTATTCATATCTTCTACTCCTTTCTCATTTAGCGCTGAGTGTATCCACAGCTTCGGGAGCTGCGGAATCAGCAGGTTGTTCAACATTCTTTTGAGTAGCGCCGGTAGTGCCGTCGGCAGTTTCCTGACCGGCATAGGCAGCATAAGCCGCATTCACTGCATTCAAAAAAGCACGTGAGGTGATGGTAGACGCTGTAATGGCATCTACTTTACCACCGTCCTTGCTCACTGTCAATGCAGCTTCACCCGGATTCATGCCGGTGATGTCACCTTATTGCCTTTCTTGAACCAGTCGGCAGCTTGGAACCCAACCCCGGAGTTTCCACATGCGACAACAAGGAGTAGTCGATGATTTTGCCTTCAGCATCGAAACCGACCAACACTTTCAGCTCACCGCCAAAACCCATGGCAACAGCTTCCACAGCAGCTCCGATATATTCTCCGCCTTTGGTGGCAGGATATACAGAATACTGTACTCCGTTTACTTCCTGCATCTTCTTCTCGGCGATGGGGTCATTGTCGAAGCCCGGAACCACCGCACTTACGGCATCGCTCAAGGTCTTTGCATTGGCCTGCGCAATGGGCTCCTTCGTCAATTCGTTTACATAAGCCAGCAACGCTACGGAGATTGCGGTAACGCCCGTAAGTACCAGCAACATATTCTTCAAGGATGATTCTAACTTTTTCATTTCTTCTTCGCTACCTCCCCAAAGCGTTTAGGTTTAACATAGGTGTTGATGAGCGGAGTGAACGCATTCATAATCAGAATGGCAAACGACATACCCTCCGGATATGCACCGAACAGACGGATGATGACAGTCAGTAGGCCGATGCAAACACCATAAATCAGCATACCTTTGTGGCTCATCGGAGAAGTCACGTAGTCCGTAGCCATAAAGACAGCACCCAGCATCAGACCACCGGACAACAACTGTACGACCGGGGATACATAAAGTTCCGGATTGACCAGATACATGATACCGGAGAACACGAATACCGTCACCAGAATAGATACCGGAATGTGCCAGGTGATGATTTTCTTCCACAACATGTAGAACAAACCAAGCAGCAGCGCCAAAGCACTCACCTCACCGAGACATCCTCCATTATTACCTATCAGAAGGTCGAAAGCTCCCGGAAGGTCGCTCAGGGACATGCCCGGAGCACCATTGATGACACCTTTCATAATAGCCAGCGGCGTAGCAGCCGTCGTGGCATCCGTATAGGCTGTCAACTGGCCTACAGCCGGCCATGTCGTCATCTGCACGGGGAATGAAAGCAACAGGAATACACGTCCTGCCAGTGCAGGGTTAAAGGGATTGCAACCCAAACCTCCGAAGGACATCTTGCCTACCCCGATGGCAAACAAGGCACCAAGGATGATAATCCAGATGGGCAGGTTGGAAGGCAGGTTAAAGGCCAGCAACACACCGGTAATGATGGCAGAGCCGTCGGTGATGGTTGTGGTCTCTTTTTTCATGAGGAATTTGCCGATGGCCCATTCAAAGAACAAGCAGGCTGCTACGGAAGTGGCCGTAACAATCAGCGCACCCAGTCCGAAAAAGTAAAGCGAAACAAGGAATGCCGGAATCAATGCGATAAGCACACCGTACATATTCTTCTTCACGCTGTCACCGCCGTGAACGTGGGGCGAAAGGGATACGATTAATTTATTCATACTTCGTTATTTTTTAGCTTGACGTGCACGGATCATCGCTCCTACCTTACCCTTACCCAAGCGGATATAATCCAGCATCGGACGGTTGGAAGGACAAGTGAACTGGCATGAACCGCATTCTATACACGACATAATGTCTTCTTTCTCTACTCTTTCAAAATCTCCGTGGGCCGAAACGGTAGCCAGCAGATACGGCTCCAACCCCATCGGGCAGGCTCCCACGCACTTGGCACAACGGATACAAGGCTGTACTTCGCCGCGCTTGGCTTCCTTCTCGTTCATAATCAGAATACCGGAGCTTCCTTTGGCTGTCGGTACATCCGTATTTACCAGAGCTTTACCCATCATCGGGCCACCGCCGATAATCTTACCCGTATCTTCGGGCAGACCGCCGCAAGCTTCAATCAGCTGCTTCATCGGCGTACCGATACGTGCCAGGAAATTGGACGGCTTTGCCAACGACTTACCAGTCACGGTAATGACACGCTCAAACAGAGGTTTGTTCTTCTGTACGGCCTGGTAAACGGCAAATGCGGTACCCACATTCTGCACCACAGCTCCCGTGGAGATAGGCAGCGCACCGGCTGCAACCTGGCGACTGATGACTGCATCAATCAACTGCTTTTCACCACCCTGCGGATATTGTACCTTCAAGGGTACCACCTCGATGCCTGCATAGCTGGAAGCGACTTTCGTCATCAGCTGGATGGCATCGGGCTTGTTGTTCTCAATGCCGATGAATGCCTTGTTCACCTTTACCGCCTTCATCAGAATGGATACACCTACCATAATTTCTTCCGCATGTTCCAGCATCAGCTGATGGTCGGCAGTCAGATACGGTTCGCACTCTACGGCGTTGATGATGACACACTCTGCCTTGAATGCAGGAGGAGGACACAACTTGACCTGCGTAGGGAAGCATGCACCGCCCAGACCTACGATACCGGCATCAGCGATTTTCTTCACGATTTCCTCGGAGGTCAGACTGCATTCCTTCACCAACGTTTCGGAACGGTCAATGGATTCTTCCCATTCATCCCCTTCTACGTCAATGAATATAGCAGGCTTGGCGTAACCGCTGGCATCGACAATCGTGTCAATCTTAGCGACTTTCCCGCTGACAGACGAATGAATGGCTGCTGATACAAAACCGCCGGGCTCGGCAATCTTTGTACCCACTTTCACAACATCACCTTTGGCAACGATAGGCTTGGCAGGAGCACCGATGTGCTGTCCCAGCAAGATAGCGGCCTTGGCCGGAATCTCTGCCTTGATGATAGGCTGATGTGCTGAAAGTTTATTTTCGTGTGGATGGACTCCACCAATTGAAAATGTCTTCAACATACAATTCTGTATTTTTAGTCGTTTATTTACTTTATTAATTCATACCTCAACTTGGGAAGTCTAAACCTCTGCTTTAGGAGTCTCAACCTCAGCTTTAGGAACTGCAACCTTTACTTGGGGAGCTGTATCGTCAGCCTTCGGTTTGCGCGGCGGGAAGTTGAGGGCAATGATTGTGTTTTGCGGACAAGCTTCCTCGCACTTGCGACAGGATTTACACTTATTGGGGTCAATGTAAGCCAGATTGTTTTCCAGCGTGATAGCCTCGAACGGACAAACCTTCACACACTTGCCGCAACCGATACATGCCACGGTACAAGCCTTGCGTGCTACGGCCCCCTTGTCCTTGTTTACACACTGTACGTAAATACGACGTGATTTCTTGCCTTGAGGACGGATTTCAATAATAGATTTCGGACAAGCCTTGGCACAAGCTCCACAAGCCGTACACTTTTCCTCATCCACTTCGGGAAGTCCGGTCTCCGGATTCATGTGGATAGCATCGAACTGGCAGGCAGCCACACAGTCGCCGCATCCCAGACAGCCATAACTACAACCCGTTTCACCACCATAGAGAGAAGCCGCAATGGCACAACTCTTGGCGCCATCGTATTGGTTCACACGAGGACGGTTGGCACAAGTTCCATTACATCTCACCACCGCAACCATAGGTTCGGCAGCAGCGGCATCCAAGCCCAGAATCTCGCAATCTTTGTCATGACGGGCTGTCCACCCACCGGACAAAGTTTACCATCCAGCGAACCTGCCTTACGCAAGCATCTGCAAATCCGCTACAACCGGGGTAACCACATCCACGCAATTTGCCTGGGGAAGCACCTCTGCTACCTGGGCAATCCGCGGATCTTCATACACGGCGAATTTCTTGGAAGCCACGTAAAGAATAGCGGCCGATACCAGCGCTATAACTCCCAATGAAATCACTGCAATCAGAATTACATTCATAAATTAGTTGTTTATTAATTATTTGTTTTATTATTAGTTAGTTCATCGGTCGTACGGAGAATGAGAACTTCTTACCCATCCGCGACTTGTTCAGCCACAATATATAATAATAAGGTATAAGAAGTGCCAGCGAACAAAGTGCAGAACGCAGCTCGTCATTCCAGATAGCCATAAAGACAAACAGTGAAATTATCAGAATAAGGAAAGGAAATATAAAGGCAAACAGAACTGCCATCACTCCCATTGAAAGTTCGCCCGTCACCCATACACGGTCACCGCTGGTAGGATGCGGCATTGGCATCGGCCACATCGACAAGTTTCTCTTTCGTATCCGCAGAGGTACAATGCCCCTTGACACTACACGAAGCGCACGCTGAAGTCTGGATGATTCTCACTTGGAGATGAGAACCGTTTATGTTTTCCACAATACCTTGATGTTTTATAGTATTCGCCATTTTGCAAAGTGTGCATTACAAATCACGGCAAATTTACGCATTATTTGTGAACTGCAAACCTTTCCTATGCATTTTCTGTGTTCGTAAACGTGCTTTTTCTATGTTTTTATGTTTTTTCACCTGCCACAGACTACAAAAAGACAAAAACAGACGGTCTGTCAAGGAAAAACAGACCGTCTGACTAACCAAAACAGATAATCTGTTCACTCCGAACAGACCATTTGTTTATTTACCATTATAATTGATACCGAAACTGAGCAATTCTTTTACCTGAAAATAGCTGTCCCCTTCCGTCGGCTTGGCACTGTCGTCATAGCGGGCGTGCACATAGAGCTTGGTGGAAAGATAGCGGTTCAGCACAAAGTTCACCGTGTTTTCCCATTCAATACGTGTCCACTCATAACTGGTCTGGAAGTCCAAGCGGGAATCCAGCGTGATGGAAGGAATGATGGTCCATGAAAGTGTAGGCTGTATCTGCGAACCGAAGTTATGCTTCACGCATTTGCCCTCATCAAGACCGAAACTCACTTCATTCACCCCCTTATTTCCTACATAGCGCAGCATGTACGTCAGCGGAGCCATGAAAACGGACAAGCTGAATTTCTGCTTCTTCAACTTGTAGTCCATACCGATACTGCTCGACCAGTCCGCCGGAGCAAAGAAAGCCGAAACCAGCTCTTCACTGTTGGCCTTGTAGCATTGCAGAACTGGGTCTTAAACTCAGTCGTGATGGTATAATACCACTTGGACGCAGCCTGAATACCCAGTTTACTGTACAGCCGGAGTTGGTCGGTACTTACCAGATAGTTATGAAACTCGTCGGAAGGTGCGGAGCTGAAGCCCAGCTTGGCATCGAGCAGATTTTCCCACTGCACCTTTTCACGGTCATTATAGTTGGCAAACAGTTGCAGGTTGGCAAGCACGGCGTTAGTGCTCTCACCTCCCTTGTACCAGTTGTCGGAGATATAGTTCTGGGTAATCTGCAATGAACCGTTTCCACCCGTCACCCACCAGTTGGCTTGTGGATAATCACGTCGGCTTCCTCCTTCACTCCCACCATATTCTCTTGTGCAAACAGTTTCACGACGGACGGCTTGGAAGAAGCCTCCTTCTCTATATTATCCTTGAATATCTTCCTTTCATCACCTCCTTCTCGGTCATTACAACCAGATTGGGACAATTCACATACGTGTTCAGCAACGTACGGTCCACCAGTTGTTGGCTCGGTCCTTTGAGGTGAAACTCAGTGTGTCGAACGGCAACATCTCGCGCGTCAGGGCAGGCACCGTATCAGGCACCTGGAAATGCCAGTCCACCTTGGAAAGGCGTCTCATGGGGGCATAATAATAGGTAAGGGGAAGGAACAACCTATAGTAGTTCGGATTGGAAGGTATATAACGCTCCGGAGTCGTGGGGTCATTCAAATAATCCAGCACTCCGATATACCTTTCATATAATATGGAAACAGTATCCAGCCTGTACCCCATACCTTCCGGTTTCAATTTCAGAATCATGTATTCTTTCATTATATCCGGCAAGGTGTCGGCTTTGGCAGTTGTTTCCTGTCCACTGTTCTTCGAGGCGGTATCCAGCGTATTCTGTGCCATCACCGACGAAGAAATCATCGTAGCAATTAACCAAAATGCAATGTGTCTATTCTTCATAATGCCCTAAAGTCTATGTTTCGAGCGCAAATTTAGCTTAAAATGTTTAGAAAACATAGAAAAGCCATAAGAAAAAGGCAAGAAGGACTTTCTTCGATGAAATCGTATTTTTTAATAATTGTTTCATCGAAACTTTCTCTACTTCCTCTTTTTTTTATAATTTTGCGCTTTTTAAGTTCTACGTGTACTGACGGGAGCAGTGCGCACCCTGAACGACAAGCCGTATAGGCTCTTGGCATTAGATTAAACAATTAATAAAATAATATAGTTGTGGGAGAAACAAAGTATATTTTCGTCACCGGTGGTGTTGCCTCTTCATTAGGTAAAGGTATCATCTCATCCTCCATCGGTAAATTGCTGCAAGCAAGAGGTTACAAGGTAACCATCCAGAAGTTTGACCCGTACATCAACATCGACCCGGGTACACTGAACCCTTATGAACACGGCGAATGCTACGTTACCGTGGATGGCCACGAAGCCGACCTCGATTTGGGCCATTACGAACGCTTCCTGGGCATCCAGACCACCAAGGCCAACAATATCACGACCGGACGCATCTACAAAAGCGTCATCGACAAAGAGCGCCGGGGTGACTATCTGGGAAAGACAATTCAGGTTATTCCCCATATTACAGACGAAATCAAGCGTAATGTAAAACTGCTGGGAAACAAATACAAATTCGACTTTGTTATTACCGAGATTGGCGGTACAGTGGGTGACATCGAGTCTCTGCCCTATCTGGAAAGCATCCGTCAGCTGAAGTGGGAACTGGGAAAAGACGCCTTGTGCGTACACCTTACTTATGTCCCTACCTGGCAGCTGCCGGTGAGCTGAAGACCAAGCCCACCCAGCACTCCGTAAAGGAACTGCAAAGTGCCGGTATCCAACCCGATGTCCTCGTACTGCGTACGGAACATGAGTTGAGTACCACCCTGCGCAAGAAAGTGGCTCTGTTCTGCAATGTGGACGAAAATGCCGTGGTGCAGAGCATCGACGCGCCTACCATCTACGAGGTGCCCATCTTGATGCAGCGCCAAGGACTGGACGTTACCATTTTGAAGAAAATGGGACTTCCCGTCGGCGACACTCCGGGACTGGGACCGTGGCGCGCTTTCCTCGAACGCCGTCACAAAGCCGAAGAGACTGCCCCGCTGCACATCGCATTGGTGGGCAAATATGACTTGCAGGATGCCTACAAGTCCATCCGCGAGGCCCTTTCACAAGCAGGAACCTACAATGACCGCAAGGTATCGGTAGACTTCGTGAACAGTGAAAAGCTGACTGACGAGAATGTGGCAGAAGCCCTGAAAGGCATGGCAGGCGTACTTATCGGTCCAGGCTTCGGCGAACGCGGTGTTGCCGGCAAGTTCGTAGCCATCAAATATGCGCGTACGCACGACATCCCCACCTTCGGTATCTGTCTGGGTATGCAGTGTATCGCCATCGAATTTGCCCGTAACGTACTGGGTTATGCCGATGCAACTCACGCGAGATGGACGAAAAGACACCACACAATGTCATCGACATCATGGAAGAGCAGAAGTCCATCACCAATATGGGTGGAACCATGCGTCTGGGTGCCTACGAATGTGTTCTGCAGAAAGGCAGCAAGGCATACGAGGCATATGGTACCGAGCATATCCAGGAACGTCATCGCCACCGCTATGAATTCAACAACAGCTTCAAGGAGGCCTACGAAGCAGCAGGTATGAAGTGTGTGGGTATAAACCCCGAATCGGATCTGGTAGAAATTGTCGAAATACCCGCATTGAAGTGGTTTGTCGGTACCCAGTTCCATCCCGAATACAGCAGTACGGTATTGCATCCGCACCCGCTGTTCGTAGCATTCGTGAAGGCCGCCATCGAAAATGAAAACGAAAAGAAATAATTTGTAATAAGTAATTTGTAATCAACAAAGAATGGATAAAAATACCATCACAGGTCTTGTTCTGATAGCGATATTGTTAGTAGGTTTCAGCTTTCTGAGCCGTCCCAGCCAGGAGCAGTTGGAAGCACAGCAACGTTACTACGACTCCATAGCCAGGTGCAACAGCGCGAAGCCGACTTGAAAGCCAAGGCGGAAGCAGCCCTGGCCAACGAAAGCGGAGCGGAAGCAAGCGTTGACTCCACTGCCCTCTTCTTCGACGCCCGTCAAGGAACCAACTCGCAGGTAACCATCCAGAACAACCTGGCAGAAATAACCGTAGATACAAAAGGCGGACGCATAGCTTCGGCCACGCTGAAGGAATACATGGGACAAGACAAGACGACTCCCGTCACACTGTTCAGCGGCAACGACGCTTCCATGAATTTCCTCTTTTACAACAAGAAAGAGACTATCCAGACGGAAGACTATTATTTCACCGCAGTAAACCGTACGGACAGTACCGTCACCATGCGTTTGTCGGCAGACAGCAACAGCTATATCGACTTTACATATCGCATGCACAATGACACATACCTGATAGACTTTACTATCCAGGCAGTCAATATGGAAGGTAAGCTGGCGGCTACCAACAATTATGTGGACATCGAGTGGTCACAACGTGCCCGTCAGATAGAGAAGGGTTACACCTACGAGAACCGTCTGGCTGAACTGACTTACAAAATCACCGGAGAGGGTACCGATTATCTGTCCGCCAACAAGAACGACGAAAAGGAAGTTCCGGAACGCCTGGACTGGATTGCTTTCAAGAACCAATTCTTCTCTTCAGTATTTTGGCAGATGCGACTTTGAAAAGACCAAACTGAGTTCCAAGATGGAGACTCAAGGCAGCGGCTACATTAAGGACTATTCTGCGGAGATGAGCACGAAGTTCGACCCTGCCGGCAAGGAACCTACCCAGCTGTTCTTCTACTTCGGCCCCAATCACTACAAGACTCTGACCGCACTCGACAAGGGGCGTGACGAGAAGTGGGAGCTGAACCGTCTGGTCTATCTGGGCTGGCCGCTCATCCGCTGGATAAACAAATGGTTCACCATCAACATCTTCGACTGGTTGTCCAGTTGGGGGTTGAGCATGGGTATCGTACTGTTGTTTATGACGTTAATCGTAAAAGCTGTAGTATTCCCCGCAACGTGGAAAACCTACATGTCATCCGCCAAGATGCGCGTACTGAAACCGAAAATCGACGAGATAAACAAGAAGTACCCCAAGCAGGAAGATGCCATGAAGAAGCAGCAGGAAGTGATGGGCCTCTACAGCCAGTACGGAGTCAGTCCGATGGGCGGATGTCTGCCGATGCTGATACAGTTCCCTATCTTGATGGCCTTGTTCATGTTCGTGCCGAGTGCCATTGAACTCCGCCAGCAGAGCTTCTTGTGGGCAGACGACCTTTCCACTTACGATGCGTTCATCAACTTCCCGTTCCATATCCCGTTCCTGGGAAGCCACCTCAGCTTGTTCTGCCTGCTGATGACGGTTACCAACATATTGAACACGAAGTACATGATGCAGCAACAGGATACGGGTGCCAATCCGCAGATGGCTGCCATGAAGTGGATGTCATACCTGATGCCTATCATGTTCCTCTTCATATTGAACGACTATCCTTCGGGATTGAACTATTACTACTTCATCTCTACGTTAATCAGTGTGGTAACAACGCTCATCATGCGCAAGACAACCAATGAGGAAGCCCTTCTTGCTCAGTTGGAAGCCAACAAGAAAGACCCGAAGAAGATGAAGAAAACCGGTTTCGCCGCCCGTCTGGAAGCCATGCAGAAACAGCAGGAACAGATGATGAAAGAGAGACAGAACAAAAAGTAGTAAGACTACCGTTCAAGATATTCTTTTGCAGAAAGCCGGACAATGACATTTGCCCGGCTTTCTTATCCTTACACCAACGAAAAAATTCACAGACTCTAAATTATGCAGACTAAATACACCTACAAACAAATCTGGCTCATAGCTACCCTATCCTAATCAGCCTCCTTATGGAGCAGATGATAGGTATGACGGACACCGCCTTCCTCGGACGTGTAGGCGAAGTCGAGTTGGGAGCATCTGCCATCGCCGGTGTCTTCTATATGGTCATCTTCATGGTTGCCTTCGGTTTCAGCATCGGGGCACAGATACTCATTGCCCGGCGCAACGGCGAACGGCAGTATAAGGAAATCGGTGACTTGTTCTATCAGGGCATCTATTTCCAAGTCGGGATGGCGACAGTCATGTTCCTGCTGTCCTATTGCTTTTCGCCGATTATCCTGAAACGCATCGTAGCCTCGGAACATATCTACGAAGCAGCCACCAGCTACCTGCACTGGCGTGTATTCGGTGCCTTCTTCTCGTTCAGCGCAGTCATGTTCCGTGCCTTTTTCTTGGGAACCACCCAGACCAAGACACTGACACTGAACTCTATCGTCATGGTGTTGAGCAATGTTGTATTCAACTATATCCTGATTTTCGGTAAATTCGGTTTTCCTGCACTCGGCATTGCCGGAGCCGCCATCGGCTCCTCATTGGCCGAGCTGGTTTCGCTGTTATTCTTCATCCTCTATACCCGTAGCCGTATTGACTGCCGCAAGTACGGGCTGGACCGTATTCCGAAGTTCCGGCTGGACGTATTGAAACGGATGCTGAACGTCTCTTTCTGGACCATGATACAGAATTTCTTCTCCCTCTCCACCTGGTTCTTGTTCTTCCTTTATGTGGAGCATCTGGGAGAGCGCTCGCTGGCAGTGACCAACATTGTCCGCAATGTGTCCGGCATACTGTTCATGGTACTCATGGCATTTGCCTCTACCTGCGGTTCATTGGTCAGCAACCTCATCGGTGCAGGCCACTCCGATTGCGTGGCAGGCACTATCCGGCAACATGTACGCATAGCCTACGTTTTCGTACTTCCGCTGGCATTGCTTTTCGCGCTGCTCCCCAAGCTGATTCTGGGAATTTATACCGACATACCCGACCTGCAGGATGCTGCCGTGCATTCGCTTTGGGTGATGTGCTCCACCTATCTGTTCCTGGTTCCTGCCAATGTCTATTTCCAGGCAGTTTCCGGAACCGGCAATACGCGTACTGCATTGGGCATGGAGCTGGCAACGCTGGTCATCTACACAGCCTATATCACCTACATTATTCTGATTCTGCAACTCGACGTGGCCATCTGCTGGACCTCGGAAATGGTTTATTCCAGCTTTATTCTCATTTTCTGCTGGCTATATATCAAACGTGGGAATTGGCAAGGAAGGAAAATTTAGTATCTTTGCATTGAAATAACTGAAACAAAAAGCATATATGAAACAAGTAAATCTACTACTTATGTCAGCAGCCATGACATTGGCCTCCTGCGGAGGAACAAAAGATGCCGGACAGCAGCAGGACGCAGCAGCGCTCATCCAGCGGTCGGACATCAAGATTGAAGGAAAGCGTATGACACCCGAGGCACTCTGGGCGATGGGACGTATCGGCAGTGTAGCCGTATCTCCCGACGAAAAGCAAATTGCCTACACGGTATCCTATTACAGCGTGCCCCAGAACAAGAGTAACAGCGAAGTCTTCGTCATGAATGCCGACGGTAGTGGCAATACCCAGATAACGCATGACGCCTGGCAAGAAGGACAGCCCACATGGTTCAAGGACGGCAAGAAGCTTGCCTTCCTCTGCAACGAAAGCGGCAGCAGCCAGGTATGGGAAATGAATCCCGACGCAGCGGACGCAAGCAGCTGACTCAATACGAGGGAGACATCGAAGGGTTCTCTTTCTCGCCCGACGCAAGAAACTCCTTTTCATTGCCCAGGTAAAGACCGTGAAGAGTACGGCAGACAAACATCCGGACCTTCCTAAAGCCACCGGCATCATCGTTACCGACCTGATGTACAAGCATTGGGACGAATGGGTGACTACTGCTCCCCATCCATTCGTTGCCGATTTCGACGGCAATGCCATCAGCAATGTCACCGATATCCTTGAGGGAGAGCCATACGAAAGCCCGATGAAGCCCTGGGGCGGTATCGAGCAGCTGGCATGGAGCCCGTCTTCTGATAAGGTGGCCTATACATGCCGTAAGAAAACCGGACTGGCGTATGCCATTTCCACCAACTCCGACATTTATATCTACGACCTTGCCTCCAAGGAAACCAAAAACATCACGGAAGAAAACAAGGGATATGATACGAATCCCCAATACTCTCCCGACGGCAAATACATCGCCTGGCAGAGCATGGAACGTGACGGCTACGAAGCCGACTTGAACCGCTTGTTTATCATGAACCTCGAGACCGGCGAGAAACGTTTTGTAAGCAAAGCTTTCGAATCGAACGTGGACGCCTTCTTGTGGAACAAAGATTCCCAGAGCATCTACTTCATCGGTGTATGGCATGGCGAGACACAGATTTACAACATCGACCTTGCCGGAAACGACAAGCTTACCCGGCTCACCGACGGCATGTACGACTATGCTTCGCTTGCCCTTTGCGGAGACAAGATTATCGCCAAACGCCACTCCATGAGCATGGGCGACGAAATCTATGCCGTAAACAGTGCACGCAACGGCGACGCTTTTGCAGAAGCAGTGCAACTGACCACAGAAAACAAGCAGATTTACGACCAGCTGGAGATGGGTAAGGTGGAAGCCCGCTGGATGAAGACCACCGACGGCAAGCAGATGCTGACCTGGGTGATTTATCCTCCACAGTTCGACCCTAACAAGAAGTACCCCACCCTCCTCTTCTGTGAAGGTGGTCCTCAGAGTCCCGTTAGCCAGTTCTGGAGCTACCGTTGGAATTTCCAGATTATGGCGGCAAACGACTATATCATCGTAGCTCCCAACCGTCGTGGTCTTCCGGGCTTCGGTGTAGAGTGGAACGAAGCCATCAGCGGTGATTATGGCGGCCAGTGCATGAAGGACTACTTCACTGCCATTGACGAAATGGCCCAGGAACCTTTCGTTGACAAAGACCGCCTGGGTTGCGTAGGTGCCAGCTTCGGAGGTTTCTCCGTATATTGGCTTGCCGGACACCATGACAAACGCTTCAAGGCATTCATCGCACACGACGGTATCTTCAACATGGAAATGCAATATCTGGAAACGGAAGAGAAATGGTTTGCCAACTGGGATATGGGCGGCGCTTATTGGGAAAAGAACAACGCTACGGCACAACGCACTTTTGCCAACTCCCCGCATCTCTTCGTCGACAAATGGGACACCCCTATCCTCTGCATCCACGGAGAGAAGGACTTCCGCATCCTTGCCAACCAGGCAATGGCCGCCTTCGATGCAGCCGTGATGCGTGGCGTTCCTGCCGAACTGCTTATCTATCCGGACGAAAACCACTGGGTACTGAAACCTCAGAATGGCGTGCTGTGGCAACGTACCTTCTTTGAATGGCTGGACAAATGGCTGAAGCCGGCTAAGTAAAGCCTCTCAAAAACGATAAAAACAAATAGTCCCGGATTCTTGACAAAGAATCGGGACTATTTGTTTTATTGTACACCGCCCGATTCCATTTTTATGACTATAATTTGGGCAGTTCAAATAAAGTCAATACATTTGCTTTATGCACACTCCGAAGAAGTGTAAACAATATGTCCTAATATAACCCGATAAAAGATGAATGAAAATTGGCCTGAGATTGTGGAAACACTGATACCGTATTTTGAAACAAATTCGGTAGAAGGTGATTACCAGCGGGAAATAGAGAACTGCCTGAAATTTCTTGGATGGAAGAAGACCAATGGAACAATGGTATCCCAGTATACATTACCGATAGGCAATAGCAACTCCATACGCCCGGACATTGTACTTTGGCGAAAGAACGAACATGATACACAATCCCCCGTACTCCCAATTGAAATAAAACGTCCGTCTAATATACAAAATGAGAGGCAAGAAAATCAGTTGATGTCGTATATGCGCCAACTGAAACTTAATGTCGGATTATATATAGGAGAAAAGATACAGCTTTACTACGACATTCCCAACGATGGCGAGAATCCCATCTGTGTATTTACAGCAGAATTTAAGAAAGAAGATGTAAATGGTTCCATCATCTGTGACTTATTGAGCTACGACAAATTCAATCTGGAAAAAATAGAAACATTCTGTAATGAGCAATATAAAAAAATCCAAGCGCGTAATAATCTGCATAGGAGGGTGTCAGAATTCTTATCCGAAGGCAATGGGGTAAAGAATATGATTTCGTTGCTCAAAGACAAGTTTACAGCTGAAGGATTTGAGGAATCCGCCATTAATGAAGAATTTGCCAATCTTACGCTTACAATACATTACGAAAATAAGAGCATTCTCCCTTCATTACAGCTTAAAAAGGGGCAAACATCTAAGAACTCACAAAACGGTCATAAAGAAAGTGATTCCAAAGACCATACAAAATTCTCATTGGATGGAATCAACTTCTATGTCAAAAGACGTTTTGTATTGGAAGTAGTCAAGCACTATATCAAAGACCATCCCAACATAAACTATGTTGAACTGGAAAAAGTCTTTCCATCCAATTTGCACAGTAAAGCATTAGGTGTAATACGTACTTTGATAGAAGTCCAAGAGAAAATCAAATCTCATCCCGATTTAAAGAAACGCTACTTTCTTAAGCCTGATGAAGTTATTTTATTGGCAGACGGAACAAAAATTGTTGTCAACAACCAGTGGGGAACATTATTTCCAAGATTTCTTGAAGCAGCAAAGAAACTGTACCAAGTAACCAATGATACGGAAAGCAATACTCCAATATCCCGATTAAAGATTACTTTTGGTAATGGGAAAGTAATTCAAGAAACACAAGCAGCCGAGACTTTCCGGCAATTTGTGATGACAGTAGGTGTAGAACAAGTGCAATCTTTAAATATCAAGGTATGCAAGATTCCCTTGATATCAAACACACTTCATGAGAAATACCAGCGCGCTCAAAAACCATTAGGCAACGGACGGTTTCTTATGACCTGCAGCAATACAAAAACAAAGAAGCGTGATATCGAGCGTATTGCCAAAGCTTTGGGTATTCAGGTGACCGCGGAAATTGTATAATGGAGACAGTAATTCAAGAGACATGTCTTGAAAAATACTTTTTCATGAAGAGTACGTATATTGCGCTCAACAGTAAGATACACCCTATCAAGAAGATATAGCCATACTGTTGGTAATAAATATATCCTACTATTATAAAAGTCTGTATTGTCATATAGGCCAGAGAGACTATGACATGAGGAATCTTCAGTTCATTCGCCATAATCTGATACAGATGCTTGCGATGCGGTAGCCCGATATTCTCATGAAGCATCAGGCGGTGAATGATAGTCAATACACTATCCACACCGTAAACGGATAAAAGGACTATCCAGCTGAAATCTTCCGTTTCAATGATGAGCCTGCCTATCAGGAAAAGAAGGATGAAGGCAATGCTCACCGAACCCACATCACCGGCAAAGCATTTGGCACGCTTGCGGAAATTGAAGAAACAAAAGACAAGAACAGAACAGATAACGGTATAGATGAAATCCGCTTCCACAAAAGTAACCACCTCCTTATTGACATAAGCCAACGCAGCAAGAATAACCAGAGAGTAACCGCCGGTTATGCCGTTAATCCCATCCATAAAATTGTAGGCATTGATGATGCCCGTACAGACTATCAAGGCTATGACTATCCACCACCAGGACAAGGAGAACAGCCCCCACTGATAAAACATCATAGCCATAGCAGAGAAAT
>ENA-OQCS01000565-OQCS01000565.1-human-gut-metagenome-genome-assembly--contig:-NODE-565-length-20576-cov-2.281383_pt1 | contig 20576 bp, 27 predicted proteins | sample MGYA00242757_ERZ504575 | MGnify/ENA primary metagenome ERZ504575 (study PRJEB26092, sample SAMD00036297) | human gut metagenome | host: Homo sapiens | study: EMG produced TPA metagenomics assembly of... | reverse complement strand
ATCGAGTCCTTCCAGTGTCAGAATGCATTCATTTTCTTTCATACCGATGCGTTTTAATACCTTTGGAAGTGCATAGCGGGAGAATGATTTTCTTTTCTTCCGGTGTGTAGTCCGGAATTTCAATCACAGCGAAGCGGGACATCAGCGGAGCACTGATCTGGTTCTTGTCGTTTGCGGTTGCAATCGGGTATACACCGACGGTCGGGATCATACATTCGATATAGTTATCGGTAAAACCAAGATTATCAAGAAGGGTCAGCAGAACATCTGCCGGGTTTCCGTTTCCTTTGCCGGAGGCAGCCTTGTCGAGCTCATTGATGATAAAGACGAGGTTGGATTCACCAGCCATGGAAAAGCATCCATGATGATTCCCGGTTTTGCGTTTGCGTAGATGCGGGAACTTCCGGTCAGCTGTTCCGGGTCATTAATCGAACTCATATCGAGTGTTGTCCACGGTAATTTTAAGATACGCGCAACGGCATAAGCAATCTGCGATTTTCCGGTTCCGGCAGGACCGATCAGTAACAGACCATAGGCCGGCAGCGTATGAGTCCGGTTAATCTGAATGATGGTTTCGATAATTCTCTGCTTCACGCGTTCCATGCCATACAGTTCTTCATCGAGGATCCGGCGTGCTTCCACTGGATCAATGGCTTCAAAATAGTTGCTTTTCCATTGAATATTCATCATCATGGAGAGGGCGCGCTGTGCGTGACGACGTTCTTCGGGAGAGACTTCGTGGGAACGGGCAACAGCGAGGTTTCGACGAGCCCAAAGGCGGATATTGTCCGGCAGCGTTCTTCCGGCACAGTTCATAAAATCAGTGATGGATTGGATGCTGGTGAGCTTCATGCTGTCACCGGTTTCCTCCTGATCCTCATCCTCAACTTCTTCTTCCGGTGCATTGCTGGCGAGGAGACGCTCAATCATAAACTGTAAAAATCCATCCTCAGCCGAAAGCTTTGCACCGCCACCGAAAGCGATCTCGCGGATTTTGTAAACTGCATAACCGTCGGATGTTTGTGCACCGGAAAGGCGGACATTGATATGGTTTTCACCGAGCCATTTTAAAAGGCTGACAAAACGGGCATCAATCTGAAGAATGTCGGCAATAAAGGTTTCTTCTTCCTCTTTAAATTCAAACGAGGTCCGTTTGGATGGGTTTGTGAAAATACCACAGGGATGATGCGGGAAAGCCTTCTCTTTTGTATCCAGAATTAGGATCGGCTGATCCGGAGAAGTAAACGGTGCGTTTGTGCGGAAAACAGTATACGTACATTCGGAAACTTTTGCTTTTTCCGGGGAATTGCTGAAATCAAAAACGGGCATGACAGAACCTCCTAATAAAATAAGTGCTTATTGATACAATAAAAACAGTGTAGCACGAATTAAAAAATCCTGCAATCAATATGCAGAATTTTGTATTTTTATGCTATAAAAATGTTAGGCAAGCGGATGTTCGCAATGGAAGCCGGGGACTTACTTGATTCGGTTAAATTTTCGGATGGCGTAAAAAAGCCTCCGGACAGGATCACACTGCGGCGGAGGGGAATTATGTCATCAAAGCAAGCTGCCGTAAGAAAGAAGCTCGCAAAACAGAAATCTTTCTTACACTGAAAAAGGAATAACATCAGGAAACAGCGTTGGCTTTGTGAAGTTCGGAAGCTGTACCAGCACGATCGCTGCAAACATCAGAATACAGCCGGAGAGCTCGCGAGCGGAGAGAGCCTGATGAAGGAGAATCCAACCGGCAAGAACAGAAAAAACGGATTCCAGGCTCATAAGCAGAGAAGCTGTGGTAGGATTTAATCCTTTCTGCCCGATGATCTGCAGGGTATAGCCAACACCTGAAGAGAGAATTCCGGCATAGAGAATCGGCATCCAGGCGTGCAGAAGATCGGAGAAGTTTACGGTTTCAAAGAGAACCATACAGACAGCGGACAGGATCGAACAGGTAAAAAACTGAATGCAGGACATTTTGATGCCGCTGACAAGCGGAGAAAAATGATCAATAACCAGAATATGTACGGTAAATCCGAGCGCGCAGGCAAGCACAAGAAAATCTCCCTTCTGCAAAGAGAAGGAGCCGTCTGTCATACAGAGCAGATAGAGACCAGCGACGGCAATAAGAACTGCGAGCCAGACCTTCGGCTGTACACGCTTTCGGAGAAAAAACCGCAGACCGGAACAAGTACGATGTAAAGTGCGGTGATAAAACCGGCCTTTCCGACGGTTGTGTACTGGATGCCGATCTGCTGCAGAGTTGAGGCGACAAACAGTGCGATGCCGCAGAGAATACCGCCCGCCCAGAGCGTTTTTGGCTGTGTGCCATTTTCTGACGAAGCATCCGGCGGTAGGGTTCGCTTTTTACGCGAGGAGAAAAAGACAATCAGCGGAAGAAGCGTAAGTCCGCCGAGCAGGTTTCGTGCCGCGTTGAACGTAAAAGGTCCGACATAATCCATACCGGTCTGCTGTGCGACAAAGGCAGAACCCCAGATCGCAGCGGTCAGAAGCAGAAGCGCTGACTGTCGGTACTTATGAGAAACAGTATTCATAATAGAAAAAACCTCCTGAAATTGATACGATATTCATCATAGCACAAAGAGATGGAAAAAGCGAACGGAAAAATGTCGGAAAAGACGGAAAAATAGCACAAATAATCATAATGACGAAATAGTGCAGATGTTGCGAAAACGGATATGTGAAAAATGAGCAGAACAAAGGGAGTTAAAAAGAGTAAAATGAGCAATTTAACCAACATAAAACAAAAAAAGAACACCAAAAACAAAAAATAGACACTGTTTTTCTAACAGTCTTTGTATATAATGAATTCATCAAGCAAGAACGAAAACCTTAAGGAGGTAAAAAGTATGAAAAAGCGTAACATGAAAGTCCTTGCACTGTTAATGACAGTGGCAATGGCAGGAACGATGCTTGCCGGATGTGGAGACAGCGGAAGCACAAGCACTAGTTCAAGCGGAGGAGCAACAGCATCCTCCAGCGGAACAGCAGATGCATCAAGCGATACCACAGCAGCATCTTCCAGCACAGCAGATGCTTCCAGCGAAGATACCACAGGTTCAGATGATGTGGTAGGCGAGCTTCCAAGAAATGAAACTCTTTACTTCGCAGGACAGCAGTGGGGTACCGTCAATGATTACAACCCAATGTCCGCAAACTCAAACAATGCAATGGTTATAGCACAGGGCGATGCTTCACGTGTACTTGTTTATGAAACTCTTTATATGTGGAATCCATTGGATGCAAAAATGTATCCGTTGCTTGCAGACGGAGATCCAGTGTGGAACGACAATCGTACCGAGATCACAGTGAAAATCAAAGCTGACGCAAAATGGAATGACGGCACACCGGTTACTGCAAAAGATGTAGCAGCTACCTATCATGCACATGTAGATTACAATTCTTCTACCGGCGCTGAAATGAAGAGCTACATTGCAGATGTTGTTGCACAGGATGACAGTACCGTAGTCTTCAAACTGACAACCGATGACTCCGGCGAAGCAGTTAACCCGGTTCTTGCGGAAAGATATCTTCCAATGCTTTATATCATGCAGGAAAACTATCTGAAGACCGTAGCTGACAGAAACAACAACGATGCTGAAGCAATTAAAATGGATAAGATGGACGATCTGGTAACTTCCGGACCGTACAAAAAATACTTTGACAATGACCAGAACGTAGTCTGATCCGCGATGATAATTATTGGGGACAGGCAGATTCCATGTGGGGTAAGCTTCCGGTTCCGAAATATATTTCTCACCCGATCTTTAAAGATAACGCAGCAGCTACCACCGCATTCCAGAATGGTGATATTGATGTGGCACAGATATTCATCACAGACCTTCAGAAATTGTGGTTAGAGCAGGATCTTCCGATTTCTACCTATGTTGATGAAGCACCGTATCAGCTGTGTATGACAATGCCTACCCTGTTCTTTAATACAGAAGTAGAAGGACTGGATCAGGTAGCTGTTCGTAAGGCAATCGCTATGGCAGTTGACTACGATCAGGTTATTTCTTCAGCAATGTCCGGACAGTCTCCTACCTTCGCAGATGTTCCGCGTTCTGTCATGAACCCGACCGATGCTGAGCAGGCTATGGTGGATCAGGATGCCTTAAAAGAGTATCAGTGGTCCAATGCCGATGTAGAAGGTGCTAAGAAGCTTCTGGACGATGCCGGAATCGTAGACACCGACGGAGACGGAATCCGTGAGTACAACGGAAAGAACCTTTCCTATAAGGCTGATGCCCGACAGGATGGTCTGACTGGAATGCAACCCTTGAAATCGTAGCAGCAGCAGGAAAGAATATTGGTATCAACATTGAGACCTACTTCCCGGAAGCAGCAAACTACAGCACGGATTACAGTACCGGAAACTTCGAAATCACCATGCAGTCCGGCCCTGGTACATCGGTTGCCAACCCGTACATGAGATGCCGTTTCTTCATGAGCTCTGATTACAACGATCTTGAGGTTAACTTCAGTGGTAACTTCGGTCATTATCAGAACGACCGTGTAGATGAAATCCTTGCAGCAATTCCTCATGAGACCGATGATGCAAAACTGAAAGATTACTATACAGAACTTTCCAAGATTATGCTGGAAGATTGCCCGTGTGTACCGCTGATGTACAGACCGCAGGTATTCCACGAAGTAAACGAGTCCGTATGGACCAACTATCCGCAGAAAGACGATGGAACCAATGTTCCTCCGATGGACTGCACCGATGGTTATGGCGTAGCAGCACTGTACAATCTGGAACTGATTGACGCTGATTTGCCAAACAGAAAGAAAGCACACACTGAATTGTAACAGAGGCGCCGGAGCCGGGGTGCTCCGGCCGCTTTTACAAAATCAGAAGGAGGGTTCCTCTATGAAAGGAATGAAAAAGTATTATACGCAGAAGATCATGTGGTATCTTTTGACGTTAGTCTTTGCAGTGCTGCTGAACTTCATTCTTCCGCGTCTGATGCCGGGCGATCCGGTTTCAACTATTGCGTCCAAATCGGTAGAAGGTATGACCGATGCGACTGCAATTCAGAAAGTATATGAAGACTATGCAGCGAAATTTGGTATTAACAAACCAATGTATGTCCAGTTTTTTACCTGGGTAAAATGCACTTCGCGGTGATTTCGGCATTTCTTTCAGCCAGTATCCGCGTACCGTATCCGATATTATTTCCAGTTCGGTTCTGTGGACCATATGTTTACAGCTTCCGGCCATTATTGTTGGATGGATTCTTGGTAACCTGCTTGGTGCAATTGCAGCTTATATGAAAGGTGTTTTCGACAAGGCAATCCTTCCGGCATTCCTGTTTATCAGTAACGTACCTGCCTTTGGTATGGCAACCGTACTTTTGTTCATTTTCTCACTGAAATTACATATTGCACCTGCAGCAGGCGGCTATGCGAGCAGTATGATTCCGCATATGAGCTTTGCTTTTATGAAATCTGTGCTTTCACATTACCAGTTGCCATTCTGGTCTATCGTAATCATCACGATCGGCGGCCAGGCTATTGGTATGCGTTCAATGTCAATTTATGAATTGAATGCCGACTATGTAAAATACAGTCGTTTCCTTGGTATCAAGGATCATACGATTGTGAAATATGTGTTCCGTAACGCAATGCTTCCGCAGATCACCGGTCTCGCAATGTCCCTTGGTACCATGATCGGCGGCAACCTGGTAGCTGAGATGGTATTCAGTTACCCGGGACTTGGAACAACGATGCTCTCAGCAGTTACCGGCCAGGATTATCCGCTGCTTTCTGCCTGTACGTTAATCATTACCATCATGGTTCTGCTGGCCAACCTGCTTGTTGAACTTCTGTATGCAGTCATTGACCCACGTGTCAAAGCATCCCAGCAGGATTAGAAAGGAGAATACGCTATGAAAAATACAATCAAACAGATTTTTCATTCAGGAAAATTCGTGACAGGATTTGTAATCTTCTTGGCAATTCTCCTGACCATTATCATCTATCCGTTTGTTGTGGCAAAAGATCCGCTGGCAATGATCGGAAACGGAAACTTTTTCAAACCGGGTACCTATCTTTCGATTCAGGACACCGTAAATTCCGGCAAAACGTATAAGATGAATGTTGATGCAACCGCATCCATCGTTGAAAGCAAACTGACAATGGACAACCGTTCTATGATGGCAGAATGGCTGGAAAAATACGGCGGTGTAGATGCCAGTGAAATCGATGTTACCGACGCAGAAGGTCTGATTGCGCTTTGGGAGGAAAAATATGACCCAAATGCAGAACAGAAAGGCCTTATCGCAGCAAAAAAGAAAAAATATCAGCGTCTCGACAACGAAATCGACGGTATTTTAGAGGATGTTCCAACCATTATTGCCGAGAAAAATGAAGAGACCGGTGAGCTGGAAGAGGTTCAGAGCATCGACAGCAAGCAGTACATCAATGAAAAAGATGTCATTAACCGTCAGACCTTCGTGCTTGGTACAGATAACTTTGGTCGTGATGTTTTGACTGAGCTGATCTCTGCAACAGGTTCATCCCTGAAAATTGGTCTGGTTGCGGGAATCATTGCAACGTGATCGGACTGTTCCTCGGACTTCTTGCAGGTTACCTTGGAGGTTTTGTGGATAACCTGATTCTGTTCTTTACCAACTTGTTCACCGTTATCCCATCCTTCGTTCTCTTGATCCTCATCTCCTACAGCGTAGGTGAGTCTCAGAGGGGAATCATGATGGTGGCACTCCTGATCGGAATTACCGCATGGCCGTGGACAACACGTTCCGTACGTTCCCAGGTTATTTCTCTTCGAAACCGTGACCATGTAAACCTTTCCAAACTGTCCGGCCACAGCATGCTGCGGATTGTCCTTACCGACATCCTTCCGTACGTTGCATCCTACGTTGTTATGGCCTTCATTCTCCAGATTTCCTCCGGAATTCTGGCAGAGGCACAGCTTTCTATGATCGGACTTGGACCGGCAACCACAAAGACTGCAACACTTGGTCTTATGATGCAATGGGCAACCCAGTACAATGCACACTTAAACGGTGCATGGTGGGCATATTTCCCGGTCATTCTTGTAATCGCACTTATTTCATTCTCTCTTAACCTGATGAACACCGGTCTTGACCAGGTATTCAACCCGCAGTTAAGAGACTAAGGAGGCAGCTATGGGAAAAGTAATGCTGGAAGTAAACAATCTGAAAACGAAATATGTAACGCGTTTCATGAAGATGTATACGCCGTAGACGGAGTCTCCCTGAAAATTGAAGAGGGAAAATCCCTTGGTGTAGCCGGAGAGTCCGGCTGTGGTAAATCAACACTGGCGCTGTCCCTGATGGGCTATTATTTCGCGCCACTGCATTACATCAGCGGTGACATCATTGTAGATGGAAGAAAGATTTCCGGAATGAAACCGGATGATGTAAGAAAAAATATCCTTGGTAATGAGATTGCTACATTCCGCAGGCGGCAATGAATGCTCTAAATCCGACACAGAAAATCATTCGATTTGTGGAAGATGTTATTCATGCGCATGATCCGAAAATGCCGAAAAAAGACATTTATGATCTGGCAAAAGAGCGTTTTGAAATCCTGGGATTGCCGGAAGAGGTTCTGCAGAAACACGCCGTAGAACTTTCCGGTGGTATGAAACAGAGAACGGTAATTGCAATTTCCACCATCCTTCTCCGAAGGTACTGATTGCCGATGAGCCTTCATCCGCACTGGATGTAACTTCCCAGAAGATGGTTATCAAGATGATGCGAGACCTGATGGAAAAAGGATTTATCAAATCCATGATCTTCATCACCCACGAGCTGCCGCTTCTTTACAACGTAACCGATGATATTATGGTTATGTATGCTGGACAGATTGTAGAAAAAGGTACCGCAAAAGAAATGGTATTCGATCCGTTGCATCCATATTCCAAAGGTCTGATGGGATCGATCATCGTTCCGGAGGAAGGTGTAAGAGAACAGAAGCTGACTGCAATTCCGGGAACTCCGCCAAACCTGAAGCATCCGCCGGAGGGCTGCCGTTTCGCAGACCGCTGTCCTTATGCACAGCCAACCTGCCGCGGTATGAAACCAGAGGTCATCGAACTGCCGAACGGAAGAGAGTACGCTGCCTGATGTCTGAGAGAAAGGTTCGGGAGGTGTATGCAAATGCGTGATGGTAAAGAATTAAAACCATCCTCTCCGGAAGAGGCGTAACGAAAGTGTTTGGCTTTGGCGATGCAAAACGGTCGCTGTAGACCATGTTGATTTCGATTTTCATGAAGGTGAATTTGTTTCTATCGTAGGAGAATCCGGATCCGGAAAAACAACCCTTTCGAAGATGTTGCTCGGGCTGATCAGCGTAACGGAAGGTGAAATTGATTTCCAGGGTAAACCAAGAGACATCTCGAACGGAAAGAAGAAAAAAGAGTACTGGAAGGGAATTCAGGCGATTTTCCAGGATCCGTTTGCTTCCTACAATATGTTTAAACGTGTAGATTCTGTTCTGCTGGATTGCATTAATATGCGCGGTGACAAGAATCTGCCGAAAGAAGAAAAAGAACGTCTGATGACAGAGGCCTGCAGCTTTGTAAACTTAAAATACGCAGAACTGACAAACAAATATCCATTTGAGCTGTCAGGAGGCCAGATGCAGCGACTGATGATTGCACGTATTTTCCTTCTGAAACCAAAGATTCTGCTTGCCGATGAGCCGACGTCTATGATTGATGCCTGCTCACGTGCAACGATCCTGGATATGCTGCTGAAGTTGCGTGATGAGATCAATATGACGATTATCTTCATCACCCACGATATTGGTCTTGCTTACTATGTATCCGATAATGTTTATATTATGGAGCATGGAAAATTTGTGGAATCGGGACCGGCAGAAGAAGTAATTCTTCACCCGACAGCAGCGTATACCAAACGTCTGATCAGCGATGTTCCAAAGATTTATGAACCGTGGGATCTGACAACAGTATAACAATGGTACGAAAGCTGTTTCCCTGGAATCATGCTTTGCGTCATATATGAGTCTTGCGAAAAGAGAGACGGTGCACGGAAAAAAAAGTGTACCGTCTTCTCTTTTTGTCAATAATTTTTCTGAAAAAAAATTGCTTTTTAAAGAAAAACTGGTAAAATTAGTAAGGTTACAGAACCGAAAAGAAAACTGGGGGATGAAAATGCGAAACTGGTTTCGCGGACTGAAACTGAACCAAAAATTTACCGTAACAACGTTGATCTTTATTTTTATTCCGCTTTTTGGCATGATGTGCTTTGGGTTTAGGAGTATCAAAAAGAATGCCATAGATCATGGGGTAAATGAAGCAGTAACGGCAATAGATCTTACCTGTGCGGAGGTGAATGCAAAAGCGAATGCCTGCTCAATGGTTGTAGATACGCTGCAGGAGTATGAACCGTTGGAAAAATATCTTCTTCATCTCAGGAGGGGAGAGGAGATCTCGGAGAGCTATTATCAGCAATTTCGAAACAACAGCATCAGCATAATCGATAAAATGCAGGAGGCAATGCCAGATCTGTACCAGATCCATATTTTTGCCATGGCAGATGGTTTTCTGGAGCAGCAGCCGATCCTGTACCAGAAGGAAAAGATGAAAAACTGCGCCTGGTACCGAAGCTATCAGGGCGGAGGACAGTGGTTTTTTGACATACAGGAAAAAAATATTATCTCCGGTACAAAAAAAGAAGGTTCCCATTTGATGACTTATGTACGGGAACTGCGGGATCAAAGCGGAGGAAGGCTTGGCGTGATCGAGGTATCCATGCGTATGGCAGACATATTTCCCGAAATTTATCGATCCGGTGACAGCAGCTGGGCCTGCTTTGTTGATGAAAATTGGAATTTATATGACTGCGGAAAAACAGCGGCAGCCTGCAAATGGCAGTCCTATCGGGGCTGATTCTGTTCCGGGCAGGAATCCGTGACAGAAAAGAGAGTCAGCAGAGCGCGGTGATTGACCGGAAAAACGTTGCAATTGTGCTTCGGAAGTCGATAAACTCAATGGAATGTTTGTAACACTGACCAATTTGGATGATGCAACCGGAAACATGATCAAACAGCAGCAGAGAATGCTGCTTGAATTTGCCGGCTTCGGGCTGCTTCTGATTGTGGTGGTCAATCTGATTGTGCGTGGCCTGCTGAAGGAGTTTTATGACGTCCTGTGTGAGATGCGTCAGATTGACAATGGAACAACAAAGATAAAGGTTTGTTACAGCGCAGAAGAGATGCGGGAAATGAGCTATGGTATCAACGGAATGCTGGAGAGAATTCAGAAACAGAACGAGGAAAGCATCAAAAGGGAGGCAGCGCTGAAAGATACGGCAATCCGGGCAATGCAGAACCAGATTAACGCTCATTTTATTTATAATGTTCTGGAATCCATTAAGATGATGGCTGAGATTGATGAAGAGTATACGATTTCCGATGCGGTAACAGCACTTGGTGAAATGCTGCACTACAATATGCGCTGGAATAAATTTCTGGTAACCGTTCAGGATGAGATGAATTATATTCAGAACTATGTGGAACTGATGAATCTGCGGTATGATTTCACAATTACATTATCTGTTCAGATACCGGAAAATTTGTATCGGCAGGATATCCCCAAGATGTCTCTTCAGCCGATTGTGGAAAATGCAATCACACATGGAATTGAGGAGCTGGATGCAGACGCCGTCATTGAAATCAAAGGAATAGAGCATGAAAAGAGCTTTGAGATTGAAATCACAGATTCCGGAATAGGCATGTCAGAAAAGCAGCTTGCAATTCTGAGACGTAAACTAAGAATGCGCCTGAATTCAGATACACAGCCGAAACATGGAATCGGGCTTCGGAATGTACAGGACAGAATCCACATTCAATTTGGAACAGAGTATGGACTGTCAGTTTATACAAAAGAGCATTGCTATACGAAGGTGAGCATTCATCTTCCATCACGAGGGGGAAATATTCTCCGATGGATCAAGAGGGTGACGAGAAAGAGGAAGAAAAAGAAAATGAATACACTGCTGGTTGTAGAAGATGAAAAATTGATTCGACAGGGAATCGTGGCGATGATCCGGCGAAGCAGCGTGCCGGTGGAGGAGATTCTGGAGTGTCGAAACGGAGAAGAGGCATTGGAGATTTTGAGAAAACAGAGGGTGGACGTCATGTTCACTGATATCCGTATGCCCAAAATGGACGGTCTGACACTGGTCAACAAAATGGAGGAGCTGTCACAGAAACCTGTTGTTATTGTTTTAAGTGGCTATGATGAATTTTCCTATGCGGTTGAAATGATGAAACATGGAGTTCGGGACTATATTTTAAAACCGATCAAGCGGGAGACGATAGAACAGCTTCTGGAAAATCTGGAACGAGAGCTTTCGGAGACCCGGGAAACGGAAGAAGAGGAAGAACGGTGCTTTTTAAATCAGCTCCGTTATCTGATGATGAATGCAGAAATGGCCGAAGAAAAAGAATGGATGGATATGGAAAGCAGGATCCGGCGCCACATCGGAAACGACAGCTTCCGGATCCTGCTGACCAGCAAGGCAAATGGGGAACGGTTTTCGAAATGCAGCGGAATTCTGCTGGAAGGCGTAGAAGGAGGAGTTCTGTATCTTCTGCCGGAACCGGAGGCAGAGCGGATCATGAAAGAAAAAGATGAGAGATTTTGTCTCGGAGTGGGAAAAGAACATCGTTCTGTGATGGAAATTCCAGAGGCATACCAGGAAGCACTGCTGGCCCGGGAAATGGCATTTATACAGAAAAATCCTGTGGAAGAATATCAGAAAAAATGTTTTGAGGAAAAGCCGGAGCTGGCACAGTTTCAGGAAAAATTTATTCTGCAGGTGCCAACGGACCGGCAGATACTGTGCTGCGAAAAATGCGGAACTGGTATTTTGAGGCGGCGCATCAGAGGGTCTCCCCCTATCAGCTTCTGACAGTGACGGAAGCAATCTGCAAAGAACTGGATCTTTTTTACCGCATGCCGGAAAAACAGGAAAAATGTCCGCGTCCTCTGCAGTACCGTGATGCAGATCTGTTTCTGGATGCGTTTGAAGAATGGATACACGTTTACAGGGAAAGCCTGAAAAGTCAGACAGCCGGAAAAGAAAAAATGGAAGAGGCAATTTCATATATTCGGGAAAATTATGCAAAAGATCTGAATATGGCAATGGTATCTAACCATATTTGTATGAATTATTCGCTGTTTTCAGCAGCGTTTAAAGAACATACCGGTGTGAATTTTGTGAACTATCTGAAGGAGATCCGCATTGCGGAGGCAAAGCGTCTGTTGATTCAAACAGAAGATAAAATTACGGAAATTGCCAAACAGGTTGGATTTGAAAATGATAAGCATTTCATGAAATCATTTAAAACGGCATGCGGCGTATCACCGTCTGAGTTCCGAAAAGATTATAAAATGGTTTCCAACGGAAAGGGAGGACAGGATGAGTAAAGAAAAAGAAACCGGAAAAGAGAAGGGAAGAATCCGCCAGCTGGCGCGGTATTACATTCCATATAAGGGATTGTTTTTACCGACATGTTTTTGCAATGCTTGGAGCAGCCATTACACTGGTGATTCCGCTGATTGTACGGTATATTACGAGTACGGTTGTGGAAAAGCCGCTGGAGCAGGCAACGGGTGAGATTATCCGCCTTGGTATTCTGATGATTGCTATGGTTCTGGTTGAAATGTACTGTAACTTTTATATTGCCTATTACGGCCATGTGATGGGGGCGCGGATTGAGCATGATATGCGGAACGAGATCTTCGGCCATTATCAGAAGCTTTCGTTTGCTTTTTTCGATAACCAGAAGGTCGGCCATCTGCTGTCACGCATCACAAGCGATCTGTTCGATATCAGTGAGCTTTTACACCATGGGCCGGAGGATATTGTCATTTCGTTTATCAAACTGATCGGCGCGATGATTATCCTGTTTGTGGTAAATCCGATGCTGGCATGTGTGCCGCTTGTGGTTATTGTGGTGATGCTGCTGTTTGCCTTGGTAATGAACAGCCGCATGAAGAGTGCATTCAAGGAAAACCGCCGCAGAATTGCGGATATCAATAGTCAGATCGAGGACAGCCTTTCGGGGATCCGTGTTGTCAAATCGTTTGGAAATGAGACAGAGGAGATGCGTAAGTTCAATGCGGGAAATGACCGTTTTGTCGATTCGAAGAAGGTCAGCTACCGCTATTATGGGAATTTACAATTCGGGAATGGGAGCCTTTTCGACGCTGATTACCGTTATTTCGCTGATTGTCGGCGCATTGCTGATGACAGGTGGGAAGCTTGGGGCGGCGGATCTGGTTACCTTTCTTCTGTACATCAACAACTGTACAGATCCGGTGAAAAAGCTGGTGAACTTTACGGAGCAGTTCCAGAATGGGTTATTCCGGTTACGAACGTTTCCTGGAATTATGAGCATCGCACCGGGACATCCAGGACAAGCCGGATGCACTGCCACTGAAGAATGTGCAGGGAGAAGTAACCTTTGAAAACGTTTCGTTCCATTATGAGGAGTCGAAGGAAACGTGTTAAGCAATGTGAATCTGCATGTCCCGGCCGGCGACTATGTGGCACTGGTCGGCAGCTCCGGCGCCGGAAAGACGACACTCTGTTCTCTGCTTCCGCGTTTTTACGATGTGACAGAAGGAAGGATTCTGCTGGATGGAAAGGATATCCGCGATGTGAAATTGAAGGATCTGCGCGATGAGATCGGTATTGTGCAGCAGGATGTGTATCTGTTTGCGGGAACGATCATCGACAACATCCGCTATGGCAGACCGGATGCGACCGACGAGGAGGTCATCCGTGCAGCGAAAGCGGCCAATGCACATGAATTTATCATGGAGCTGGCGGACGGCTACGACACCGATATCGGCCAGCGCGGCGTAAAACTTTCCGGTGGCCAGAAACAACGGCTTTCCATCGCCCGCGTATTCCTCAAAAACCCGCCGATCCTGATTTTCGACGAGGCAACCTCAGCGCTCGACAACGAAAGCGAAAAAGTCGTCCAGAAATCTTTGGAACTTCTGGCGAAAGACAGGACAACCTTCGTGATTGCGCACCGGCTGTCCACAATCCGGAATGCAAAGCGGATTCTGGTGCTGACGGAGAATGGAATTGCGGAGGAAGGCACACATAAGGAACTGCTCGCGAAAGGCGGGATTTATGCGCATTTGTATGAGATGCAGTTTTGATGAAAATTTCATTAGTATGACAGAAAGGCAGCGGAAGAGAAACCGCTGCCTTTTTTGACACTTTCTTATTTTCTTCATACTCTATAAAGAACAGAAAATGAAAGAGGAACATGGTATGGATTCATCCCGTATGAATCGCGGCTGCTGCGGTGCGAACAATATGCAGAACCGCCGCGCCGCTTCAAACAATATGGAACTGAAGATGGAACCAAGGAATTTCCCGCGGAAAATGCAGCATGTAGATCATATGATACCTGCAATGGCGTACGTTCCGATGCAGCGGTTTGAACAGATCTATGATCTTTCCGCAGCATTAAAAAATGGAACCTTATTCCCGGAACTCTGTAAACCATTCTGTGGAAAGGGAGGAGGAGAGTGCCTATGATGCCGCAGATGCCATCCCGTGAAAAGCTGCTCGCCTGGATTGATCAGGTCAGCTTTGCTGTTGTTGAAATGAACCTTTACCTCGACACCCACCCGGAGGATGAAGATGCACTTGCCTTTTTCCGGGAAAAAGTGGAGCTTCGAAAAGAAGCACTGAAACAGTACGCCGAACAGTACGGCCCGCTCACGATCGATACCGCCAACGACCGCATGAGCCGTTCTTTCGAATGGGTTATGCAGCCATGGCCGTGGGAAGTCAACCGGAAAGGAGGGTGCTGACGGATGTGGAATTATGAAAAACGCCTCGAGTATCCTGTAAACATCACGACACCAAACCCCAAAATCGCCCAAATTATCATGAGTCAGTATGGTGGCCCGGATGGAGAGATGGGCGCATCCATGCGGTATCTCTCTCAGCGTTTCACAGCACCGAACCGAATTGTAGCGGGGGTGTTGAATGATGTTGGTACCGAGGAATTAGCTCATCTCGAAATGGTATCCACGATCGTTCATCAGCTTACCTGTAATCTTTCGCTGGAAGAAATTCAGAATTCCGGTTTTGCTAATTACTATGTAGACCACACAGCCGGAATCTGGCCGCAGGCGGCTGGCGGAGTTCCGTTTAATTCTTGTGAGTTCCAGTCGAAAGGTGATCCTTTGACAGATCTGTTCGAAGATCTCGCTGCAGAACAGAAAGCCCGGTCAACGTACGACAACATCCTTCGCTTGGTAAAAGATCCGGAGGTAGCTGATCCGATTCGTTTCCTGCGGGCGCGCGAAGTTGTGCATTTCCAGCGTTTTGGTGAAGCACTGCGTTCTGTACAGGACGAATTGAATTCGAAGAACTTTTATGCGTTTAATCCGTCGTTTGATGCAAAGACTTCTGTGCGGCACCGCAGCCAGGGGCAGGTCAGGGGAATTGCTGCACAAGATAGTAAATTAAAAATCAAAGAACAGCACACCACTGGAAAATCCCATCTGAAAAACAGGTGGGATTTTTTGGGTTTACAGTAAGAAAATCTTATCCAGTCGTAAATCATTATCCCATCATAATATAGAAAAAAGACTTTCAAAAACAGAACAGTCAGAAAGGATGTTCCATGGAAGCAATGAATTATGTAAAGCCCGAACTCATCGTCGTTGCGTTCGTGCTGTATTTTTTCGGTGTTGCTTTGCGGCAGGCGCAGGCGGTGAAGAATAAGTACATTCCGCTGATCTTAGGCGGCATCAGCATGGTGCTGTGTGCGGCTTGGGTGATGGCGACGAGTGAGATTGAGACGGCGAAGGAGGGGGCGATGGCGGTTTTTACGGCGGTCACGCAGGGGATTCTGGTGGCGGGGCTGAGCAATTATGTGAATCAGATTATCAAGCAGATCCATAAGCCGGAGTGAACGGCGCTTCAAAAAATCTGTGTTATGCCGGGCAGTCTGAACCATCAGAAAGGGGAGAATATGAAAATTGATCGGTCGTATCTTGGAAATCAGAATACGTATGCGGAAAACAATCCCAAATGTATCGTAGTCCACAACACCGACAACTTCGCAGCAGGTGCGATGCGCGGGCACATGCGCGAGCACAGCATGACGGGAATTTCCAGAACATTCCGCACACTATTACGTCGATGACAGTGACACAGCCTACCAGGCGGCACCGCACAGCCGGGGGTGCTGGCATGTCGGCATTAATTACGGCGGAAAAAATCTGTTTCAGCAGTACGGCAACAAGAACAGCATCGGTGTGGAGATGTGTGTGCAGGCCGGGTATAATTATGAAAAAGCATTTGAGAATACTGCGGCACTGGTGCGGGAGATCATGCGGGAGACGGGGATTCCGCTGGAAAGAGTCTATCGTCATTATGACATCTGCAGCAAATACTGTCCGAGCCAGATCATGAACCGCGGTGACTGGGACCGCATGAAGCGGATGATCGGAAGCGGTGCAGGGAGCACAGGAACGGGAACAGCAGGCAGCGGAACAGGAAAAACGTATGCGCCCGGGATCTATCAGGTGCAGACAGCGGCCCTCAACATCCGTCAGGCACCGGATGCGGACAGCAGGATTGCCGGAACGATCCGGGATCAGGGAAGCTACACGGTGACGGAAATCCAGAACACAAGCTGGGGACGGCTTCTCTCAGGGGCAGGCTGGGTCAACTGCCATACAGCGTATTGCCGTTATGCCGGTCCCGCAAAAGAAAAATCGGCAGAGACAGCAAAGTCATCCGGAAAGACAGTCGCAGAGGACGGAATCTGGGGCGAAAATCTGACGCGCCGTCTGCAGGAACTTTTCGGCACACCGCAGGATGGAAAAATCAGCAATCAGCTGGCCGTCAACCGGAAATTCTGTGATGGCATCATAGCCGCCGAGTGGGACAGTACGCCAAAAGGCGGATCGGCCCTTGTAAAAGAAATGCAGAAATGGGCATCGGCCGGCATGGACGCTATATCGGTCCGCAGACAATCCTCGCCTGGCAGAAAAAACTCGGCACGCCGATCGACGGCACAGTAAGCAGCCCATCGCATGGTAAAAAAACTGCAGAAGTGGTGCAACCAGAAATAGAAAAAAGAATACTCAAAGACCCGGTTTTGTGTTATACTGGAAGATAGTTTAAAATGAACAGAAAGAAAAGAGCTTCAAAAAAGACTCGAAGTGTCAAATGTAAAATACAAAAGAGAAAAAATAAAGGTAATTTTTGCATACAGATTCATCGGGGGAATTGCGGCTGACAGGAGAGAACAACAGCAGATGAGAAAAAAGGCAGTAAAAAATGCAGGAATGATACGAATTTATCTGAATATGGCATGGAAACTTTTGCAGAAAAACCTGCTTAGCATCGTGATATTTGAGACGGTCTACCGCCTGTTTTCCAGCCAGCTGGTTTCAAGACTCGCCAATGCGGCGATCAACTTTTCCTTAAAACAGCTGGGAACGAGTTATATGACATCGGAAAACTTCAACAAGATCATGCTGCATCCGCTGACCCTTCTGCTGATTTTTGGAATTCTGCTTGTTTTCTTTTTCTGTATGCTGTTTGAAATCTATGCTGTCATGGCGGCTCTGGAGCCTCCTGGAAACGAAAACGGATTTCCGTTCCTGTCATGATGCTTGCCGGCGGAAGAGGAGCTGCACAGTTTGTGCGTGCCCGCCCATGGACCTGGTTTTTCTACATGGCAGCGAGCTTCCCGTACCTTTGGCTGCACAGCAGCTACAGCGCCATCCGCAGTATGAAACTGCTTCAGGTTTCCCTGACGAAGATTTTCAATGCCTTCCCGGCATACTGGATCCCGGTGGTGCTGACGATTCTGCTTGTCGCGTTCTCGTTTGTGTTTTCCTACACCATCCCGTTCCGGTGCATGATGACGGAAAAAGAGAAAAATACCCATCTGCGGGTGCGCCAGACACTGGAAAAACGCGTGCTGCGTGAGCTTGGCATCAACGTCTTTTTCCAGGTGATGATTTTTCTGATTACGTGGGTTTTGTATCTGATTTTCGGAACGGCTGTCGTTGCCTATGCAAAGCTGGTGAAAACGCCGTCTACCGTTGTCAGTACCGTCATCGTCTACGGTGACTGGGTCAAATCGACGATGAGCTGATCGGCGGAGCGTTCGGCCTTATCGGAAGCATTACGTATCTGTATCTGATTTTTATCCGTTCCTCCCGAAAGGCTACCAGAAGAGCCGGACAACGAAAAAGCCGAGCTCGAAGCTGGTACGCACCTTCTGCGGTCCGGTAACGGCGGTGGTTCTCACGATCGCCATGCTGGCGGGAGAAACGGTTTATCTTGTATATGCCATGCGCGCAACACGTGCAGAGGCAACGGCTTCCTCCCAGTATATTTCGGTGTCAGCGCACCGGGGCGGAGCCAGAAAAGCACCGGAAAATACGATGAGCGCGATCAAATATGCAGTGGACAGCATGTCGGATTACGCGGAGATCGATGTACAGGAGACGAGTGATGGTGAGATTGTCCTTATGCACGACACAAATCTGAAGCGGACAACCGGTCTGAATGCCAGCATCTGGACCCTGACCTACGATGAAATCAGCCAGCTCGATGCCGGTGTACGATTCAACAAAAAATTCCGCGGCGAGCAGATTCCGAAGCTGGAAGAAGTCATCGCGTACGCGAAAGGAAAAATCAACCTGAATATCGAAGTAAAATACAACGGCCACAACCAGAATATTGTCAAAAAAGTGGTGAAAATCATCGAGGACAATGACTTTGTGGATCAGTGTGTGCTGACTTCCATGAACTACAATTTCCTCAGGCAGGCAAAGAAAATCAATCCGGATATCAAGACCGGGTATACGATGAAAATGTCGTACGGAGCCTGGAGGATATGGACGCGGCGGACTTCTTTTCTGTAAAATATACGTACATCACAGAAAGCTTTGTAGAGCATGCGCACAGTCTTGGTAAAGAAGTCTGTGCCTGGACGCTGAATTATCAGGGAGATATGCAGCGGATGGTCAACTGCGGCGTGGACAACATTATCACGGACGATCCGGAGCTGGTGCGTAAGGTTATCCTCGGAACGACCGACCGAAATCCGGGCTTTGTCAGCTGCTTGGCTATGCACTGAAATAAATGGAGGAAAACAATGGAGGTGGAAACTTCATGGCAGAGAAGTAAACATGCCATCCCAGAAGAAAGAAAAGAAGAAAAAGAGGAAGAAAAAACTTCCTTCGGATTTTTATGATTATAACCTGCTGGCCTGCACTATTTTGCTGGTCAGCTTCGGACTGATTATGCTGTACAGCGCGAGTGCCTACGAGGCGGCCAGTACATTCAAGGGAAATGATATGTATTATTTCACGCATCAGGCGGGGCTTTCTGCTATTGTTCTGGTGGGGATTGTGATATTGTCGAAGTTTGTAGATTATCATAGTGTATGGTTCCAGCGGATTGCAGCACTGGTATACTGGGGAAGTCTCCTTCTGATGGCGGCGGTAAGGTTTACGCCGCTTGGTTATGAAGCCTACGGGGCGAGAAGATGGCTCCGGATCGCGGTGGCAGTCTTCAGCCTGCGGAGATTGGAAAGCTGGGGCTGATTCTGTATTTGCCATACATTATCCTGAAGATGGGAAAAAATATGCGTACCATCCGCGCAAAAGCAATTGTCCTCGGACTTGGCGTGCTGCAGGCGCTGGCTGCGTGGATTCTGACGGACAACCTGAGTACCGCCATTATTCTGGGACTCATCGCCTGCGTCATTTTGTTTCTGGCGGACCCGGAGGTAAAATTTTATGCGCGTGTGATTCCGGGCGCGGCGGTAATTGGCGTTTTTGCGATTATCATTTTAAAAAATAATCTGCAGATCTTTGAAAGAATAGGCGGTGACTTCCGGTCGAACCGTATCTATGAATGGCTTTCCGGAGGCAGCTATCAGATTCTGCAGGGACTTTATGCGATTGGATCCGGTGGATTTCTCGGAAAAGGACTTGGCAACAGTACGCAGAAGATTACAACAATTCCGGAAGCACAGAACGATATGATCTTCTCGATCATCTGCGAGGAGCTTGGAATATTTGGCGCGATTCTTGTATTGCTGCTGTTTGGCTACCTGCTGTACCGTCTGTTTGTGGTTGCACAGAATGCGCCGGACGCGTATGGAATGCTGATGGTGAGCGGCGTTTTTGCACATATTTCCATTCAGGTTATTCTGAACCTGTGCGTTGTTCTGAAACTGATGCCGGCAACGGGAATTACCCTTCCATTTATCAGTTACGGAGGAACATCGGTGCTCTTTATCCTGACGGAAATCGGCATTGCCCTGTGCGTCTCCCGCTTTATTGTGTTCCAGGATGGAAAGAGCGGAGAAGGAGAGGCACAGGCGGAAGAACAGTAAAAGTAGAAAAATCTATTGACAAATGCCGGAATAACAGATACACTTTTTTCGAAAGAAATACTGGCTGCCGGGTAGAGGCAGGAAGGAGCAGGACAATGTTAGAAAAGATAAAAGAAATTTTAGTA
>ENA-OQCS01000564-OQCS01000564.1-human-gut-metagenome-genome-assembly--contig:-NODE-564-length-20586-cov-3.322645_pt1 | contig 20586 bp, 31 predicted proteins | sample MGYA00242757_ERZ504575 | MGnify/ENA primary metagenome ERZ504575 (study PRJEB26092, sample SAMD00036297) | human gut metagenome | host: Homo sapiens | study: EMG produced TPA metagenomics assembly of... | reverse complement strand
TTTAATTTTTTAGCACTCACCTATTGTTATCGCAGTGTGGCATTTGTCTAACTTCATAGAGTGCCGTAAAGTGCCTATTTATGGGCGTTTCTCGGATTTTATGATTTTATCTTAACTCGTCAGAAATCGTCATTTTATAAAAAATTGGTGTCAAAATTGGTGTCAATCAGCAGAGAGATACCTTTTCTTGCCACAGTATATCAGTATCACAAATTGAAAAATTGAATATCGCAAGTAGATTATGGAACGCCCAGACAGGTGTTCCTTTTCTATTTCCAGCCGTTCAGAAATGGACGGCTTTTTCTATATCCAAACGAAAGGAGAATTTTAAAAGCTATGAAAAAGATATTGAAGCGATTAGCCACAGGCTTCCTTGCCTTTGCGACTATCGTTACCGCTTTGCCGACAACGGCAGTCCACGCTTCCGAGAAGCAATACTGGACAGAAAGTGCCGAGCGTGTTGGTATTGTTGAAAAAGTAATGAATGACGGCTCTATCGGTTCGACATTCAATGAGGGACACATGACCGTTGAGGGCGAGGACGCTTTCTGCGTGGATATTAACACCAACTTCAAGAACGGCTATAAGACAGAGCCGACGCAAGCACACGCATGAGCTACGACCAGATTTCCGACGTTGCCTCTCAATCGAGTATGTCAATCAGTATGTGCAGAGCCACAGCGGATTGAGCAGTCAGCATATCTACCTTTTGAAACAGTGCGTCGTATGGCAGAGATTGAGTGTTCATCTGGGCTGGCAATGCGATAACGTCAGAGCTTCCTATGATGAAATCCCAAAAGCGATACAGGACGAGGTGTACGCTGGTGCGAAAGCCTTTGCCAGCGAGAACAAGGGACGCTATGAATGTGGCGGTTATATCTACTCTGGCGAGGGACAGGACATTGGACAGTTCTGGGCGAAACTTGCCGTAGGAAATGCCACCCTTAAAAAGACTTCCAGTAATGCCAGCATTACCGACGGGAACGGGCTTTACTCTATCGTTGGTGCGACTTATGGTGTCTATTCTGATAAGGACTGCACAAAACAGCTTGCCACCCTTACGACAGATAACAGCGGAAATACTGATACTGTGGAAATAAAGGCTGGCACAGTCTACATCAAAGAGCTTTCCGCTCCTGCTGGCTATAAGGTAGACAGCACTGTCTATTCCTTAAATGTGGAAGCTGGCAAGACAGCGACCTTGAACGTATCCGATACGCCAAAGGTCACAGATACCCTTATCGAGCTTTTCAAGATTGACATGGAAACACAGAAAGACGCTCCACAGGGCGACGCTTCCCTAGAGGGTGCGGAGTTCACATGGAAATTCTATGCGGGACACTATACCGCTGACAATCTCCCTAGCGAGCCTACCAAAACATGGGTGACAAAGACAATCGCTGAAAAGGACAGCGACGGCACTATCCATTACGTTTCCCGCCTTTCTGATGAATACAAGGTATCTGGGGACAGCTTCTATACACAGGACGGAAAGAACGTGCTTCCTCTAGGGACGCTGACCGTTGAGGAAACGAAAGCTCCTAACGGCTATCTTCTTGACGGTGCATATATGCAGGCAAACGGTAGCGAAGAACAGATTAAAGGAATGTACCTTACACAGATTACCGAGGACGGCGACATTGCCGTACTGTCTGGAAGCAATCAGTACCATGTATCAGACAAGGTTATCCGTGGCGGTGTGAAAATCCAGAAACGAGATTTGGAAACCAGCGATACCAAAGGTCAAGGAAGTGCGACCTTGAAAGACGCTGAATTTGAAATCATTCTCTGAATGACAACGCCGTACTTGTTGAGGGAAAATTTTACAGCAAGAATGAAGTGGTAAAGACAATCCTTACCGACATTGAGGGCGTGGCTTCTACTTCTGCCGACCTGTTACCTTACGGGAAATACTGTATCGAGGAAAGCAAAGCACCAGAGGCTATCTGACTGACGGTGCAAAACCGATTGAAATTGAAATCACAGAGGACGGAAAAATCGTTGACCTTACAGGTGCGGACACTTCCATTTACAATCAAGTGAAGCGTGGCGACCTGGAGGGTGTCAAGATTGGTGCTGGCACACACCAGCGCCTTGCGGGAGTTCCGTTTAGGATCACCAGCAAGACCACAGGTGAGAGCCATGTTATCGTGACTGACGACAACGGGCAATTCTCCACTTCTTCCGACTGGGCTCCCCACAAGAACAACACCAACGCAGGAAAGACCAGTGAGGACGGTATCTGGTTTGGAACAAGCGAGCCAGACGACAGCAAAGGTGCTTTGATTTACGATACCTATATCATTGAGGAGTTACGCTGTGAGAGCAACAAGGGCTTTGAGCTTATCCCTGCCTTTGAAATCGTGGTGTCCAGAAACAATGTGACCGTTGACTTAGGGACACTCACTGATGAATACGAGAAAGAAATCTCTATCTATACCACAGCCACAGGCAAAGACGGAGAAAAGTCTATCGTGGCTGGTAAAGAGGTAACAATCGTTGACACGGTTACGCTTGAGGGACTGGAAAAAGGAACAAAGTATCAGCTTAAAGGCTGGCAGATGTTGAAAGAGGAAATGCAGAGCTTCTTATCGACGGACAGCGTGTGGAAAGTGATTACACATTCACAGCAGACAGTAAGGAGATGAAGATTGAAATGGAATACACGTTCAACGCTTCTTCTCTTGGCGGTCAGAACCTTGTAACCTTTGAGGAACTTTACGACCTTTCCAATGAGGACGAGCCTGTAAAGGTGGCTGAACACAAAGACATTGACGACGAGGGACAGACGGTGCTTATCACAGAGCGTATCATCGCTATCCATACCACAGCGACCAGCGAGGACGGAAAGAAAGAGATTGAAGCGGGAAAAGACGTGACAATCATTGATACCGTTACCCTTGACGGTTTGGAAATCGGCACAAAGTATCAGCTTAAAGGCTGGCAAATGATTAAGGACGAAAACACAGAACTTATCATCAATGGTGAACGTGTCGAGAATGACTATACCTTTACCGCTGACAGCGAAAGTATGGAAGTCCAGATTGCCTTTACATTCGACGCTTCCGAGCTTGGTGGGAAAGAGCTTGTAACCTTTGAGGAATTATACGATTTGAGCAATCCAGACAAACCGACTAAGGTTACAGAGCATAAGGACATTGAGGACGACGGACAGACTGTGACAATCACAGAAGTACCAGAAACGCCAGAAGAACCAACAGAACCAGAACAACCGACAACACCAGGTACACCGAGCAAGTCCACAGACGCTCCAAAAACGGGCGATACTACAAACATTGCCTTATTCTTAGGACTTCTTGTTCTCTCTGGTGCAGGCGTGGCAGGAACATACTTCTTCAAGCGTAGACGTTCATAATCGGGCGGCCTGCTTATGATGATGAAAAGATCACGATCCCCGCCGTATATTCTGATGTAGCAGGAAATCAAAGTTTAAACTGTTCCTTTCTGTTAATCTGCTTGCGGATTGACGGAAAAGAACAGTTCACTAGGGGCGTGGGGAGTGTAGCTCCCCACATATCAATAAAGAAACGAGGTAAGAATAAATGAAATTAAAATATATCGTGCCTAACATGGCACAGACATTTGGAAACTTGGAATTTGCAGGAGAAAATGACGTGGAGCAACAGCGTGTCAATGGTCGCTTTGTTCCTGTGGCGAGAAGCTATAACCTCTATTCCGACATTCAGAGAGCCGACGACATTATCGTAGTGCTTCCCGCAAAGGCTGGGGAGAAGCATTTCAAGTATGAGCAGAAAGTCAAGCTCGTCAATCCAAAGATCACCGCCGAGGGGAAGAACGTGCGAGGTCGTGGCTACACCAACTATATCTTAACGGCTGATGATATGCTTCCAGCCGAGGAAAGCAAGTAAAGGAGGTATCAGATTATGAGATTAGCGAACGGAATTGTATTAGATAAGGAAAAGACTTTTGGAGTGCTGAAATTCTCTGCCCTTAGACATGAGGTGCGTGTAGAGAATGAGGACGGGACGACCACCGAGGAAATCAAGAGAAGAACCTATGATTTGAAGTGCAGTCAGCAGGAACGCACGATACAGGTATCTATTCCAGCGGAAATCCCTGTCAAGGACTATCCGTACAATGCCGAGGTGGAGCTTATCAATCCCGTTGCCGACACAGTAGCTAACGCCAACTACCGAGGGGCAGATGTGGAATGGTACATCAAGGCAGACGACATTGTGCTGAAAAACAAGAAACTTCGTTAACAGGAAGTACACATAACCTTAATCAACAAGGACAGACTAAGAAATAAAACCATATCATAGAAATAGTATTGTAGGAGATATGTAGGAATGTTATAATTAATTACAGAAAAAACGGACAAATAGGAAAGTGTTAATGTACTAATACTTTATCTGCTATAAAGGAGGAAGGATTATGTGGGTAAGAAATAAGTACACCGGACCAGGTGGCGGAATGTATACCGGGCCAGGTGGCGGAATGTATACTGGACCAGGTGGTGGATTATATACTGGACCGGGTGGCGGATTATACACCGGACCGGGTGGTGGATTGTATACCGGACCAGGTGGTGGATTATATACCGGACCGGGTGGCGGATTATATACCGGACCAGGCGGTGGAATGTACACCGGACCTGATTCAAATCCATATATGAGTAATATTCCACCATGGCATATTTTTGTAAAAGAATTGGAAAAAAGAGGATATACTACAGAAGCAAATCTAATAAAGAAATATCTTTAGATAATATATTAGAATATTAATTGTATCGGTAATTCTATATTTAAATTTTAAGCGGTTAGTCTTTACGATTGACCGCTTTTTCCATATCCAGAAAGGGGTATTTATGAACCTATACAAATACAAAGGAAAGCGTATCAGAGCCAGCGACAAGAACCTTGTGTACCGCTTCTGTGTAAGTACGCTCCTGTTCCTGTTTGTGGCGGTTCTCTTGTTACTGAACATGGGACAACTCATGCGTGCCGATTGGGAGCAATTCAGCCTGCTTGATAATGGCATTACGCTTTCCACATACAACTATATAACCGTAGGGATAGCGACTGGTGTTTGTGCATTGGTCGCTTTTCTTTATTATCGCTTCTTCCATGACAGCTTCAAGAAGCTATTACACCGTCAAAAGCTGGCACGCATGATACTGGACAATAAGTGGTATGAAGCCCAGACCATACAGGACAGCGGGTTCTTCACTGACCTGCAGAGCAGATCAAGGGAAAAAATCGTCTGGTTTCCTAAAATCTATTATCAAATGGACACGGGACTGCTCCATATCCGCTGTGAAATCTCTATGGGGAAATATCAAGATCAGCTTTTGCGACTGGAAGATAAACTGGAAAGCGGGTTGTACTGTGAGCTGATCGACAAGACGCTTCATGACGGCTATATCGAATACACCCTGCTCTATGACATGATAGCGAACCGTATCACGATTGAGAGGTAAAGGCTGAAAACGGGGGCTTGCGTCTGATGAAGAACCTTACATGGGAATACGACGCACTCCCTCATGCCCTTATCTGTGGCGGGACTGGCGGTGGAAAGACTTATTTTCTGCTGACAATCATTGAAGCTCTCTTGCAGACGAACGCACAGCTATTCATCTTAGACCTAAGAACGCTGATCTTGCGGACTTGGGTACGGTCATGGATAACGTGTATCACACCAAAGAAGATATGATAGAGTGTGTCAATGCGTTCTATGAGGGCATGGTAGCAAGGTGCGAGGAAATGAAACAGCACCCAGACTATAAGACGGGTGAGAACTATGCCTATCTGGGTTTACCGCCCTGCTTCCTTATCTTTGATGAGTATGTGGCGTTCTTGGAAATGCTGGGGACAAAGGAAAGCATGAGTCTTTTAAGCCAGCTAAAGAAAATCGTCATGCTTGGCAGACAGGCGGGTTATTTCCTTATTGTTGCCTGCCAGCGTCCCGACGCAAAGTATTTCAGTGACGGGATCAGAGATAATTTCAACTTCCGTGTGGGCTTGGGTCGTATCAGTGAGCTAGGCTACGGTATGCTCTTTGGAAGCGACGTAAAGAAACAGTTTTTCCAGAAGCGTATCAAAGGGCGTGGCTATTGTGATGTAGGTACAAGTGTCATATCGGAATTTTACACTCCCCTTATTCCAAAGGGGCATGACTTTTTACAGGCTATCGGTTCTCTCGTCCTCATAAGGCAGGACGGGACGGCGACGTGCGAAGCGAAAGGCGACGGAACGGACTAGCCTTGCTGGTGTGGCGTAAGCCACGCCAGCGAAAGAAGCCCCTCGGTATCTAACAGAGGGGCACAATTCCGCTGGAAACTACGGTCAAAAAGTCTGGAAATCCCTCTTGGTATAAGGCTTTTCTGAAACTGCTGACCGACTGTGACAATCGGCGGAAAATATCACACTTTTACGATTGGGGGTATGTAGGCTGAATGAAAGCACCTTTATAACCGCCTTGAAAGAGAAACGTCAGTCTTACGGCGTGTCCCAGACAAGGCTTGCAATCATGGCTGGTATCAGCGTGAACACTTGAACCGTATCGAAGCGGGAAAAGTCAAGCTCACGGACGATATGCAGGAAAAGCTCATGGAAGCTGTTGAGAAATTCAATCCCGACGCTCCCATGTTCCTGCTGTTCGACTATGTGCGTATCCGTTTCCCTACGCTGGATATACAGCACGTTATCAAAGATATATTGAAGCTCAACATTGACTATATGCTCCATGAGGACTACGGACACTACAAATATACCGAGCATTACTATCTGGGTGATGTGTTTGTCTACACCTCGCAGGACGAGGAAAAAGGCACGCTTCTGGAGCTGAAAGGAAAAGGTTGTCGCCAGTTTGAAAGCTATCTGCTGGCACAGGAGCGAAGCTGGTATGACTTCCTCATGGACGCTCTGGTTGAGGGCGGTGTGATGAAACGCCTTGACCTTGCCATTAACGACAGGGCGGGCATACTGGATATTCCAGATCTGACCGCCAAATGCAACCGTGAGGAATGTGTTTCCCTGTTCCGTTCTTTCAAGTCCTATGCTTCCGGCGAGCTGGTGAAGCACAACGAGCAGGACAAGGCGGGCATGGGACACACGCTGTATATCGGCTCTCTGAAATCGGAAGTCTATTTCTGCTGTTATGAGAAGAACTACGAACAGTACGCAAAACTGGGCGTGCCGATTGAAGAAGCACCCATAAAGAACCGCTTCGAGATACGATTGAAAGATGAAAGAGCCTATTATGCCGTCCGTGAACTGCTAACCCATTATGACGCAGAACAGACGGCATTTTCTATCATCAATCACTATATCCGCTTCGTGGACAGAGAGCCGGAGAAGCGAAAGACAGACTGGAAGCTCAATGACCGCTGGGTGTGGTTTATCGGGAAAGACCGCCCGCCTATCAAGCTGACAACAGACCCAGAGCCTTACACGCTGGAAAGGACGCTGGGCTGGATAAGCCGACAGGTCGCCCCTACGCTGAAAATGCTGAAAAAGATAGACGCTGGCAACAGCACAAGCTATCTGAAAGAGATTGAGGACAACGCAAAGCTGACAGAAAAGCACTTGCAGATAATCAGACAGCAGACAGCGGACACAGAGGAGCTTATCACAGAGTAAAGGAGAATTGAGATTATGGCAGAACTTGTCAAGGACTTAGTGCTGGTATCGCTGGGAATGGGTATCGGTGTCGTCCTTATGTGTATCGCACAGGTCAGCAAAATGGCTGACGAACAAATGGAAGAAATCAAGAAAGAAAGGATTGATAAAGAATGAATTTCGGACAGAACTTGTACAACTGGTTTTTAAGCAACGCACAGAGCCTTGTGTTAATGGCAATCGTGGTAATCGGTATCTACTTAGGATTTAAGAGAGAGTTTTCTAAGTTAATCGGCTTCCTTGTGATTGCTTAATCGCCGTCGGGCTGGTATTCAATGCGGGCGGTGTCAAGGACGTGCTGTTAGAGCTGTTCAATAGGATTATCGGTGCATAACTTAAAGAAACCTCTTTTGTAAAATATTCTGTTAATGATATAATAAAGCTAGTAGAATCTTACAAATTAAAAGGGGAACGCTAATGAAAAAAAATGAAAAAAGTTCGAAAATGATGAAGGTAGTTTATTTTGATGAAACTGCAGCCACAGATTATATTACTATACAAAATGGAGGACAAATTGATTGGTCGACAACAGAAAATAAAGAAAGATTGGCAAAAATCATTGCTGAAATTGACGTACAAGCTAAAGGTGGATTTAATTTATTTTCGTTTATTAAGTCTTCGCTATCAGGAAATGCAAATGTAAATCTTGATACAAACACTAGCAAGTTGATTAAAAGTACTGTGACAAATACTCTTTTGACAGATTATATTTCAATGGCAAGTAAAGATAAAAATATTCGTCAATTCCATAATGACGGTGTTTATGCTCCAAAAAATTCTATTTCTATGTATAGATGTATAGTTCATATCTAAATATTGTACCCAAAGAACAAATTCCAATAGACCTTGAAGGACTTAATAATGCTCTTCTTGGCGAAAGAGGATATTATCAAATGCTTTTAAATAGCGAAAAAGAGCCTTCTTGTGTTTTAAGGTTTAATATAAACGCATTTAAAAATGATTATAGTTTGGCTGATTTATCAAAAATGAATTTATCATATTTTGGTGTTAAAGTGGGACAATGTACAAAAGAACAACTATCTTTAGAAAAAGAGTTTGAGATAAACACATCAACTAATACGCCTGATGTCAAAAAAAATTGTCACTGGAGATACGAGTAAATCTTTCATACAGTACTTAGATGTTTACGATATAGTGCTTGCGGGGGGTGATGAGTATTGAATAATATAGTTATATATTATGGCTCAAAAGAAAAATTCAATCGAATTATTCCAAAAGACTATAGAAATTTAACTGATTTAGTTTATGAATCAGATAAAGACGGAAAAACCATGAAATTAGTGATACCAAATCAACATGGTGAATATCCGAAAGAAGAAAAAGAAGAAAAAATTTTTGTAAAAAATTTGTTATTAGTTCAGATGAATATGCTGGAGTTAGAGAACATGTTATTACAAATTTTATAAACTTTCTTGCTAAATTTGACGTAGAAAATTTATATATTCAGAACCCACCACTACAAATAAGTGAACAAATTCTTAGATTATATCCAAATGCAGCTGTGAAATATCAAAGATATAAGCGACTGACGACTTCTCATTTACTCAAGATAAATGAAGAATATGATAATAAAATTATAGGACAGGAAGATGTTAAACTTGAATTATTGCAAGCTCTTTTTCCTCTTACTATGAAGTACAGACAAAAACCTGTAGTTTTATTGTTTTATGGTAAATCAGGAATTGGTAAGACAGAAACAGCAAAATATTTAGCGCAAATTATAGGTGAACCAATATTTAGGAAGCAATTTTCAATGTATCAAAACAATCAATTTGCGACATATCTATTTGGAGGTGCGCATTACGAAAAAAGTTTCGCAAAAGATTTATTAGATAGAAAATCCAATGTCCTGCTTCTTGATGAATTTGATAAAGCGCATCCATCTTTCACAGTGCATTTTATCAACTTTTTGATGAGGGTATTTATGAAGATCAGAATTATTATTTAACACTAAAGAAATCAATTATAATATGTACTTCAAATTATACAGACTTAAAAGATATCGAAGATAATTTAGGTAGTGCAATTTATAATCGTTTTGATAAGATTATTCATTTCAATGATTTAAGTGTTGAATCAAAATTACGGATTGGGCAAATAGCATTTCAAAAATATGAAAAAAACTTCAACTATCATTTAAATGAAGCAACAAAGAAAAGATTAGAAGAATCATATACCCAATGCGATAATGTCCGACAAATACATCATCTTATTGAGAACACCTTTGCATTATCAACTATTTTAAGCAAAACCAAAAAATAAGTATTTTTAAAAAGTAGTGAATTATTACAGTTTACTACTTTTTTATACTCAAATTTAAGATAGGAGTGATTGATTTAAAGATATTTTTACCGATATGCAGGCAAAAATCGGGTGTCCGTATCTCTCCGACCTGCCCTACTACAAGCGTGCGGTCTGGTTTGAGATGAAACGCCTTTGCCTGTTTGACTACCCTAAGAAACAGTTAGAAGATTTTTCACGCTATGTATTCGGTGTGCCTTACGCCGTCATACAGGAAGCGTTGACAAGAGAGGACGTGATGAAACATGGAAGAAATGCGTGTGCAGATTGAAGCCAGAGAACCGACAGACGGCGAGATACGAGCCTTTTGGTTCACCCTGCCTATCGACACGGAACAGGTGGAAGAACTGCTGAGGATTGATGTAGATACAGATTATTACTATATCACGGGCAAGGAGCTTCCCTTTGCTGATGAAGTGCAGGAAGATACTACCGTCGAAAAGCTCAATGACCTGTATGCTACTTATGAAAATCTACCCTCTGACTTGAAAGAGGACTATGCAGAGCTGATGTGCTATTTTACTGACATTGACGAACTACACAGATACAGAAACGACATCATTCACTATTCATGGTGCAAGAACATGACGGACGTTGCCCGCCACATTCTGAACAATGACCCAGAGTTTTCTTCACTAAGTGAGAACGTCACCCGCTATTTCGATTTTGAACCTACGGACAGAACCTTGACGATAACGGACGCTTTGTGGAAACCGACCACGGTATCTATGAGCTTCCGTAGAAAAGAGGTGTGTGCCTGTGGTTGACGACATGAGGGTATATATCGCTAATCTTGGCAAGTACAACGAGGGCGAACTTGTCGGGGACTGGTTCTCTTTCCCTATCGACGAGGAAGAGGTTGCGGAGCGTATCGGGCTGAACAGCACTTATGAAGAATACGCTGTCCACGATACCGATAACTTTCCCTGTGAAGTTGGCGAATATATTTCCATTAAAGAATTGAATGACCTGTACTATACAATATTAGATTTTCCAGAAGAAGTATTAGACCAACTGGACAACTTCATTTCCTATTTCGGAAGTCTGGAAGAACTGGCAGACAACTTAGACCGTATCTGCTGTTACTCTGGCTGTGAAACTATGGCAGACGTGGCGTACCACTTCGCTTATGAGCTGAACACTCTGGGAGAGATACCACCCGACTTGCAATACTACATAGACTGTGAAGCATACGGCAGGGATTTGGAAATCGAGGGATATTTCATTCAGACAAGATATGGTATGTGTGAAATCAAGTAAAGGAGCTGGCAGATCAGCGACAGATTAGGTCGTTACCTGACAACTTTTTGTATTTTATGGGGACGGCCAGAGACGGGCTGTCCCTTAATCATTGAAAGAAATCCCGCAAGGGGATACCTCTATGCCGTGAGGAACACGGCAAAAACAATGAAAGGAGCTGAAACGAATTGAAGAAGATTAAGAGCTACACGGGTATCTGGAACGTGGAGAAAGTTTTATACGCAATCAACGACTTTACTCTCCCGTTTCCCGTTACCTTTACCCAGATAACGTGGTTTGTCATTACGGAGTTTGCCGTCATTCTCTTAGGAGACTTACCGCCGTTATCGCTTATCGAGGGGGCATTTCTGAAATACTTCGGTATTCCCGTTGCCCTCACATGGTTTATGAGTCAAAAGACCTTTGACGGCAAGAAGCCTTACAGCTTCTTGAAATCGCAGATTACATTTGCCCTGCGACCTAAGACCACCTATGCAGGAAAAGCCGTGAAGCTGGAAAAAGAAGTGTTCAGCGAACCCGTCACGGCGGTTAGGAGTGTGATGTATGTTCCCGATTAAGTATATCGACAACAACCTTGTCTGGAACAAGGACAATGAGGTGTTCGCCTACTATGAGCTGATACCGTATAACTATTCTTTTCTGTCGGCAGAACAGAATTTATCGTTCATGACAGCTTCCGTCAGCTTATCGCACAGAGCCGTGAGGGAAAGATACACGCCTTGCAGATAGCGACGGAAAGCTCCATAAGAAGCATACAGGAGCAGTCAAAAAAGCTGGTGACGGGGCGACTTCGTGATGTGGCGATACAGAAGATTGACGAACAGACAGAAGCGTTAGTAAGCATGATTGGCGACAATCAAGTGGACTACCGCTTTTTATCGGTTTCAAGCTCATTGTCACCGAGGAAAAAGTCAGTCTGGAGAGTGTAAAGAAATCGGCGTTCATGACATTTAAAGAGTTCTTGAACGAGGTCAACCACACGCTGATGAACGACTTTATCTCCATGCCAGATGATGAAATCAACCGCTACATGAAAATGGAGAAACTGCTGGAAAATAAAATCTCCCGCCGTTTCAAGTTTCGACGCTTGGACAAGAACGACTTCGGGTATCTTATCGAGCATATCTACGGCAGGGACGGTGTGGCGTATGAGGACTACGAGTATTCACTTCCAAAGAAGAAGCTGAAAAAGGCAACGCTTATTAAACAGTATGACCTTATCCGTCCGACCCGCTGTCTGATAGAAGAAAGCCAGCGATACTTGCGTCTGGAACATGAGGACAGCGAGAGCCTCGTGTCCTACTTTACCGTCAATGCCATTGTGGGCGAGCTGGATTTTCCGTCCAGTGAGATATTTTACTTCCAGCAACAACAGTTCACGTTCCCTGTTGATACAAGCATGAATGTGGAAATCGTCGGCAACCGCAAGGCGCTTTCCACGGTGAGAAATAAAAAGAAAGAGCTGAAAGACTTGGACAATCATGCCTATCAGTCTGGGAGTGAAACAAGCTCAAATGTGGTGGACGCATTAGACAGCGTGGACGAGCTGGAAACCGACTTAGACAGAGCAAGGAAAGTATGTATAAACTTTCTTACGTTATCCGTGTGTCCGCTCCCGACCTTGACGAGCTGAAACGACGCTGTGATGAGGTCAAGGACTTCTACGACGATTTGAACGTCAAGCTGGTGCGACCTGCTGGGGATATGCTGGGGCTTCACTCTGAATTTCTCCCCGCCAGCAAGCGTTACATCAATGACTATGTGCAGTATGTGAAATCCGACTTCTTGGCTGGGCTTGGCTTCGGAGCGACACAACAGCTTGGCGAGAATACAGGTATCTATATCGGCTATTCCGTGGACACAGGAAGAAATGTTTATTTACAGCCGTCCCTTGCGTCACAGGGTATCAAGGGGACAGTCACAAACGCTCTAGCGTCTGCCTTTGTCGGTTCGCTGGGCGGTGGAAAGTCATTCTGCAACAATCTGATTGTCTATTATTCCGTTCTCTTTGGGGGACAGGCGGTCATTCTCGACCCTAAGAGCGAGCGTGGCAACTGGAAAGAAACGCTCCCAGAGATAGCTCATGAAATCAATATCGTAAACCTTACCAGCGATAAGGAAAATGCAGGGCTTCTTGACCCATTCGTGATTATGAAGAATGTAAAAGACGCTGAAAGTCTGGCAATAGACATTCTTACATTCCTTACGGGGATTTCCTCTAGGGACGGTGAGAAGTTCCCTGTCCTTAGAAAAGCGGTGCGAGCCGTGACCCAGAGCGATCAGCGAGGACTGCTCCATGTGATAGACGAGCTACGCAGAGAGGACACGGCGATTGCCCGCAACATTGCCGACCATATCGACAGCTTTACGGACTATGACTTTGCACATCTGCTGTTCTCGGACGGTTCGGTGTCTAACGCTATCAGCTTGGACAACCAGCTCAATATCATACAGGTGGCAGATTTGGTATTACCCGACAAGGACACGACCTTTGAGGAATACACGACCATTGAACTGCTGTCCGTGGCTATGCTGATTGTCATTTCCACCTTTGCCTTAGACTTCATTCATTCAGACCGCAGTATCTTTAAAATCGTTGACCTTGATGAAGCGTGGGCTTTCCTCAACGTGGCACAGGGCGAAACCCTCTCGAACAAGCTGGTGCGAGCTGGACGTGCTATGCAGGCTGGCGTGTACTTCGTCACGCAAAGCTCTGGGGACGTGTCTAAAGAGAGCCTAAAGAACAATATCGGCTTGAAGTTTGCCTTTAGAAGTACCGACATCAACGAGATAAAGCAGACCTTAGAATTTTTCGGTATCGACAAGGACGACGAGAACAACCAGAAAAGGCTTCGTGACTTGGAGAACGGACAATGCCTGCTTCAAGATTTGTACGGACGTGTGGGCGTGGTGCAGATACACCCTGTCTTTGAAGAATTGTTGCACGCCTTTGATACCAGACCGCCCGTGAAAAGCGAGGTGGAGTGATGAAAGATAGGATAAAGGGGCTTCTGACAAGAAAGAAGCTCTTTCGTTTTTTCAAAATAGCTGTGATTGTGGTACTGACGACTATTGCCCTGCTCTCCTATTGGGGACGGTGGCACACGCTTCTGGCTGGTAGATGATACCGTCAATGCGGACAACCTGTATTCGCAGTACCCTTTGGAGAATTACCAGCTTGACTTCTATGTGGACAATAGCTGGGGCTGGCTTCCGTGGAACTGGCTGGACGGTATCGGTAAGTCCGTACAATACGGGCTTTACTGTATCACTAACTTTATCTGGACTATCAGCTGTATCTAAGTAACGCCACAGGGTACGTCGTCCAGCAGGCGTATAAGCTGGACTTCATCAACGACATGGCAGACAGTATCGGAAAGAGCATACAGACATTAGCGGGCGTGACGGAAAACGGCTTTGGAAGTACGGGCTTCTATGTGGGATTCCTGCTTCTCATTGTTCTTATCGTGGGTATCTATGTAGCCTACACGGGGCTGATAAAGCGAGAAACCAGCAAGGCACTCCACGCCGTTATCAATTTCGTTGTTGTGTTTATCGTGTCCGCTTCCTTTATCGCCTACGCTCCCGACTATATCAAGAAAATCAATGACTTTTCTTCGGATATTTCCACGGCTTCTCTGGACTTGGGGACAAAGATAATGCTCCCCGACAGCGACAGTGAGGGAAAAGACAGTGTGGACTTGATAAGGGACAGCCTGTTCTCCATACAGGTACAACAGCCGTGGCTACTCTTGCAATTTGGCAACAGCGATATAGAGGAAATCGGAGCTGACCGTGTGGAAGCTCTGGTGTCCGCTAGTCCCTCTGCCGACGACGGGGCGACCCGTGAGGACGTGGTGAAAACGGAAATCGAGGATAACGACAATGACAATCTGACGATACCGCAGGTCATTAACCGTCTGGGAATGGTGTTCTTCCTGCTTATCTTCAATCTGGGGATAACGATATTCGTATTCCTGCTTACGGGCATGATGATATTCTCCCAGATACTATTTATCATCTTCGCTATGTTCCTGCCGATTAGCTTCCTGCTCTCCATGATACCCAGCTATGAGAATATAGCGAAACAGGCAATCGTCCGAGTGTTCAATACGATTATGACAAGGGCGGGAATAACGCTTATTGTCACGGTGGCTTTCAGTATTTCCAGTATGTTTTATAACATCTCCACCGATTACCCGTTCTTTATGATTGCGTTCTTGCAGATAGTCTGCTTTGCGGGTATCTACATGAAACTGGGCGATATTATGAGTATGTTCTCCCTTAACGCTGGGGACAGCCAGAGCATGGGACGCAGGATATTCCGTCGCCCGTATCTGTTCATGCGACACAGGGCTAGGCGTATGGAACGCGTATCGCTGGTGCGGTCACGGCGGGAAGTATGGCGGGAGCTGTGGCGGGAAGTGCCGTTACGGGTGCAGGAAATAAAACCCGTACTTCCGCTTCAAGAGGAAACAGAAGTAATCAGTCCATGAGTAGCCGAGCTGGTTCAGCCGTGGGTGCGGTGCTTGATACGAAAAATAAGGTCAAGGACAAGGCAACGGCTGTCAAGGAGAACATCAAGGATATGCCGACCCAGACCGCCTATGCCCTGCACTCCGCAAAGGAAAAGGCAAAATCCAGTGTGTCCGACTTCAAGCGTGGCATTGTGCAGGGACAGGAAACCAGACAGAGCGAGCGTGCCGACAAGCTCCAACAGCACAGACAGAATATCGCTGATAAGCGTATGGAACTTCAAAAGGCACAGGAAGCAAAGCAGGCTGGCAAAACGACGGACGGATCAGCGACAACAGGAGCTACCCGTCCCCATGATAGACCTGTCACCGCTTCTAAGGCAGATACAGGGAAAATGCAGGAAATCAAGCGTCCTGTCACTGCCGACAAGGTACATACCGAGACGACCTCTCCACAGCCTGTCAAGGAGCGTCCGTTGGCTTCAAAATCTGATGAACCTATACCACAGAAACACGGGACAAGGCTTAATGGTGTGGAGCTGAACCGACAGACACCAGAAAAGAGCGAAACATTAAGAAAGCGACCATAAACACCACGGAAAAGAAAGGACGTAAGAAATGAAGCTAAGACATATCGCCCTTATCGGCAGTCTGTTTCCCTTTCTTCTTGCGATAGTGCTTTTCTTTGGTGTGCTTATCAGTGCCGAGGACGACGACGGGGGCGGTGGTTCTTCCTCATGGGTAACAGGCATGAACCTGTCCGCAGAGGTGTTGAAACATCAGCCTATGGTAGAGAAATACGCTAAAGAGTACGGTATATCCGAGTACGTCCCCTATCTGCTGGCAATCATACAGGTGGAAAGTGGCGGGACAGCGAGGACGTTATGCAGAGTTCCGAGAGCATGGGCTTACCGCCTAACTCCCTTGATACAGAAAGCTCCATCAAGCAGGGGTGCAAGTATTTTGCGTCCCTGCTTTCTTCAGCAGAAAGTCAAGGCATAGAGGATATAAACGTGGTGGTACAGTCCTATAACTATGGCGGTGGATATATCGGCTATGTGGCTTCCAATGGAAAAAAGCACAGCTTCACGCTGGCAGAGAATTTCGCCCGTGATAAATCTGGCGGGAAGAAAGTCACCTATAAGAACTATTGCTGTCGCCCGTAACGGTGGCTGGCGTTACGGGTACGGGAATATGTTCTATGTGGAGCTTGTCAGCCAGTATCTTACCGTCAGTCAAGTATCGGGCGAGCTGGCACAGAAGATAATGAATGAAGCTCTGAAATATCAAGGCTGGGACTATGTGTACGGCGGGAGCAACCCTAATACTTCTTTTGACTGTTCGGGGCTGGTTCAATGGTGCTATGGCAAGGCGGGCATTTCCTTACCGAGAACGGCACAGGCACAGTATGACGCTACCCAGCATATCCCGCTTTCACAGGCACAGGCTGGGGATTTGGTGTTCTTTCACAGCACCTATGACGCAGGAAGCTATGTAACGCATGTCGGTATCTATGTAGGAAATAACCAGATGTACCATGCTGGCGACCCGATAGGCTACGCTGATTTGAACAATAGCTACTGGCAACAGCACCTTATCGGGGCTGGCAGAATTAAGCAATAGAAAGGAATGAAAATCATGTTCAAGAAGAAAGAAAAACCGATAAAGGAAAAGAAAGTCCGCACTATGAAAGTGGGGACGCATAAGAAGTCCGTCATTGCCCTTTGGGTGGTGCTTATCGCAAGCGTGAGCTTTGGGGTGTATAAGAATTTTACGGCTATCGACCAGCACACCACCCATGAGATAGAAACCATACAGCTCCGCTTGAATGACACAAACGGAATAGAAAATTTCGTGAAGAATTTCTGTAAATCCTACTACACATGGAGCAACAACAAGGAAGCTATCGAAGCAAGGACACAGGCTATCAGTGCCTATCTGACAAAGGAATTGCAGGATTTGAATGTTGATACGGTGAGAACGGATATACCGACCAGCTCCACGGTCACGGACGTACTTATCTGGGACGTGGAACAATCTGGGGAGAACGCTTTTTCTGTTACCTATGAGGTAGATCAACAGATAAAAGAGGGCGACCAGACAAGGGACGTATCAGAAACCTATACCGTGGCCGTCCATGTGGACGCTGACGGGCATATGGTGATTATACAGAACCCGACCCTTGCCCCTGCTATGGAAAAATCCGATTATGAGCCAAAGGCACAGGAAGCAGACAACAGTGTGGACGCTGACATAGTAAATGACGCTACGACGTTTCTGGAAACATTCTTTAAGCTGTACCCGACCGCAACGGACAAGGAGCTTGCCTACTATGTAGAGGGAAATGTCCTTGAACCGATAAACGGAGACTATCTCTTTTCCGAGCTTGCCAATCCTGTAATCACGGCTGACGGCGACAATGTGAAAGTAAGCGTTGCGGTGAAATTTATCGACAACCAGACAAAGGCAACACAGGTATCACAGTATGAGCTGACGCTTCATAAGGATAGTAACTGGAAGATTATAGGATAAATGAAAAAGGCTTGCACGTTACTTTTCTAGTGGCATACAAGCCTTTTAAATAATCTATTAAATAGTTGGAAATTCATTTCTTATCATGTTATTTTAGGTGTAAGTAAGGTAATGCGTATAGAATTATCGCATTGACTTTACCCTTACGGGAAGGTGTAACATGAGTATGGAAGCGAGTTGAGAGGAGGAGATTTATGTTATCTATAGGTGAATTTTCGAGGATATGTAAGTTTCTACAAAAACGCTTCGTTACTATGATGAAATCGGACTGATAAAGCCCAGCAAAATTAACCCAGAGAATAATTATAGATACTATTCCATTGAACAGTTAGAAACTATGCTATTTATTAACCGCCTAAAACAGTATAATTTTTCTTTGGAAGAAATTAGAACGATTATTACATCAGAAGAAATGCTAAATGAAAAATTATGCTTAGAACTTTATAAGAAAAAGAAAGAATTTGAAAAACAGATACAGATATATTCCCAAATTACAGAACGGTTAAATGAGGATATATCAGTTTTGAAACAGGGAAAATCAATCATGTCTTATTTGAACAAGATTGATGTACAACTTGTTGAAGTACCAGTTATGTATTTAGTTTCTATTCGTAAAATGGTTTGTAAATTTGAAATGGAAGAACAATACGCTTGTTGCTTTAATTCAATATTAAGGAAAATTCAATATGACAAATTAACTGTCAATGCTCCACCTATGGTACTTTTTCATGGTGATGAGTTTACTCCTTTGGGATTAGATACAGAATTTGCTATTCCAGTAGAACAATTTGTTACAGGAACAAAAGATTTTTGTCCGGGACTATGTTTAAAAACAACTCTACATGGTGGATATTCTAATTTGACATCTATTTATACAAAGCAATGTGAATGGGCAGAACAAAACGGTTATGAAAACAATGGTCCTCCTTATGAAGTTTATATTACTGACCCAACACAAACTTCAAATGAAGATGACCTAGTAACTGAAATATATTATCCAGTAAAAAAGAAATAAGCAAATGTATCAAAGATTTATATTTTGTGAATGAATATTTCATATACGATAACGTGAAATGGAGATGAAATTGATACTATGAATAAAAAAGAACTGCACGATTTTATTAAAGAAAAACAGCCTAATATCTGTCAAATATCATGCTATAAAGACGGTAAAGAGGTTTATTCTGATGAATGGAATAATTATAAAAAAATAGACACTTGCCATGTTATGTCTGCAACAAAAAGTATTGTGGCTTTACTTGTAGGGATAGCACTCGATAAAGGATTTATAAAAAGTATAGACCAACCCGTATTAGAATTTTTCCCTGAATATAAAATTAAAAGAGGAGAAAAAACAATTCAACAAGTTACAATCAAGCATTTACTGACTATGACTGCACCTTATAAGTATAAGTACGAACCGTGGACTAAAATTTGTTCAAGTGATGATTGGACTATTTCAGCTTTAAATTTTCTGGGTGGAAGAAAAGGATTGACTGGAAAATTCAAATACTCTACTTTAGGCATACATATACTAACTGGCATTATATCAAAAATGAGTGGTCTAAAAGTCGTTGATTTTGCAAACAAATTTTTATTTGAACCCATTGGAGTAGAAAAACATATAAATTATTTAGCGGAGACTGCCGAAGAACATAAACATTTTACTATGTGTAAAGACCCACAAAAAATATATGGTTTTGCGACCCCAAAGGAATAGGAACAGCCGGATATGGTTTGTGTTTTTCTGCAACAGATATGGCGAAAATCGGACAGCTTTGTTTAGATAAAGGCTTTCATAATGGAAAACAAATTGTATCTTCTAAATGGATTGAAGAAATGATAAAACCAAATTATAGATGTGGAGACGAATTTAGAAATATGTCTTATGGGTATCTATGGTGGATTGTAGATGAAAATAAGCATATATTTGCGGCCATAGGAAATAGCGGGAATGTTATATATGTAAATCCGTCGGAAAATATAGTCATAGCAGTTACATCATATTTTAAACCAACAATATTTGACCGCATAGATTTTTTACAAAAATATATTGAGCCGTGTATTTCAATCTAATTATTTCAACTTGTTATTAGAATATTAAAATGGAGAAATCATAATGATAGGACTAAAAAAACGGGATATTAAAAAAGGCTCTGAAAGCTGGTGCAAAAGCAGGTGGTATGTCAGTGACTGATGTACGAGCTAATATTGAAGCAACGATTGATGAAACTATGAACAGCACAGACCCAGAAATAAGGGCAAATTTCAAAAAGTATTTTGGGAACAAACGACCTACACCAGAAGAATATAATTTATAAGATTAACGAAAAAAA
>ENA-OQCS01000563-OQCS01000563.1-human-gut-metagenome-genome-assembly--contig:-NODE-563-length-20590-cov-1.725749_pt1 | contig 20590 bp, 30 predicted proteins | sample MGYA00242757_ERZ504575 | MGnify/ENA primary metagenome ERZ504575 (study PRJEB26092, sample SAMD00036297) | human gut metagenome | host: Homo sapiens | study: EMG produced TPA metagenomics assembly of... | reverse complement strand
TGGTTTGATCTTTTGCAAAATAGTGTTATCGTAAAAATATACGGATGAGTTCAATGACCTTATGCGTACACAAAAAAGTATCTGCCATTATTTGAATGGCGGATACCCTTGCAATAAATCCACCAGCAATGGGCATAAGGTGGCAAAAGCAGACGGATAATTGGCCATGAATTCTATTCGTTGCCAAAAGTTTGCTCAATCGCAAACGCTTCCGCTCCATGTTGGTATGAACATAGCGCTGTAATGTGATGTTGGGATTAGAGTGCCCCATAAGCTCGCTGAGTGTTTTAATGTCGCAACCTGCCTGCAGGCAGGTTGTAGCAAAAGTATGGCGTAACATATGTGGATTCACATCATGTGCACCGGCCTTCGCAAGATAACCATGAATGCTCTTTCTGTAGCAACGAGGCTCTACCGGTTTACTGCTGCATGATAAGAACCACACATCACTGCCGAATGTGTTTTTCTGGTACAGCATTTGGAGTAGAGCCGAAAGCTTTGGCGGGATTGGTAATACTCGCTTGGAACTTTCTGTTTTGGGTGCTCGTACCACAACCGAGGTTTTCCCCGTTCCAATGGCAATACGCCGAACACCGCGGCGTATACGGACTTCCTTATGCACGAGGTCAATATCGCCCCACTGCAAGCCGCATACCTCGCTGATCCGAAGACCAAGCTGGAGCATAAATAATATGCCCGCCTTTCGTGGAGTCGGATTCTTGAAAACAAATCGGTTGACTGCCGCTTGCTCTTCAAGAGAAAGTGCTTCTGGAAACTCGTTCGTTTCTTTCACGGGCTTAATTGACAGCTCAATCATGGGCATTAAATGCAGTTTGTATGCGTATTTACATAGCCTGCGGACAAGGCTGATGCATTCCCGTGAAAGGCTTGCTCCAAAAGGTTTATGCTCTCCACCAACCGGAGAAATAATCTGTAAAACGCATAATTCCAATTTTGCGCCGGAAAGCTGTGAAATTCGTAGATCCCCGATAACCGGCAAAATATAATGCTCAATGGAATAACGATAATGCGCTATGGAAGACTCCTCTAAGTCGTTCAGCGTGGAAAGCCATAGTTCCGAAAGAACCGAAAATGTAAGCTCTTGTGCCCCAAGCGGAACCGTGTAATCAGCTGCTTTTACCTTTTTCCGAATCAATGCTGATTTTGCATCGACATAGCTGTACGCATACACATAGCCCCAAATTGCTTTTCCGGTTTCACTTCGCCCTTTAATGTAGCGCCCTTCCCAGCGGCCATCTTTTCGCTTATGGATATTTTCTCCATGTCTTGCCATTGTTGCAGCCTCCATTCATTGACTATGATTTGACAACCTAAACAATAGCAGTATTTGTTTTGGGTAACAATATGGACGAAATAGTAGCGCACGATATGTAAAAAAACATCAGTTTGCTAATTTTTACTTAATTTGTGCGAAATCAACAAATCGATCTTGATATCAAAGAAAGGCTGTGATAAACTAAGCAATCATAGATATTGTTTTCTTGGTATCCGCCATTCAAATAATGGCAGATACTTTTCGCAATAAAGCCTAGTAAATCCGTAGGAAAAATACGATACGAATTTACGCAAGTAGCCTTTAGGGGGTAAAGGAAATTCCCATGCGCCATCACTCTTTTATGAGATGGGCATCTGCTGCGATGGCGGCGCTGATGTTCTTTCAATGCACAACACCAGTCGCTTTTGCAACGGATGATACTATCTTAGCTGAAAGCAGTATAGCCGTTTCCAGCGCCGACTCTGAAGTGTACCTGTAGACAGTGATGCAGGTTACATCCCGGAGCGACCTCCGGAAAATACATCGGTCGATTCTTCAAGCAATGATGCGGCTTCTTCTGAGCCTTTGACTGGGGATTCTTCGGCCTCTTCCGATTTGCCTGAAGATGCCTCGTCAAATGGTTCAGTAGAGAGTCAGCCGGAATCTGACACAGATCAGATTTCCACCTCGGACGAGACAACCGATTCAGAGCTTGCAGAATCTTCATCTGAGAGCACGGATGAATCGGCCAAATCTCTTTATCAGGACGGAAAAATCCTGATTTACACTTGCGACCAGTTAGCCGAAATCGGCAGTGGGCAAACACTTACCGATGCAAGCGGGCTTGCCGTGACCGATGAAAACGGCGCGGAAATCACCTACGCTTTGGATGCACAATATGCCATTGCTGAGGACATTGAGCTGACGGGCGATATGCTGCAATGGCAGCTGCCGGAAGGCTTTACCGGCAGCATCACGCCGCTTGCCGAAAGCAGCGATGACCTTACGCTGTATGATGCGCAAAGCGACACCATCTATCTTTACAACCCGTACCAGATGGCGGTGCTGCACGGGGAAAACCCAGACACCGAGCCGGTCATGGATGGCGATGCACAAGCTGAAACCTTCGGCATCGGTCAGCTGATCTACCAACGGGGAAAGTGAGCCGTATCTGACATACAGCTTGAATCACCGCTATATTCTTTCCAGACAGTTTTGTTCCGATACCTCCGTAAAGCCATATTCTGTGGTTACGGACGCAAGGCGGACGGCCGCGACTTTGCCGGGCAGGTAGTAAAAACAATCGGGGATAAGACCTATATCTTGATCGGCAATGAGCAGCAGCTGCGGAAAATCGGCAGCGGAGATACCGTTTACGGTGCCGTTTATCAGGCCATTCACCACAATGCGCAGTGGACGATTGACCATGACAGCAGCGGAAACCTCATTATGCTGTATGGTGGCGATGCAGATCTGACGAAAGGTCAAAACGGTACTGACGACTACACTCTTGGAAAAGATGGTATCCATGAAGCTGATAAAAAGTTCAGCGATAAAGCAAATGACTTTTTGTACGTTTATACTGTTGGCCGCTGCGGTGTAAACCAGACAACCGGTAAAATTGACCCAAATCTGGACATTGATAAAGCTGCGAACCAGACCTATGCCTCCAATGCCAATTACATCATCTTCCGTGACATCGACTTGAGCAGCGCCAACTGGACGCCTCTGACTTTCCAAGGAACAATGATTGGTGCAAGTCGGCCAACGGCGAAAAAATATGGAATGATGACTCTTCCGCCATCAACACATCCACAAAGCCTACAATTTCAAATGTCAGCGTAATGCAGACTGGTAAACTGAATGTCGGCGAACAGATGGGCGTTGGCTTCTTCTCCACAATCTCCAGCGAGGTGAGCGAGAATGATATCGGTCTCAGCAAGGGACTGGTTCAGGTTTCCAACCTCAAATTCCAGAACATTTCCGTTCAAACAACGACCAGTGAAACTTATTATCCAGAGACACTTGTCAGCACATTGACAAGCACACTGGGTAAGCTGCTGGGCGGTTTGGTGAGCGGGTTAACTTTTATTCTCACTTTTGGACAGGTGAAGGTTGACCTTGGTAAAACCTTGGGTGATGTTCTGGATGCGCGAAAGAAGGACCAAACGGCTCTTGCTACCGGCGCGATAGCTGGACGCGTAGAAGGACAGGTTGAGTTCTCCGGCATCGAGGTGGCCGGAGCAACGGTTAAGAATGTCAATAACAATACAGGTGGCTTTGTTGGTTACACCGTTGGTGTGACGCAATACGATGGCCTTTCGCACGCCTTGGGAGACTTGGTCAAGCTGCTGACCAATATTCTGAATGTGATTCCCGGCTTGGGATTGGGTGATTTGATCACCATTTTGCTGGGCAATGCCATTCCCTTAGGCAAGCTGATCCTACGGGCTATATCAATGCAAAATTTGCCGATTGCAGCATTGACGGTCTGAACATTCCGCATCGAGCGAAAAGGACTACGCAGGCGGCTTTGTGGGGCAGCAGTCCGGCAGTATCATAGAAAACTGCACTGTCAAAAACAGCAGCCTTACCTGCAGGGGAAAAATTTTGTGGGCGGCTTCGTGGGCCTTGCCCGAGACAGCATCATTAAAGGCACCTTGTCCGGTGCGCTGGATATTGAAACCAAGCTGCCCAATATGAATCCCGAAAGCCTGCTTCTCAACTGCACATTAGACAATAAGGCCATAAACATTCAGGGCGAAAACTATGTGGGCGGCTTTGCCGGCGGTCTTGCCAATACTTCGGCTGTCAACTGTTCGGCCAAAGTGAGCGAATCGCTGACGGTTCATGCCACAGGAGCCAATGCAGGCGGCTTTGCAGGTATTGCAACCCTAGGCTGGGCGGCCAATCTTGGCAAAGACGATAATAAAGATGACCTTCTGGGCGGTGTGGTTGATTTGGTGGTCAAGCTGCTCAGCAGCAACCCGGGTGCGGCATCTTCACTGCTTTCTCTGGCAGGCGTGAACCCTTCGTACATCTTAGGGTGTACGGTGGATGCACCGCTTACAGTCAACGGCACCGACTATGTGGGCGGCGTTACCGGGCGCGGTGATGGTGCATATATTGCACCGTCCAGTGCTGATTATCTCAGCAAGGTTTCCTATTGGCGCAACAACATATTATACACCGCAGATAAAATCACGGAACAGAATGTCTCTTTTACAGGTGTAGGAAGCATCTCTGGCCACAATTATGTAGGCGGTATTGCCGGGTCGCTGGCACTGCCAGCGTTGCTGGCTTATTGAACACGACTCTCGGCGTTGCCTCTTATCTTGCATTTACTGTAGACAGCGTAACACTGAACGGCGCAGCAGATGGCTTTGCTGTAAGCGGGACCGAGCGCGTCGGTGGTGGCTTCGGCGAAGCCATTGGCGGCTCTGTCACAAATGTATCCGTCAACAATCTTGCTTCCGTCACGGGCGAAAATCTTGTAGGCGGCTTTATCGGCTTGTCCGGTCCCGGTGAATTGGTAGGATCGGATGGCGGTTTGACCGTCAACCTGTTGGGTCTGAATTATCTTTTGAAACTCAACAATCTGCTCTCTTTGGGGCAGGCGGTGGAGGTTACTATCACAAACGCCAATGTGAAAGGCATTGAGAGTGGCTTTACGGTTGAAGCCACCGGCGTTCGTGAGGAAAACTCGGTGCGAGATTATACGGCTTCAGGCTTTATGGCCCGCAGCAACAGCACCAAGGTGGAAAATGCCCATGTTACGAACCTGAAATCAGTAACAGCAGCTAATGACGGCGGCTATGCGGCAGGCTTTGTGGCAATCTCCAAAACCGGTGGTTTGGCTGAGGTGGGTGATGACAACTCGGTGAAATCACTGCTCGAAGCCAACGGATTGGTTACTGCCATCGGCTACCTGATTCCCAGCTACACAAACTGTACGGTTGCTATGTGGATGGTGGCAGTGTTACCGGTGATGTTGCCGGCGGCTTTGCAGCGACTTCCAGAGTGGAACGGTGAATAACCAAGACCGTGGGGAAAACGATTACTACGCTGTCTATAATCTCGGCTCCGTAAAAGGTCAATCTTATGCAGGCGGTTTTGCCGGGCGGGTATACTCCGGTGCTTTGGCAGATGCTCTAAGGGTATCAGTATCCTGGGCGACTTTACCGGCTGAACATCAATTTGACCGATCTGCTCAGCGTGATAAACGCCTATGTGCCTTACATTAAATATGCTGGTGTCAAATCGAACAACGGATTCACCGTAAAAGCCAATAAGTTGACCACCGACCCGACCGTAGGCAGTGCAGGCGGCTTTGTAGGTTATGCCAGCGGCGCACAGATCTCCTACTCGGATGTAACTAAGCTGAAACATACAATCGTTACTCCTCCGGATAATCTGGAAGATACATCCGCGCCTACCTACTATGACAATACAAAAAGCACCTATGCCGTCACAGGCGGCCGCTATGCAGGCGGTTATGTAGGCGACATGGACATCGGCAGTGCGGCCTCTGTGGGCGGCGGTTTGCAGATTTTGGGTAACACGATTCAGCTCACAAATGTTCTGGATGCTCTTTCGGTAGTAGTCACTACGATTGAACATTCGGATGTAACTGGTGGAACAGGCGGCTTTGCCGTTCTGGCAACCGGTGGTTTGGATAACAGCAAAGGCAAGGTTGGTATGTCGGGCGGTTATGCCGGAGGCGTATACGGAGGTCATATCCAAGATTGTCAGGCAATCAATTTCTCTTACATTATCGGCGAGATTGCCGCAGGCGGTTATGTGGGCGAACTGGAGCCGGCGATGTTGCAGCCTGTTGAACAACGGCAGCATTCTGAGCAAGGTTGTCGACATCGATTCCGTTCTTGCCTCAGTGCTGCAAAGCTTTGTGCCTTCCATCCGAAATAGTTCCACCAACTGTGTGCCCTGCGGCGGCGCAGTACGCGCCAATGCTGCATCGGACGAAACTGTGCAGCGCGGTATGGCTGGCGGTTTCGTAGGTCATAACATGGGCGGCACCATCCACGGTTTTGACACCTCCCGTTGGAAAGACGAATATGCCGAGAATGGCACCGACAAGACCTACAACGGTCCCATGAGTCTTTGCAAAGCCGAGCGTATCCGTTCGGTTTACGGGCATGAGTATGCTGGCGGCTATACCGGCTTAATGGAACCGGCTGACACAGCAAAACTCGGCAGTGTCAGTGCGCTGATGGGCCTCATCAGCATCAAGAACATTCTCGGCGCATTGGGCGTTATCTACGGTGCAAACCAACACAGCGGTCTATGGTCCGTTGGCTGGTCTGGATGTGGAAACTTGGAACAGCTGGGTGGAATATGTGGGCAAATATGGCGGCTACGGCTACGAACTGGCCAAAAAAGGCACAGTTGCCACACAAGCTGAACTGGATGCTCTGCTGGCTGAAATGATTTACGGCTACAATGTTGTTGCCGGACACAGTGAGTTTGACACCATGCTCTACGGCGGCGATGCAGGCGGCTATGTGGGCTGCATGAACAGCGGCACATTAACCAACTGCATGGCTTACGATGCTAAGCTGGTCAGTGCTATGCACAGTGCGGGCGGCTTTGCCGGACAGATGAAAACCGGCGGTGCCGCACAGCTTGGTACTGTAAGCATTCTGGGGCTCAATCTGAACCTTGACCAACTGCTGAACATTGCGCAGTTGTTTGTTCCGGCGGTTCGCAATTCCTCGGTGCAGGGCTACAAGTCAGGTCTTACGGTACAGGCAACCGGCTTGCCGAAAAACCATTGCGGATATTCGGGTGGCTTTGTGGGCAGCGCTTATGGTGCCCAGATACAGCTGAACGGCGAAGAGAAACTTCCCACTACGGATCAATGGTCGTCTACCGACAAGTATGCCGCGCCCGTGGCTTCCTGCAACGCTACCAACCTGCGCCGTGTTACAGGTCGCATTGCGGTAGGCGGGTATGTGGGTCTTGCCTCGGCAGGCAGCGTGCGGGTGTGAATACCAACGCCTCCAACGGCTTGCTGCAAGGTATTTTGGATCACCTCATCAGCGCCCCCGGTTACTTGGTCAAGGTGCTGCAAGCTACTGCCACGACCATTCATGCGGCAACGGTTTCGGCTGCGGATAAAGAATGGGGCTTTGTGGTAGATGGCGCTTATAAAGACGGTGACGCCGTAAAGTATGCAGCTTATGCGGGCGGCTTTGCGGGTTCGTTGGAAGCCAGCATTGTGGGCGAAAGCAAAGAAACTGCGGGCAACCAAATTAAGGTGCAGGATCTGCGCAGTGTAGACGGCGGCAAGTATGCCGGTGGCTTCTTCGGTCTGGCCGATGTAGCCGGTGTGGCACAGGTTTCCGGCACAGATCCGAACGGCTCCGAGCAAAGTTTCTCAGCGGCTTGATTAAGCTGGGCAACACCTCGGTGCTGGACGCATTCCGCACTTACATTTACGATTCCGCAGTGACAGGCGTTCAAAGCGCCTGACCGTACAGGCGCACAGCGGCAGCCAAGAGGCTACGCAAAGCGAAACCCGCTACACTGGCTGCGCAGGCGGCTTTGGCGGCGGCATGATGGACGCAGCGTGAAGAACAGTGCTGTTTCCAATCTTGCCAACGTAGAAGGACTTAACTACACAGGCGGCTTTGTAGGTCATTTGGGCAAAGCGGCGTAGCGGATATTGACGATGTGAGCGTACTGAACGAGCTGCTTTCCGGCACGCTTGGAGCGCTGGACTTGTTTGGCTCCCATGTGGAAAATTGCAGTGTATCTGGCTTTGGGCTTGGCACGGTAATCAAAGCGCAGGGCGGCCAGCAGCCCATTGCAGGCGGTTTTGCCGGTTATGCAGACCTTGCCAAAATCAGCAGCTGCTCGACCGACTTGCTGAAAAAGTCTCCAGCGGTCAGATTGCAGGCGGCTTTATCGGCACGATATGAACTACATCGTCAACACAAGTTGCAATCACAGCTTTTGAACTTTGTCTTTGCTATCGTCAATAAGTTGCTAAGCATTTTGTACATTGGTGACTTGCAGAAGGTCGGTGTGATTGACATCAACCTTGGCTGGCCGCTTACCGTGAAGTGCTGGCAGACGGAAAGACATTGGAGGTTTCGCTGCTTGGCTTGGATATCAGCGTTGCGCTGAACAAGGATCTGGGCGGCGGGCAGGGCGACCTTGCCATTATCACAATCGGCGATTCTGTAATAGAACTGCCCTGTACGGAAAAGGCGGCATAGAATAAAGACAAAATCTCCAATGTAAAAATCAACCTTATCAAGGGCAACCGCACAGACATTGACGGCTGCAGCGTTACAGGCATTTCTTCCGGATACGATGTATTTGCAGGTGGTGCCGGAAATGATGCGGACGGCACAGACAAGGAAGGTTATTCTGGTGGTTTTATTGGTCTGAACCATGAAGGTCAGGTCAAGAACAGCACCATGACCCTCTGCGATGTGGTGCGCGGCACGGAAAATCTGGTCGGCCCCTTTACCGGCGTGAATGATTTGAAGTCGGTTTACAGCTTCAATACCATCAAGTCGATTGAGGGTAACAAGAACCACTATTCGATTTACCGCGCTTATAACGCACTGCTTGCTAAAGTTGCCAAGGCAAACAAGGATGTATTCGGCAGCGCAGTCAAAGATACTTCCACCGGCACGGACTATAACCGATACGAAGTGCTGCATTTGGATAAAATCACCGAGTTTTCGGATTTGAAAGATGCAAAGATGGAAGATGCCGCAGCGGCTACTACCGCAGATCTGGCAGCCTATGAAAGCCCGGCAAAAGCTGTACTGATGCTGGATACAGCCAACGCCGACAATCCGGACAGTACAATTACAGAACCGGCTGACACCGCAGACCCCTGCAAGAAATATGTGGATTTAACCATCAGCAAAATCTGGAAGGACTTTGCGAATATCGATGGCAAACGCCCCAATGAAATCAAGGTCAACATTTATCAGCAGGAGTTTAAGCCGGATGGCACGGCTGGTAACAAGACCCTTTACAAAGCCATTATCATGACCAAGGACGATGTAGAGTCCGGCCATGCTTCTACTTGGCGCACGGTGCTGAAAAATGCCCCCGTGCTGAAGTATCAGGAGGCTGCCGATGGCACCGTAACGGATACGATTGAAGCCTACTATGTCTATTTGTTTGAGGAAGAAGCCGTTCCGGGTTATACCCTGACGGGCTCCACCTATGACGAAAAGACTTATCATGCAACTATCACCAACACCCATCACCCCATGCTGCCGGATACAGGCAGTACGGGCGACTGGCTGTATGTGGTAGTTGGTGTAGGGATCTGCTGCTTGCGCTTTCTGTACCACGCAAGCGCAAGGGCAGAAGGGAGGCGCACTGAGTAAAGAGGAATGGACGAACGCTACAAACCATGTATAAACTGAAAGGAAGTTTCGTATGAAACACATTAAACGCGCAGCCGCATTGGTGCTGGCTGTTATGTTGTCTCTGTGCCTGTCTTTGACGGCATTTGCTGCCACTGAAACCTTTGGTACCCTGACCGTAACCGGCAAGGGCTTAACCGGGAAAACCGTGACCGCCATTCGTATGTTTACTGCCAATGTCAATGATGGTGAGGAAGGGAAATTCAACGGATTTGACAGCTATTCTCTGGAGGATGCTTGGCTTGGTTTCTTCAAGGATGCTTCTCGAATTGAGGCCGTCAAAACTGCTGGCATGATCACTGATGATAATCCGTCGAATCAGGATATGAAAGATGCTGCTGTTGCGTATGTAAAGAATTTGAATGAAACGCAGCTTGCCACTTTGGCACATGAGGCTCAGAAATGGGTGCGTGATGCTCAGAACAAGGACTCTTTCACGGCTCTGACTACTCCCTCCAAACCAGCCATTGCAGATACTACCGACAGCACCAAGGGTGTTGCAACCATTTCCAACCTGACTTCCGGCTACTATCTGGTTTTCCCCGAAATGGTTCTACCGGCAACGCCATTTCCAAGGACAATGCCACTGCTCGTGGCACGGATGCAATGCTGGTAAATATCCCCAAGAATAAGGGCAACACTGCTGCAACCATCAAGAGTACCTATCCCACGGTTGATAAGAAAGTGCAGACTACTGAGGTCGGCGAATTCAAAACTGATGGCAACGCTCAGATTGGCGATAAAGTGACCTATCAGCTGACTGCGACCGTTCCTGATATGACGGATTACGACAAATACACCTTCAAATTCGTCGATACGCTGACAAAGGGTCTTTCTTATGTTGATAACTCCGTGAGTGTTAAAGTTGGCGATACTGCAATCACTACTGGCTATACCGCAACCTATTCTGCTGAGTCTAAAACCCTGACGGTTGCATTTAATGACTTGAAAACCACAAAAAAAAGGTGAGAATGCTACCGTTGCCGCAGGCGATGTGATTACTGTAACCTACAATGCTTATATCACTGCAGACGCAGCCGTTACTGACCCCGCAACCAACAAGGTGCATCTGGAATACAGCACCAACCCTGATGGAAGCGGCACGGGTGAATCCACTCCTTCTGAAAGCAAAGTCTATACCTATCCCATCGAGATTTTCAAGTTCTATAAAGATGGCAAAACTGAAAAAGGCTTGGCAAACGCAACCTTCAAACTGAGCATCAGCGAGGATTCTACCGCGGCAGGAATTGTGCTTGTAAAAGATACAACTGCTGAAAATTCTTACCATGTAAAGGGCGAAGGCGAGACATCCACGACTACCGAGGTTACTACCCCGGATGGCGGTAAAATTACCATCAGAGGTCTGAAAGACGGCACTTACTATCTGCACGAAATTACCGCACCTACCGGCTTTAACAAACTGACTCACCCTGTCAAAATCGAAATCACCGCCGATAAAAACGACCAGAGCAAGGCAACCTATAAAATCAATAATGAGGCAAACACCGGAGCGAATAGCCATCAGGTCAAAGTTGAGAATATGAAGGGCACCATGCTGCCTGAAACCGGTAGCTTTGGTACCATCGGCCTGACCATCTTGGGCGTTGCGTGGTTCTGCTGGGTGTGTTTGCCCCCAAAAAGAAGAAGGAAAACCGCTAAATGAAAGACAGGTTGCGCGGGCTTGCCCGTCTGCTGGTCATTCTGGTGGGCATCGGCATTCTCGTTTATCCATCATTAAGTGAATATCTGGCAGAGGTCCACGGCAGCCGCACAACCGCCTCCTACGATGATTCGGTCAGCAAGCTCCAACAGCAGCAGCTGGACGAGCTTCTGGCCGAAGCGCAGGAATACAATCGGCAGCTGGCACAGCAGAGCGATGGCGTAGATATTATCGATAATACCGAGACGGCGACAAAAGCGGCCCTATTGGCAGCTGCTGAACATCGATGACACCGGTATGATGGGTTATATCATGATTCCTCGCCTGAACACGACCATTCCCATTTATCACGGCACCTCGGAATCTGTTTTGCAGGTGGGTGTTGGGCACATGGAAACTACCTCACTGCCTGTTGGCGGTGAAAGCACCCATGCGGCGCTTTCCGGGCATCGTGGATTCCTACGGCGAGCCTTTTTACCGACCTTGACCAAATGCAGGTTGGCGACCAGTTCTATATCAAGGTGCTGGGCACACGCTGGCTTATCAGGTTGATCAGATCCTTACGGTTCTGCCGGACGAAACACAGCCGCTGGGCTATTGTTCCCGGTGAGGACTATGTAACACTGATTACCTGTACACCTTACGGTGTCAACTCGACACCGGCTGCTGGTGCGGGGAACAAGAATCCCCTATTCAGAGCAGGAGATGGAGCAGGCAGCCGCCGATCAAAGCCCCAAGAACTGGTTTTACACTCTGCCGATTCAATTCCGGCATGGCCTGATTGGTGCGGCGATAATTCTTGCCGTTATCATACTACGGTGCTTGTGATGCTGCTATGCACAAAGCCCAAAAGAGGAGATGAGAACATGAGCTTACCAAAAGTCCGCAGGCTTTGCGCTTTGCTGTTTGCTGTTGTACTCGCGTTCTCTTTTCAGCTGGTTGCCTATGCAGCGCATAACCGCTACGATGATGATGACTATTCCATTACGCTGGACGCACATTACCGTGAGGACGATGGTTCCATTTACTTTCTGGCTGGGGATACTTATGAGCTGACCCTGATTGCTCACAAGTCGATTGACGATGATACGCTGGATGTGACCTACAACATTGTAGACACTTACCGCGATTACGATTGTGATTGGCCTACAACCTCGGCTTCCGAGAGGCTTGCTATCGCTAAAGAGCTCGCGAAAGTCGCTGTGCCGGATGAAACCGGCGTGACCAATAAATATGGTAAGCTGACTTTTTCGAATTTGAAGCCGGGACTTATCTTGTGGCTCGCACGCAGGTTGCGCCTGCCAATCAGGAGTACATCCTCGACCCCTACCTTGTAACATTGCCCATCATTGAAGATGGCGAGGTATTCAAGGATATTGAGGTAGATGAAAAGTTCGCCCATATTGACGGGCCGCGGCCTTCGCCTACGCCCAGTGCAAGCCCAACACCGGAATCTTCTCCGTGCCTACGCCTACAGTCACACCGGAAACGCCTAAAGCCAAGCTGCCGCAGACAGGGCAGCTGAACTGGCCAATACCGATTCTGATTGCAATGGGCCTGAGCTTGATTCTGTTGGGCGGCTGGCTGCAAAGGAAGTCTGACCATGAGAAATAAGCTTGGCCATTATTGCACAGTGCTTGGCATTTTGCTTCTGCTTACGGCAATCGGTTTGTGGGGTTACAACTACTACGATGCAAACCGTGCTGACGAAGCAGCACAAAATTTGCTGACCGAAGTGACCATGCAGCAATCGCAGCAGACACAGGAGTCGGCTATCGCCAAAGCTGCAGACGATGAAACCTTCCTCGGAACGCTTTCAATTCCCGCCTTGGGGCTGGAATTGCCTGTGTATAATCGCTTTGACGATAATCTGATGAAGGATACTGTCTGCCGATATTCCGGTGCTGTAGATACAGAAGATCTCGTGATTGCAGGCCATAATTACAGGCGGCATTTCGGGAAATTGAGTGATTTACAGCAAGGCGATGAAGTCATGCTGAAAACCATGGACGGAAACACCTATACTTATCAGGTTATGGCTTTGGAAACGCTGAATGCTACGGCTGTAGATGAAATGACATCCGGCGAATATGCCTTAACGCTTTTCACCTGTGACTACAGCGGCAATGCGCGCATCGCGGTTCGTTGTCAGCCAACATTCTAAATCTAGGGCTGCAAGTTGACGAAAGTTGCTTGCAGCCCTATTTTTGATTGTGTAAAACAGGGCTGCTCACTTCAGCAACAAAAGCGCTTGCAATCAAAATCGCAAAATACGCATCTTTTTTATTGGGGATTCACTACACTCAGCGGATTACAGCGCACACCGTTTTGCATGACTTCAAAATGCAGATGTTGCCGGTGCTGTCGCCGGTAGAACCAACATAGCCAATCACCTGCCCTGCCGTTACGGTTTCACCAGCCGTGACGGCTGTTGCTGTCATGTGGGCATACCGCGTGGATAAGCCTGCACCGTTATCCAGCAGCACCTGATTGCCGTAACTGTCGTTCCAGCCGCTGATCAGTACCGTGCCGCTGTGGGCAGCCAGGATGGGTGTGCCCTCTGGCGCAGGAATGTCCGTGCCGCGATGTCCGGCGTTGCCGAAGGCGTCCACTTCCCCGAAGTGGCAGGATATATAAGTGTGCCCCGGCAGCGGCCATTGCAGGGTGCCGTCACCGACCACGCCGCCGACACCGCCGCACAATGCCAGCAGATAAGGGCGCAGTTCGTCCGACAGCAGCTCGTCAAGAATGTCGCGCTGGTCTTGCGTGAAATTGTATTCTTCAGCCAGCTCGGCTGCACTTTTGCTGCTGACCGTGATGTGCAGTATATGCTCTGTGACCGGCTCCGGGTCGGTTCGTCCTCGGTCGCTCCGGTGTGGTGGTTACAGTTTCGATTTCTGAAGTGATTTGGTGCATGGACCAAAAGGTATTCTGAATCAGCAGCTTTTTGCCTTCGTCGATGACAACCACATCACTGTCGGAATTAAGATTGGTGTGAACCGCAAAGACGGCCAGCACTTCGGCCAATAGCTCGCCCAAGTGTGACCGTCCTCGTAGTCATATTCTATGGTGGTTTCACTGCACTCCGGGTGGGCAGCTACGATCTCGTTGATGGCTTCACCAAAGTCGGCATTAGTTTCCGCAACAATTTCCGCAATGTGGATGCTGTTTCGGGTCGCCGGATTCATCGGCAAACAAGATGCCCATCGGGGAGCCGATCACCGCCGCAGCAGCGCCGATGACCATAGCCAACACCAGCACCACGCCGCCGGCACCGAGCAGGGCCAACAGCGTTGCAGCTGCCTGCCGGGCTGCACGAGCAAGCAGCACCCTGATGGCACTCATCAGGTAGCGAAACAGGGCTTGCAATCGGGTGCAGCTGCCTTTTGGGGTGAGGTCATTCCCGGCAATGTGGGGCTTTCGATGCGCATTGGGGTGGTGATACTTGTGGCAGCGCATTGTTCGGCTTGCTTTTGGAAGTGTCTGCGCACAGCTCCCGAATAAAATGCTGGCGTTTCAGGCTTTGCTGCCTTGTCTTTATCAGCTGGCTTTGGGAGATTTGTTCCTGCGGTAACGCACTGTCTGCCTTGGGTGTTTGGGGCTTGGCTTTTTCTATGGCAATCGCCCGAAAGCGCCCGCGCTTGAATTGTTCGCGGCGTTCCTGCTGTGAAAGAACCTCTATGGTGGGTTGCGAGGCCGTCTGGCTTTTAGCAACAGGGGCGGCCTTTTCCGTACTTTTCTGCCGCTGTTCACGCTTGTCCTGCATAACGCGGAATTGCTTATAGCTGATTCTGGCGGTGCTTATGGCTGCGTTTTCTGCTGTGCCAACCACTTGTTCGGCTCTATTCTGGATAGTCTGTTCCCCGTAGTCGGTGGTATCGGTATCCGGCGCTGTGGCCGCTTGCTTAGCCTTTGCGCACTGACGCGCACAGCGGATTGCATCATCTTGCGCCGCACCAAATTGCGGCTGCGGTCGTCAGCGCTCATTGTGGTTATCCCGGTTGTGGCGGACCTGTTTGCGAGCTTGCATATCGTTCATCACGCGGGTATACTGCTCCGGCGTGGCTTTCATAGGTAGATTCCCAGCGGAGTATCCGTAAAAATAATAGGATCATGGTACAGCTTTTCATAGCGCTTGAACTGTTCGTCCGTCAGGCTGGTAAAATCTCCATCGCGCAGACCGCAAACAAAAAAGCTGCCCGCGAGAATATCATAATCTTCGAGCAGCCGATTCAGTGGCATATTGTTCAGCTTTCCCTCATCATTACAAACAATGCAAGCGTAATCCCGCCAAGGGTACACACCCTCAATATCGCCGTCCACAAGTTTTGCATGGATTTCAAATTGTTTTCAATGATACGTTCCTCCGGGTATTTTCCCGGCTGAACATATAAAACGCGGATTTTGTTTTCTTTGGGCATAGTAACAACTCCTTTGAAATAAAAATCCGCTATGCCTTGTCGCACAGCGGGTTATGGGTGTAAAATAGAAAACAGTACTATGATAAGGGGATACCAAAATGACGCTTTATATCAGTGCTGCCGAGTATGACTACCACACCTTGGTCAAGGTGGCAGAGATGGCCGGACTACACGGCATTATAGGCTTTCACGAAACCGAGGATGGGTATTTGTTGAGCTTTCCTGATACTAAGGAAACGCCAACACTTATAAATCTTTACAAATCCTATCTTAAAGATTTGGAGAATAATATCTGGGTACATTAACTTCCAATTTATCAAATCGCGCGGGCCTCGGCCCGCCGTTTTTGTTTTGCGCATAGTTACTCTACCTCTCCCGGCTTTGTACTTATCAGCTTATACACCTTACCTGTTGTCGGCTGCTTATTTTCAAACGGGATTATGTTATTGCCCATCTTCAGAATCCCCTGCCCGGCAGTGGCCAGTTTCAGGTATTCCTGCTGCGGCTCTGACAGACCGTACAGTTTCCGCAGCGGCAGAATGTCCTTTGTCTGGCGCAGCATTACCACAAATTCACTGTTGGACAATACCGCGCAGGCGGTATCGTTGGTCAGGCAATCCTGCGCGTTCTGGGTAATGCCGGTGGCATAGGCGTTATATTTGCGGAATCGCTTCCAGCTCTGGTACAGAAACTTTGCACTTTCCTCATCGCGGAGCAACAGATAGATTCATCAAAGTATACCCAAGTGGCTGCGGTTGCTCCTTGCGGTTGCTGTTCATAACCGCAGTGTTAATAAATTCCAGCATGGAAATCATCGCCACCGGTTTCAGCTGCTCACCCAAACGATTGATGTTAAAGCAAATCAGACGATTGGACATATCCACATTCGTGGGCTGCGCAAAAGCTTTCATGCTGCCTTTTGCGAAAATCTCAATTGCCAAGCAAGCTGCTCGGCTCTGGGTGATGCTGTGCAAGCAAGTCTTTCCATAAATCCACCAGTGTGGGGCAAGGTATGGTATAGTGTGAATCCACAAGCGGTTTGTAGATATTTTTCAAGCTGCGATCAATCAGGCTTTTGTCGCCCGGAATCATGTTTCCCTCCATCACCTTTTCGAACAGGGAAAGCACAAATTCCGACTTCGCATTTTGCGGCAGAATCTTATTTTTTCCATCAGGGTAGAAATCCAGCGGATTGAAGTGCGTTTCGCTGATTGGTGAAATGTCTACTACCTCGCCGCCCATAGCGTGTACCAAAGGAGCGTATTCGTTTTCGGGGTCTACGATATAGAATTTTGCATTCGGAAAACGAAGATACAACATCAGAATTTCGAGCTTTACGAACAGCGATTTGCCGCTGCCGGAGGTACCCAGCACCATACCATTTCCGTTCGGCAGTTCGGAACGCAGGCCGACAATCAAGTTGCCGGATACAGCATTGACACCATAGAACATACCGCCCGCGTCCATCACCTCCTGTACATTGAACGGCACAAGGGCGCACAACCCCTTGGTAAGCATAGTGCGCACACTGGCAATGCGCCGCAGGCCATACGGCATGGCCGTGTTAAAGGCTCGTTCCTGCTGGAAACGCAGCTCGGTAAACCGGCAATTGAAGTTCGCTGCCGTGGTTTTTAGTGCAGCGGTTTCTGCTTTGAGTTCGTCCAGTGTATCGGCAAAATATGCCGCGGATAACAACACCAAGAACATCTGCTGGTCGTGTTCGGCCATTTCCGTTCGGATATACTCAATGTTCTTTTCCTGTGCCTGCGTTTTATAGGGCACCGTTGCCACAAAGTCGAGATTTTCCACCGTTTTGCGATTGAACCGTACCTTTTCGGCATCTGTTTTCATGCGGGAATCCTCGATTTCGCGGTAAGCGTCCTCGGTTTCTACTGGCTGAATGGCAATGGACAAAACGATATACGGCACCTGCTGGAGCAGTGTCGCAATAACTTATCGTTCAGCTGTTGCGGGTATTGGGCAATCGTCATGCACTTGGCATAGGAATCGTCAATCTCGATATGGTCTTTGCAAAAGCGCATTGCATCCGGCGCAATCGCATCGCGGAAGTCCTGCCCCAATCGGGTGCAGTTATCAAAATCAAACTGGAAATGCGTTTCCTCTCCGATGCGGAAAAGTTGTGTAAAACTTCCAGCCGGGCGTTGTTATCCAGCGCACAGACTTTGCAGCCAATGTTGGACAACTCGCCCAGCATATTCCGCTGCACCTGATTCAGCCGTTCGCGGGCATCCTTGCTGTTCTGCTTGTTGGTGGAGAGAATCAGGTACTTTTGCTGCTTCACATTGCCGATTTCTTTCGCGTAGGCTTTCATCAGGCGATTGCGTTCAACGCGGTATGCGTCAAGGCCATCGTTGGCGCGGTGGTACAGCACATCTCGCTCAAAGGAAATCTCATCCATGCGCTGGCTGACAATGCAAAGCTGCGCCCAGCAGTCGGTAGGAATATTAGAATAAATCCTGCCCATCTTTGCCAAAATGTCCTGCTTTTTATCGTCGCTCTGCATGGCATAGTTGATGTCGGAAATACTCCACATCTGACTGTACACTTCGCCGGAGCGCCAAGTGCCGTCCGCATAGATCTCATCAATCGGGATGGACTTTTGCACAGAAGTCGGGATTTTGTAGCTGCCCCGCGTTCTGCGTGTGGAGGCATATTCATTTAATCGCAAACTTTTCACCTTCTTTTTGTGTTTTGGTTTGGACAAATCATACTCGGTTTTCCATAACCGCCAACTGCTGCCAAGGATTACACTTTCCACTACAGCAACCAGAAATTGTTCAAAATTCAAATCGTCATAGTGGAAGAACCCTGCGGCGGCAATCGGCATGGCAGCCACGATGCACACCCAGCTGGCGGTTTCACGGCCCAGCAGCGGGGCAAGTGTCATATAAGCAAGCACCGCTAAACCGATGGCCACGCCGGAACAAACCAGCTGGCGCAATGTTAGGCCCATAAAGATTTCTTCCTGATAGTGGCGTATTTCCTTGTTAATTGGATTCTGCATAGCTATAACCCCATCATTTCATGAATAATACGGTCAGAGCCTTTTACAAGCCCGACCAGCACCAGCATATTGAACACGGTTTCGGCAAGATAGCTCCACACCATTGTGGTCGGTTCACTGCCTGTGACCGTGGGTGTGCTGACAAAGGCTGAATAGATAATGCAGGCCAGCACGATGACAGCGCCCTCCAAGCACACGCCGATATAGCTTTTTACAAAGGAAATGCCGACTGACTGTGTGCTTTCCCCGGCAAAGCTCGCCAGGGGCAAGGGAGCCAGCGCCGTGTACATATACAGGCGAAAGAACCGCCCGTACACGGTGAGAATCATCACGAACGACAGCACTGTGATGAACAGGCTGCCCAAGATCGTGACAAGCCATAGTGGGATACTGGCGAGGAATCCCACATTTTCAATCGCAGTCTGCATTTCACCGGGCAGCGATACCATCGCCTGCGAGATGCCGCCCATGCCGGAGTCATATCGGTGATAACGCCGTTGCAGATGGAAAGATGTTGAGCATAATGTCCATGCCATACCCGACAAGTGCCTTGGCTGCCACAAAGCGGATCAGGTAATGCAGGGCGGCCTCCGGGCGCTTGAGTTCATGAAAGTTCATCGTGTTTTTGAACAGTGATATAGCAAAGAACAGCACCACGAGGGCATACCCTACGCCGACCATGGCATTGTGCAGGTTCTGCATAACGGCCCCACACAGCGCCGCCCTTAAAAGATTGGGGGCCGGTTGTCACCAGCCCCCATAACTCTGTCAGCTTTCCATTCCATGTGGAAAACGCATTGTTCAGATTTTCGACAATCCAGTTTTGGTTCAAAGTTTCACCCTCTTTCGGATAAAAGAAATGACCGCCTTACTGAAAAGCAAAACGGTCATTATTTCTTAATTAAGTTGCATTGTGATTTGCGTAAAGAATTCCTTGCACCAAATATCTAAAGTGGAAGTATCGCGTATAAAGGGAATCACATCCTGCTTTGCTTGATTATAGTCTATGGAAGCAAAGCGGTCGCATAGCATAGAGCGAATTACCGAGATGTCAAAAGCATCATTTTCTGTAATAACCCCACTTTGCATTAGGCGAGCTGTAAATGTTTCTGGTTGACGGTAGCTCCTTTAGAGAGATAAAACACATAATCATAGAGATCGCGCCCTTTCACGCGGTTCTGCCATGCACGGCATAGTACTGCATGAATTTTCCCTGCAAAAAGAGATGGTTCATCATAGAGATTTATTTCATACGGCATTGGCGCAAGACAGAACCGCCTCTCAAATGTTGCAAATGCTGGCGGCATGGTATCAATTTCAAATTTGATTTTAAGAGCCTCGTTTTTGGTGATACTGTTTGCCGTTACTTCATCCGCGTAAAAAAGCAAGAAATGCTCTTTGGTGTTTCCCTTTAAGAATGCAGAACGAATGGCGGATTCTTTGTTTTTCTCTTTCTCAGAAATGACAACATTTAATCCGAAAGAGCGAACGGTTTTCTCAAGTTCGGGAAAATAAGCTTTCAAATCAAAGCTCGGATTACTTGTCATAAGTGAAAAATCCAAATCTTCTGAAAAACGGTCAAGCCCATAAAAAATACGCAGCGCTGTTCCGCCGTAGAATGCAGCTTCCCTGAAGAACCCAGCACGGCTCAACCCATACAGAACGATTTCCTGCATGACCTCTTTCATAGCATTTTTCTGGTCATAGATATTTTTGCTGTCATATTTGCGCAGCATTTGTTCTATTACTGTGTTCATGCGATTTTCTCCATAATCTTTTGTAATTTCTGAA
>ENA-OQCS01000562-OQCS01000562.1-human-gut-metagenome-genome-assembly--contig:-NODE-562-length-20612-cov-12.223041_pt1 | contig 20612 bp, 27 predicted proteins | sample MGYA00242757_ERZ504575 | MGnify/ENA primary metagenome ERZ504575 (study PRJEB26092, sample SAMD00036297) | human gut metagenome | host: Homo sapiens | study: EMG produced TPA metagenomics assembly of... | reverse complement strand
AAACTTCTGCACCTTCTGCCGGTTTTCCATGCGAATCCTTTACGGACACAGTGATCTCTTTTGTCAGTGCATATCGTTTCAGCTCGTTGAGCATAGTCACCATACCATCTTTGCCGATCACTTCTCCTCCGGGATCATGGTATCAAAAACTCTTGAATGGACCATCATGGCCCTTGAGGAAGCGTTGGTAAACCATCCCTTATTCAGGATCTCCTCCGGCTCACAGGCTCCCAGAAAATACCAGCTTCCATCACACCAGATTTCCACCCAGGCATGATTGTCATCACAATGAGACCACTTTGGTGCATATACCTGACGGGCAGGTACACCAACACTTCTCAGTGCATTAACGGTAAATACAGATTCCTCTCCGCATCTTCCGTTTCCTCTGCGGTATACGGCAAGTGCAGACAGGGTACGATCATCTGTACAATGATAGGTAGCCTCCTGTGCACACCAGTAGTTCACCTCCAGGGCAGCTTCCCGGAAGCTCATTCCCCCAGTTCTCTCTCCGATCTCCCTGCGGAAAAATGTACGGCAGGGTGCGATCTCCTCCTCATTTACTCTATGAAACAGCACATAATTCAAAAAGATTTCCTCCGGCAGCTCTGCCACCCCGGAGTTTTCCTTCCATAAATATACGCCATTCTCCGCATAATCCAGGAATACTTCAAACGCGTAATTTCCGATATCACTGTACGGCATGAACGCATATAAATATTTGCACGCCAGAGCCACTTCGTCTGTGCATTCCGCAAGCTTTTTATCAATCTCCGCAAAAACCTGCGGTAACCCCATCATCTGCTCCCGATATTTTTTTTCGATCCGATCACGGTTTTCTTTCAGAAAAATCTTCCCCTCAGCCATTATAATTCCTCCAGAACTTCTTTGCAGCACGAACATTTTCAATATCTGTACGCCATATCTCATATTCACTGAATGTCGGAAGTCCCATATTGACACCTTCCTTGCGAAACTGCATCGCACTGTCCGTTACAACCTTGCCACTCATATGATAAGCCTTGATCCCGGTAAGAGGATAAAGCTGGCGGATCACTTCCGCACCGACGCCACTCCCCGCCTGGATGGTGATACGTCCCTGACTCCTGGTTTCCAGTTCCTTCAAAAGCTCCGCACCCTGAAGGCAGGTATTCTTCTGTCCGGAGGTAAGGATCGTATCGATTCCCAGAGAGATTGCCTGTTCCATAGCCTCGATCGGATCTGCGCACACATCAAAAGCCCTGTGCAGCGTAACAGACATATCTCCCGCCGCATCCATCAGCTCTTTCATCTGTTCCATATTCAAGGTGCCATCCGGTTTCAGGATACCTACCACGACACCCTCCGCTCCCATTTTGCGGAAATCCTTTACTGCATTCCTTATCATAGAAAATTCCGCATCTGTATAACAGAAATCTCCAAACCGCGGACGGATCAGCGCATGGATCCGGATATCTGAACGCTTCCTTATTTCCTCAAAAAGCCATGGGCCGGGAGTTGTTCCCCCGATGATCAGATTACTGCAAAGCTCCAATCTGTCCGCACCACCCTCGGCTGCTGCTATGGCGGATTCCACAGAATCCACACAGATTTCCAGAATATAGTCTTTCATGTAAAAATCCCCCTTTGTTACTGTCTGCTCAGAGTAATTTCACTCCGTTATTCCTCAGTATGTTCACAATGGTATCATCCGGAAATTCATCGGTAATGATCCCGCTGATATCATCAAAATGTGTATATTTATAAGATTCGTTAAAATAAAACTTCTCTCTCTCCATAACCACATATTTATGTCTGCTGCTCTGCACTGCCGCCTTCTTGGTCAATCCATCCTCCACTCCGGATGTAGTAACTGCAAAATCTGTCATATCCACGCCACAGCTTCCCAAAAATGCCCGGTCAAAGCTGTACTGCTTGATCACCTCAATGGCCGCAGCTCCCATAAATCCGTTCACCGAACGTACATAGTTCCCCCTGTGCCTATGGCCGTGATGGACGGATTCGCAGCGAGGATCTGCAGGATATCGATCATATTGCTGACAACCACAACATGCATACCCGACGAAGCGATAAGCCTTGCCAGCTCTATATTTGTAGTGGAAACATCCAGAAAGATCGTTTCGTTATTTTTAATCAGCTTGAAGGCTTTCGCAGCGATCACTTTCTTCTTATCAAGATTGTACATGCGCCTGTCTACTACGTTTCTCTCCAGAGGATACTCCTGTGACAGGATCGCTCCGCCGTAAGTCCTCTTTAATCTGCCTGCATTTTCAAGGATCTTGAGATCCTTGCGGATACAGTCCTCCGTAACCTGAAACATCTCGCTTAATTCTTTGACCCTGACTTTTCCTTTTTCGCGGAGACATTTCTCTATTGCATTCTGTCGTTCTTCTGTAAACATGGTCCTATCTCCTCATTCCTGATTTTTCTGTGATAAAAGTTCCAGAAATCAATACTCCGCAAAACAATATCCGGCGCATTGATCCCTGGAAAGCCTGTGATTTCAGTATAACAGTTCGATATCTTACTGTCAATTATTTTGTATTATTTTTTATTGTTTTATCGTATTTTGATCAAATCAAGTAATTCCACTGGTTCAATTGCGAACCTCCGCTTGCCCCCTGTTCCGGGAATCCCTTACAAAGCTGCAAATATCCCCCTGACTCAAAGCCACATGTTCCCTTGCGGAATTATAAAGATCAATAAACATTGAAAATATTGAATAACTTATGAGGACTTGTCTGTACTCTTCCCGAAACAGACAAGTCCCCACAGTTCCATAACAAATATCCAGTTATGAGCAGATAAAATCAGATTTTTACTATCTGCACATATATTCATCCAGCTCTCCGATAAATTTCTCCGGCATCTTTCTCTCAAATGGGAAAACCTCCGCATTCCCCAGTTCATCTGCAATACATCCCAGAAGGATCGCACTTCTCTCCAGCGACCAGGCAGACAGCAGATCAATCGTATCATAACGGGTATGCATGCCAAAACCATCCCGGTTCAGAGTCATGGCCGGAATTCCCTTCCATGCAAAAGAATTGGAATCACTTCCCCAGATCTGATTCTTCACAGACGCTCCGATCCCTGCTCCGTCAGCGATCTCAAGAAGCTTATCACAAACAGAAGCCTCTCCCGTCACTCCCAGAACATTTCCTCCGATCAGCTGCCCGGCCAGATCTACATTCATATTAAAACGATGCGCTCCAAGCTCACTCTCATGAACTCTGATATAATCCCGGCTGCCCAGCAAACCCTTCTCCTCAGCACCAAACCACACAAATTCCATAGTCCTGCGCGGTCTATACTGCTGAAAATATCTGCAAAGCTCCATGATGATCGCTGCCCCAGCCATATTATCATAGGCCCCCGGTCCCTCCGGCACCGAATCATAATGCGCCGTAATCGTCAAGATCTCATCTTTCTTATCCGTACCTTCGATCCTCGCCACTACATTACGGGATCTGCACGCCGTCACATCCTGTTCCACAACCAGGCACACCTCAGACGCACCCTCCGTCACCAGCTCCACTGCATCCTTATAATGAAGATTCGCCCCCGGAATCCTGCCACTATATTTTTCCTGCATCTTGTGAATATCCTCTGCAGACTCCGACAATCCTTCTGTCTCTTCTGCTGCATCCCCCGGAAAGATCATCGGCAGGCTGCGCTGACAGGGAACCCTGTCCACTCCTTCATCCAGCGGAGAACCCTCCACACTGATAAAACCAACAGCTCCGGCGCTCACCAGTCTCTGATACACATCACCACTCACCCGGCCATTCACCATAACGATCTTACCCTTCGCCCGTGAAAGACTGACAGCATCTCCATTCTCCACATACAAAAAATCCGCTTTCAGACCTTCTGCCCAAGTATTTCCACATCTTCCATACCCGGTCACCACATACTCCTTCTGATAAGGCTCTACAACCTTAAGCACCGCTCTGTTGATCCGAAAACCCCAAAATTCAAACTCCTCCATCCGATTCTTCACTCCGAAGCTGTCCAAAGTATCCCGGATCATCTTCGCCGCCTTCACTTCCCCCGCAGTACCCGCTTCTCTGACAAAATCAAACCCCGCCAGAAACTCCATCTGCCGCCTGCCACTGATTTCCTTCGTATTCATACCCCCACAACCTTTCTAAATTTTTTCCAAGTCCGCATCCACTGCTTATCGCTTTTCGCAACCCGCAGGAGACTTACTTGATTCGGTTAAATTATACACTATTTTTCTGCAAAAAAAACTGCCTGCAGCTATTTTTCAGCCTACCCGGCCAAAAAATCTCCGCAGACAGTTTATATTTCATATCAATAAATCATTTATATCCATATCCTAAGCCACAAACGAACCAACCGCAGCCGGAGCACGGTAATCATAGTCGGAAACCTTGATCCCTGTAGCCGCTGTACTGGCGTGAACGATCTTGCCATCACCAATATAAAGAGCCACATGATCAATACCACCCTCACCATAAAAAACCAGATCACCAGCCTCAATATCCGCAACACTCTTCTTCTCAGAAGCCGAACACTGAGCTGCAGCAACACGAGGAAGCTCATACCCAAACTCCGCAAACACAGACATCACAAACCCCGAACAATCCGCCCCGTTAGTCAGACTCGTACCACCATAAACATAAGGATTCCCCACAAACTGCAGCGCAAAATCCACAATCCCCTGCCGCATCTCCAGACGCGCCTCCTCAGCAGCCTTCCGCTCCTCTTTCGCCTTACGCGCAGCCTCAGCAGCCGCTTCAGCCTCAAGCCTCTCCTGTGCGATCACCTCAGCCTCAGCCTTCGCCTCCTGATACCCCTGAACCTCAGAAACCGTCTTATCCGCCAGAGCACTGGCAAAAGCAGAAATAGAATCCGCTCCATCCGAAAAACCATCCTCAATGGAAAGCACCTCCACATCTCCATCAGACACAGCACTGACACCATCCACATCCGCAAAAACAACAGAAGGAACCACACCCACAAGAACAGCACTCAGAACAACAGCAGCAAATTTCTTATAAAACATAAACAATAAAACTCCTCTCAGAAAACCACGCAGCAGCACCCACCCATTCAGGCAGACATTCACAATCCACTTCGCCACGCTCCTCATTCGCCATTTTGTTACATTTTTATTAAATTTGTTACGCAAGTGTGTATCCTACCATAAAAACCCCCACCTGTCAAACCCCTTTCACAAAACCTTCACACACCAATCAGCCATCTAGCGCAGCACGATGGCTTCCACAAGAAACTCAGCCCTTCCTCCCAGCCATCCAGCGCAGCACGATGGCTCAGCCCTCACCTTCAGACCACAGGAAACTCAGCCTTTCCTCCCAGCCATCCAGCGCATCTGATGGCTCATCCACTCCCGGGAATCCACTCAATCCTCCAGCCCTCATCAATCCCCACTTCCGCCAGTCGCCCCACACCCCCACCACTACCTCCCGCCCGGAACCGAACAGCCGGGGAGACGCCATCCACCACAAAAAAGAGCGCCCCGCAGCCCATCCAGCCCGCAAAGAACGCTCTCCTAATTTCCATCAGCTTACAATCATACACAATCACCTACGATCAGCATACAATCCCATACGATCGCATCAAATATAACTCATAAACCCCTTCCCAACAACCTCACTACTCTTAGTAACCATCAAAAACGCCTGCGGATCCACCTCATCAATAAACCTCTGCAGCAACACCGCCTGCCTAACATCAACAACCGTCAAAATAATCTTCTTATCCTTATGCGAATAAACACCCTCCCCATGATAAACCGTAGCACTCCGATCCAGCCCATTCATAATAAACTCACAGATCTCATCCGGCTTACTGGAAATGATCGTAAAATACTTATTCAGCTTCATCCTCTCAATAGACTTATCGATCAGCAACGTCTTAGCCATAAGCCCCAGCACAGAACAAAGCCCCGTAGTAAGATCAAACACCATAAACGAAACAACAACGATCACACAATCCACTGCAAACAATGCACCCGAAATATTCATCGTAGAATACTTCTTAATGATCATCGCCACAATATCCGTGCCACCACCCGAAGCATTCTCAAAAAACAGCAGCGCCGCAGCCAGCGCCGGCAAAATGATCGCAAAGCAAAGCTCCAGCATAATATTCCCCGTCAGCGCCCTGTCCATAGGAAAAACCTTCTCAAACACATTCAGAAGCAAAGAAGAAACAACCGTAACATAAGCCGTCTTCACTCCAAAATCCCGGCCAAGAACAATAAACCCGATCACCAGCAAAATCAGATTGATCACCAGGTTGATCTGCGCAGACGTCATCGGAATAAAATGCGAAAACACAACCGCCATACCCGAAACACCACCAAAGGAAAAATTATTCGGAAACTTAAATACATAAATCCCCACATCCATCAGAACAACAGCAAATGTGATAATGATATACTCCATCACACGCTTTGGTATCAGATTTTTCATTAAAAAATATCCTCCTGATCTCCTCAAATAATTTTCACCGGTAACTACCAGTCAAAACCAGCAATCCCCGCATCCTCTTCGTTTATCATACCTTATATCACCAAAAATGCAAATAAAAAAGACAGAGAAAAATACATTTCCCTGTCCCTTATATCAACGATCACGATCAACCACAGCTTACAGCCCGAAAAACCTCTCCAGAAATTCCGCCACACCATCATGGTCATTATCTCCGGTCACCTCATTCGCTGCATCCTTTACATACTGTTTGGAATTGCCCATAGCAACACCGATACCTGCACCCTCCAGCATTTCCAGATCATTCTCATTATCTCCGAAAGCGATCACATGCATCCGGTCAATACCAAGCTTTGTGCGAAGCATGGCAAGACCCACACCCTTGTCCACGCCTGCTGCATTAAACTCCGCATTACCGCTGATGGAAGTAGTCACTGCCACATCATCCAGATCCTTCCATTTCTCACGAAGCGCCCTGCTGGTCTCCATATCATCAAAATAAATATTGATCTTCTCTGCCTGATCCAGAATATCTTCCTGATGATAAAAATCCTTAACATATTCATGTCTGCTGAGGAAATAATCTACAAAAGTTTTTTCCAGCAGATCTTTATCCACTACAGATGCCACATAATCTCTGGCATCCGCATCAGAATAGGCAATTCCGTTTGCATAAGCCTCTGCGATCCAGCCTTTTGCATCGCTGTTTTCCACATCCTTCAGGATTTTGCTTACCATTCCTTTGGGCATGGTTTTTCGCCAGATCATCTCATTTTTATCGTAATCCCAGACAACACAGCCGTTTTCCACGATTCCCCATTTCACACCCCGGAGCACAGAAAACTCCCGAGGGATCAGCTCTCTGGTCCTTCCGGTTGCCGGCACCACATAATGTCCGTCATCGATCAGACGCTGCAGAACATTTCTGTTCCTTTCAGAAATCTTATTCTCACTGTTCAGAAGAGTTCCGTCCATATCCACTGCAATGATATATTTTTCCATAATTTCCTCCTGTTTGTCTTTTCCTCACAGGCAAAAAGCGTATCTGCACTGCACCCGGATATCCTTTGGCAGTACAGATACGCACAAATACTCATACCTGCTCTCTGTAAAGCGGAGACTTTTCTTCCACTTTACTACTACATATACAACAGCTCAGGAATTACCGGATCCTCATCATAAACGCCTCGTACGGTCTTAAGTCCGCTTTGATTCCTGTTCTGTCCTTATAGTTTGTGATCTTAATGTCCTCTTTATCGGACACATATTTCACAAGACCTTCTGTACTTACCGTATCCTCGGAAAGGTTTGCCACCACGATCCACTGCTCTTTGTCAGAAGTTCTTAAATATGCAAAGATCTTCTCTCTTCCGGAAGAAGGAGCTGATAGTCACCTTCTGTGAGAAGCTCTTCCTCATGACGAAGACAGATCAAATCCTTATAATAATAAAACACGGAATCATTTTTTTCCAGAGCTTTTTTTACATTGATCTCCTGGTAACGATCAGAAAGGCGGAACCATGGCTTACCGGTTGTAAATCCTGCATTTTCGCTGTCATCCCACTGCATCGGAACCCTGGCATTGTCACGACTCTTGTTCCATACTGCCTTGCGGAAATCATCCTCAGAAATGGTTTTGTTCTTAACGACAAGATCCTGATATGCATTACGAACCTCGATATCCTCGTACTCCTCCAGCGGGAACTGCACGTTTGTCATACCGATCTCCTCTCCCTGATATACATAAGGAGTTCCCTGCATACCATGGAGAACGGTAGCATAAGCCTTTGCACATTCCTCGCGGTAAGTAGTGTCATTTCCCCATCTGGAGATCACACGTGGCTGGTCATGATTTTCAAAATACAGAGCATTCCAGCCCTTGTTATAAAGCTTGTTCTGCCACTCACTCATAACACGTTTCAGATCACGGAGATCAAAAGGCTTCAATTCCCACTTTCGGTTTACAGAGCCCGGAATACGGTCGATGTTCATATGCTCAAATGTGAAGATCATATTCAGTTCCTCACGCTCCGGATCTGTAAACAGTCTTGCAACCTCCGGTGTGGAGCCGGCGCCTCACCTACCGTCATACAGTCATATTTTGAAAGCACCTCCCGGTTCATCTCATGGATAAACTCATGAAGTCTTGGTCCGTTGCTGTGATATTTTCCTGTATAATACTTGCGACCATCCGTTTTCGGGTAATCCGGGAAGGACTGATCCTTGGAGATAGATGCGATCACATCCATGCGCCATCCGTCAGCACCTTTGTCCATCCAGAATTTCATCAGATCATAGATTTCCTTACGGACGGTTTCATTTTCCCAATTGAGATCCGGCTGTTTTCTGCTGTAAAAATGAAGGTAATACTGGCCGCGCTCTTCATCATATTCCCAGGCACTTCCACAGAAGCTGGAGCCCCAGTTGTTTGGCTCACTGCCGTCTGCTTTCGGATCCTTCCAGATATAATAATCACTGTATTTGCTGTCTTTTGATTTCCGGCTTTCCACAAACCATGCATGCTCATCGGAAGTATGGTTGACAACAAGATCCAGAATGATCTTGATACCATGCTCATGAGCTTTTCCGATCAGCTCATCCATGTCCTCGTTACTTCCGAAGCCCGCGTAGATCTTCCGGTAATCACTGATATCGTAACCGTTGTCGTCCTGTGGGGAGTCAAAAACAGGGCTGAGCCAGATCACATCGATCCCAAGGTTCTGAAGGTAGGGGAGCTTTTCAATAATACCCTTGAGATCGCCGAAGCCGTCTCCGTTGGAGTCCTTAAAGCTTCTTGGATAAATCTGATATACAACGGAATTCTTCCACCAATCTTTCATTTCTTATGTCTCCTTTATTTTGCATTGAGCAGATATTTATAATCCGTATTTGCTGCTTATTTATATCCGGTCAGGTGTTCTTCAACTGCCCTTTTTGCGGTCAGTTATTTCGATATAACTTTTTTTAGGCTTTTTTATAGGCGGACCCTATACGGCCCGCCTTTTCATAATTCTGATCTTTATTCCTTATCCTTAAGGCTTATGCAATTCCAAGAAGAGAGAGAAGGATGCTCAGGATGATAACACCGATGATCAGAACTGTGATGCTGACATTTTTCTTTTTCAGCAGATAGTAACACAGAAGAGTCAGTCCAAGGGGAACAATGCCGATAAAAATCTGGTCCAACATGTTCTGTAGATTCAGAACAGATTCACCCTTCATGGTGAGTTCATAAGTGGAGTTAAAGGTTACCATGCTGCAGTCATACCGCCGACCATGATCAGACCTACAATGCTGGCAGCCTTTGTCAGGATGTTCATAAGACCGCTTGCATAAACCTTCTGAATATATTCAGAACCAAGCTTGTAGCCCAGGAATGTTCCGTAATATTTCACAAGAATAGACGGAATGTTGAAAAGAAGCAGGAACACGATCGGTGCCAGAACGTTTCCGGATGCACCAAGTCCTACTGCGATTCCGGCTGCGATTACACGGAGAACGCCCCAGAAAATGGAATCACCGATACCGGCCAGAGGTCCCATCAGAGAGGATTTAACTGCATTGATAGAGCTCGCGTCAAAATCCTTCTGCTCGCTGTTTTTCTTCTCCATGGAAGCTACAAGACCCATGATGAAAGTGGAACAGGTGATGGTTGTATTGAAGTAGGACATACTTCTTGTGAGGGCAGCTTTTTTGCCTTTCTCATCGTTTTTGTAAAATTTGTTGATAAATGGCATCAGGGAATAGCAGAAACCGGAAGCTCCCTGTTTTGCCGGGCTTACTGCCGCATACAGAGTGAAGGAACGCCAGAACGCTTTTCTCAGCATTTTTCTTTCATCTGCTGGAATGGATTTCGTTAAATTACTCATGAGAAAAATTCCTCCTCTTCTTCATCAAGATATTCGTCAGAACCACCGGCCGGTGAAGCTGCCACTCTCTGCGCCGCAAGCTGGTTCAGCTTGTAATCATTCATACCAATGGAAATGGCAATGATCACACCGATCACGGCAAGAGCGATCAGCGGAAGCTTTAAGTATGCTGCAAGGACAAAGCCCAGGAAATAAAACATACAGATCTTGTTGTCCCAGAGCATTTTCATCAGCATTGCCATACCTACTGCCGGAAGAAGTCCGCCGCAAACAGTCAGACCATTCATAACAACATCCGGGATGGCATCCAGAAGTGCGCTGACTGCGTCAGATCCGAACAGGATCCCGAAGAATGCAAACAGAGAATATAAAAACCAGTTTACAGCCCAGAGCCCATAGTGAAGAGCAACGATCTGTTTTTCTTTTCCTTCTGTTGCCAGGCGGTCAAAAGTTTTTGCAAACATACCTACAATAAAGATATAAAGAACTGTTTTGATCTGAAGACCAAGGATACCGATAGGAAGTGCCAGTGTCAGGGCAACCTCAGAGCCTTTGCCAAGCATGATGGCAAAAGCAGTTCCTACAGCTGTGGCGATTCCGGGCTCTGCCGCAGAAGCACCGCCGATATTTACAACTCCCATAAAAACAGCTTCCAATGAAGCTCCGATGATAACTCCTGTATGAAGATCTCCAAGGAACAGACCTACCAGTGGCCCGATGACGATCGGACGGTTCAGCATGGTAAATCCGACCAGCTCTGCACCGCCGACACAGATAAATACGGCAAGTGCTACAAGAAATGCATTTAACATTTTTTCTTTCCTCCCTTTTTTGTGCTACGTTTTATTTATTCAGTGGATGTCAGTCAAGCTTGTCCAGTACATCCTTCACAAGCTTCTGCTCATCATTGGGTACCTGCTGCATACAGGCCTTCGGATCAAGAGCCACCAGCTCTTTCAGTGCCTGCTGTTCTGCTTTTGTCAGCATGATAGTCGGGGTCAGGACAAGCTTCTCGGAAACATCGATTCCATCAAAACGTCCCGTATTTCCTACATTGAGGAATCCGATCTCACCAACACTTTGTCTTATCTTCAGAGCATCCTTTACCGTTCTTGTCAGAACCAGAATACGCATCCTGGATGCCTTCGGATTGTTTAAAATACGAATGGCTTCATCCACCGGTTTGATCAGCGATTTGATTCCGCCCGGTACGGCCATTTTCAATGCCATCTTCTGGGTGTTATCGTTAGCTGCCTCGTCGTTAGCTACCACGATTCCCTGTACAGCCAGCTGTTTGGTCCAGGTCATGGCAACCTGTCCGTGGATCAGACGGTCATCTACACGAAGTGCGGTGATCTTTGCTGTGGAATTGTCATAGGGCTGGGGAGCCAGAGCTTTTTTCGGTGCGGATTTTTTTGCATACGATGCAGCACCTTCTGAAATCTGCGCAGTATTTTCGATACCCTGTGCAGTATCTTCTTCAGCATTTTTTTCAGATGTGGATTTCTTTCCACCGCCAAGGTCTACCATCTGAAGCTCTTCTCTGGCATCATCGATGAACTCCTGGATCTCCTCCTCTGTCACATCGTCATCTGCATCATGACCTGCATCAGGACCGGAAGGTTGGTTCCTGTAATCAGTGTGACATTTTCTTTCTGGCTGTATCTCAGAAGCTTCTGATTTACGCTTCCTCCCATCAGATCTGTGAAAACGAAAATCCTGTCGTTTTCATGCTGTGCGAAATATTCTTCAAACTTTTTCTCCACATTGTCTTCCGGTGTCACATAAGCATCAATGGTTGTGATCTCAGCCATTTTTCCAACGATCAGCTCTGCTGTATAACGAATGCCGGAGGCCATTTTTCCATGTGTGGCGATCAGAATCTGTTTCATCTGGTATTCACTCCTTCTGTACTCTTTCCCTTTGGTTATGTACCTAACCTTTGTGCTCACACTATAGCATCAAAGTTAGGCTGTGTAAATAGGTTATGTACATAACCTATCATTGTAACAAGTTCAAAATCATAGTTTTGTGCAGGTTTCACATAGAACAGCAAATGCTTATTATCCACATCTTCAGCACGAACCTACACAGGATAACTCTTTTACGATTTCAGGTAAATTTACAAAAAGCCGAAAATACTCTGACTGTCAGACACTGACAGTTCCCGTATATTTCGGCTTTTGATATTTTTATATCTCAGATTCTCTGTACTCTTACTATATTGAAAGTCCCGATTTTCTATTTTTCACAGTTCTGCAGTGACTTCTCGTATCTACCCCTTGATCAGATCAGGTACATTCTCTGCAGACTTACTTTTCCTCATGCTGCGGCTGTACAGATCTCCTGGGGATCAGCGTGACCGGAAGCATGATCTCATTTTCACGCTCTTTTTCCACTCCATTGATCCGTTCCATCAGAATTTCCACTGCAAGAGACGCCTTCTGCTCCACATTCTGGCTGATAGTAGTCAGACGAGGCACGGAAAATTCCGCATAGCTGATGTTATCGTATCCTGCAATTCCGATCTCCTCCGGAATCTTTACTCCACGACTGCTGAAAAAGCTGATAGCCTCCAATGCATAGAGGTCCGACAGGAAAAACAGTGCGGCCTTTGGTTTTTTCCGCTGGAGCAGCCACGCATAGCTTTCTTTTCGTTTGGCGTAGTTCATTCCAAGAGCAGTAAACTGCACCTTCTGCTTTTTCTTTGCAAAATCCTTCGCCGCCCGCTGAGCGCCCATGTAACGAAGATGATCCACACCATTATCACGGCCTGCACAAACCTGGATATGCTCATAGCCGCATTCCAGAAGATATTTTGTCATAAGATAGCCGCCACTTTCATCGTCCAGTCCGATATTCAGGACATGGTTTTCCTGGCCTGCATCAAGCTCACCATATGCATCAATAGAAACGATCGGTTTGTTGATCAGCTGATAGATTTTTTCGCAGTTGCTTTTGCTGAAGGAAATGGCAATAACACCATCTACATCCCAACCCATGACCATCTGGAATATCTTATCTGTATCCTTTGCGGAATACAGCATCAGATAATATCCCAGTTCCTGCACGTATTTCTCGATAAAACCGATGATCTTTCCATAAAAAGGATCTCCGATGATAGAATCCTTGAAGTCTTTATGATAATTGATCACAACTGCGATCAGCTGGGATTTTTCTTTATTCAGAACTCTCAGTCCCATTTTCTGGACATACCCCATCTCTCGGATAAGATTCTCGATCTTCTGAATATTGGCAGGAGATACTTTTTTTGTTTTTCCATGTATGACGTTGGAAACAGTTGTTGTACTCACGCCTGCTCTTTGCGCGATTTCCTTAATCGTTGCCATTATCTTTCCTCCAGAGATATTTCTGTGCGGAAGCCACTGCATTGGCTCCGTCTGAAACAGCAGTTACTATCTGGCGAAGTGCCTTGGTACGAATATCCCCCGCTGCAAAAACCCCAGGTGCGCTGGTAACACCCTCCTCTCCTGCACAGATATATCCATTTTCATCCAGCTTGAGCTGGTCCTTTACAAGTGTCGTATTAGGAACGATCCCCACAGCAATGAAAACACCTTCTGCGGTCAATTCCCTCTCTTCATTTGTTTTTATATTACGGATCTTAAGACCGGTCACTTCATCCTGTCCCAGGATCTCAAGGGGAACACTGTCCCACACCATTTCTATATTCTCACAGGCAAAGACTTTCTCCTGAAGTGCCTGATCTGCTCGAAGCGCATCACGGCGATGAACAAGATATACCCTTTCACAGAGGCCGGAAAGAAAAACTGCATCCTCTGCTGCCACGTTTCCTCCCCCCACTACCACTGCGGTCCGATCCTTATAAAAAGCTCCGTCACAGGTAGCGCAGTAGGAAACACCAAGGCCGCTCAGATCATCCTCTCCCGGGATATCCAGCTTCCGGTGCTCTGCCCCAAATGCAAGGATCAGGCTTTCGCCTGATATTCATGCTTTTTTGTACGAATCGTCTTGATCTCTCCGGAAATATTTTCTAGGGAAAGAATCTTCTCTCGCTGCGGTTCCAAGCCCAGCTTCCGGGCATGTGCCCCGAAGGCTTCTCCGAGATCCATGCCCGATATCCCCGGCATTCCCGGATAATTATCCACCGCATAGGTAGCTGTGACCTGGCCGCCCGGTGCAAAGTTTTTATCGATCCATATGGTATTTAACCTGGCCCTGGACGCATAGATCGCTGCCGTGATCCCTGCCGGACCTCCGCCTAAAATTGCAAGATCATAAATATCACTCATGTTATTTCTCCATTTTTGTATATTTCCGCTCACATAATATCATAGATTCCGTAATTTTCCAATATGATAGAACAAAGCGCCACTCTGAAAGGACGTTACTGTTTGCTTCGAGACCATCAGCACTCTCCACATGGTATATGTCTGTAAACAGTAATGAAAGACTGTCTTATGTCTCTTAAAATCAGGAAAAATAAATCTCCTATTATCATCACTCTGCTTCTTATCCTGGCACTTCTCACCGGCCTCACTGCCGGTTATTTTTCCACTCACGGGATCACAGAAAACGGAAAATTCGAAGCCTTTTCCGGAAAAGTTTTTCAAAATGAAGTTTCCGGCAGCACCCTTACCCTCCATTATACCCTGGCACATCCGGAAAAACAGGGTATCCGGCGAAAAAAAGCTTCTCTTGGCACTGTCCCCACAGATATGAAAAATACATACCAGATCTGCAGCCAGTACGAAAAAAAGCTGAAATCCTTCCGCTACAGCCGCCTTTCCACGGAAAATCAGCTGACGCTGGACTCCATGCTCCTCTATTACCACACGGAAAAATCACTGGGCGACAATTATCTGCTTCAGGAGCTCTTGGCCCAAGTCTTGGTATTCAGGCTCAGCTTCCGGTTCTTCTGGCGGAATATGCCTTTTATGAAAATCGTGATATCACCGACTATTTCACTCTTCTCACCACCATCCGCCCATACTTTCGGAGCATCCTGAAATTTGAAAAAAAGAAATCCGAAGCTGGCTTCTTTATGAGCGATACTACCCTGGACCGGGTCCTTGCACAATGCAGTGCTTTTATCCAGAATCCCGACAACAATTATATGCTGGAAATTTTCCAGAAAAAGCTATCCGAATATGGAAAACTTCCTTCCTCAGAGCAGAACGCTCTGATCCTGACTCACCAAAATCTTATGAAAACAGAAGTCATCCCAGCCTATCAGGAACTTATGACCGGTCTGGAAGCTTTGCGTGGCACAGGAAAAAACACTCGTGGCCTGACTTATTTCAAGGGAGGAAAAGCCTACTATCTCTATCTTCTTCAGAGTCAGACCGGCTCTTACGTTCCTGTAAAGCAAATGGAAAAACGACTCTCCAGACAGCTTTCCGACGAGATCGGTATCGCAGGAACCATGCTTCGACAAAACCCGGAGCTTCTGACTACTCTCAGCCGGGGAATCACTTTCAGAGAAATAAAGCCTGCCCAGATGCTGAATGCCTTGCAGCAGAAGATCCAAACAGACTTCCCACCTCTCACAGATGTCACCTTTGAGCTCCGCACAGTCCACGATTCCATGAAAGAATATCTAAGCCCCGCCTTTTATCTCACCCCACCTATGGATACCGGAACCCCCAATGTGATCTACATAAATCCGGCTGCCAGCTACCAGGGTCTGGAGCTTTTTACCACACTGGCACATGAAGGATTCCCGGGGCATCTTTACCAGACTGTCACCTTCCAACGCCAAAAATCCTCCAACATCCGAAATCTTCTCTGCACCTCCGGCTTTGCAGAAGGATGGGCCACCTACATCGAACCCTATGCCTACCAGTACGCCGCCGATTATATTCAGGATCCTTCTGCCACAGAGCTTGCCAGGATCTCCTGCTGAACCGAAGCATCAATTTATGCATGTACTCCCTTCTGGACATTGAGATCCATTACAACGGCTGGACTCAGGCCGAAGCCGCCAGCTTTCTGAAAGCCTTTGGTATCGAAGACAGCGCCGTTGTCTCCGAGATCTACCAGTATATCCTGGAAACCCCGGGAAATTATCTGAAATACTACTGGGGCTACTTAAGTCTTCTGGACTTATGCACTTCCGAACAGAACCGCCTTGGCCAGGACTTTGATCTGAAAGCTTTCCACAGCCAGGTACTGAAGATCGGTGGTGTACAGTTCCCGGTGCTGGAGAAGTATATTGATGCGGAATTTTGAAACTGTTTTTTCACTCCAACCCAGCAAAAAACAGTTCATAAAAATCATCCTCACCCTCAAGCATCGGAGAATTCTCTCCGCCGCCATTGGTACTCCTCTTCATCGCTGCATAAAATTCCTCACCAGCTGCGATCAGATCCATCTCATAAACCGGAACCCCAAGCTCCCGGCACTTCTTACAGAAAGCAGCCAGCGGCGCTTTCTCCCTGCGGGTAGCAAGCAACATCTCCCGAAGCGCCGTCCCTGCGGGCCTTTTCCTTCAGATTATCAAGCATCTCCACAACTTCCATCAGACTCAATCCCCCTTCACACAGCTTCTGAACAGCACATCCAGTTCCGGAATCTCTTTTTTCAGAGAAACCAGCTCCCCATTCCTGGTAAAACAATGCTTCGAGGAAGCCTCTGTACAAACCTCACTTCTGGTCACATTAAAAAACTCATAAGCCAGCTCCAGAACCACACCACTGTACTTCTTCACCGAAACCGAAATCCCAACTACATCATCAAAAAGCACCGGCTTCTTATAAGAAACTGAAACCCCTGCAACCGGAGAAACAATCCCCCGCTTCTCCACCTCACCATAACCAAAGCCCAACTCCTTCATGAAATCGATCCGGGCCTCTTCCATCCATTTCACATAATTGGAATGATGGATGATCCCCATCTGATCCGTCTCATGATACTGTGCCTTACGCCTGTAAACACCCATGTTTATATCCTCTCTTCTGTAAAAATCTGACATTTGTCACCAGTAACAAAATATCCTCTTTATTTCTCACAAACCATACTCTTTATACAACTCCCTGCAAGCCTCCGCACTGTCTATGATTTTCCCAATCTCATCCATTCGACCATCCGCGATCAAACGATTGATCAACATCCTCATCCTCGTTTCTCCAATAGCCTCGCCCTCTGCTTTTCCTTCTGCTTTTCCAATAATTTTCCCACGTGCTTCTCCCAGCTCAAACAAGCGTTCCGATTCCAACTGTAAAACCTTTCCACCCATAACCTCATCTATTCCTTTCTTGATTTTTTCTTCTTTTCGGAAAATGTAATCTGATATCCTTACAATCAATCTAGTGGATCTCACATGACTAAAGTCACATGCTCCTCAGTCGCTTTAAGCGACAAGGCTAAATATCGACGGATACGCCTGTAACTTAGGATATACGCAGTCATGCGCTTTTTCCATGCCAGATATGGCAGTTTCCCACACCACAGGTAGTCCGCTGTATATCTGCCTGTGTTTATACTGCTCTTAAAAGTTCTATTTCTGAAAATAATTCTCTTAAGTCCGCATATACACATGAGATCCTACGCTTTACTGAAGGGACTTTTGCCTCCAGCAAAGACCTTTCCGTTGCCGGAAAGGGTTTTAAGAGTTCCCGGATAAAATATCTTGCTCCAATATTATAGGACGCCGAAAGATCACAGTTATATCTTTTTCCATTCTGGAATGTACATAAACTGTGATTGCCTGGATCACGGACAACTGTTCCCGACCCATCACAGGCAAGCCTGCTGGTATTCCATGCACAGATCCTGGATATCCGCATCCCTCTGCGATGCGCCTGATGTTCACATCTTATCTGGATATCCCTTTTTCTCCACAAATGCAGCTTCTGTTTCTTTCTTCCGGATATCTTTCCTTTTGTTTCCAGATACTCAAACACGATCACATCCGCGTGGTTTTCTTCCGCATATCCTGCAACTGCTCCTGCGATCTTTCTTCCAAGTTCTGTGTTAAGACGCTTCGCATAAGCCCATCTGCTTTTCACCTGTACAGGACCATGTTCCCGCTGGAACCTGCGTATCCGTCCCAGCACACGTACATCCGGTCTTTTTCACTGGAAAAATCAATAAATTTTCTTCCCAGGACAGTTCCATCTGACCGCATAATAGTGCAGACTGCATCCGTATTGATCCCTAAATCCACACTGCAGATGATCTGTTCTTTTACAGGTGCCTTTGTAAGCGGCACCTCTTCTGTATAAGAAAAACGCAGGAAGTATTTACGATGCCTTTTTTCCAGCACGGGAGCTGCTGTTCTTTTTCCCGCCCAGTATTTCCTCAGATATTCCATATCTGTATGGCTGAGATGACCCGGAACCATTTCCAGTCATGGCCGTCATAAGTTTCAGGTACGCTCCATCTTTTTCCTCCGTATCTTCACGGTACATCACATCACGGTAAAATACCGGCATAGCATGATCACCACACACCAGCTTCGGCGTGCCGCCTTTCTTATCCATTTTTTTCCACAGTTCCAGCCTCGTCTTATATGAGGATACGCTTCCCAAGGCATGCTGGATAGCTGCCCTTCTGAGATAAGAAGGCATCTTTGGAAATCGCAGGTCAAAATCAAACCTTGCCTGATTCTTTTTTGTGGTATGCACCAGATGTTCTGCAGTATTGAAACGTTTTTTAGGTTCCGTGATCACTGCCAGTTCATCCATGCCTGGGCATAGATCTCAATCAGGCAGCTGACCGCAGAACGATAAATATCCAGTGTCTGGCGGATCGGGATATTCTGTTTTCGCAGTTCTACGCCATAACTGGATACTGTCCTCATCTTTTTTCCTCTTTCTTACAAATATAAAAAACGAGTTCTTTCAGATTACTGTTTTTCTTTTTGCCCTTCGATATAAGAACATACCTGTTCCCTGCTCCTGTCACTTACCGTCACTGCACAATAAGATGGATTCCACAGATGCCCTCCCAAAGTTCCTTCTTCAGTTCCGGATGCGCAAGAAACATCTGCCTGGCAATGTTCCCCTTCATGATCTTGATCATATCCGAGATATAAAACTGTGGTCTGCAGTCTACAAGAAGATGGATATGATCCGGCATAACCTCCATTGCCAGGATCTGAAATTTATATTCTTCTGCAAAGTCACAGAGCATTTCTTTGCATTCTGCATCAATACCATCTTTTAAAACTTTTTTCCGATATTTTGTACACCATACCAGATGGTACTGCAGTGAATACACATATCCTCTACCATATGAAAGTCCATTATTATTGATATTAAATATATTTTTCTCCATGTTTTTATTATACCATACGCAAGAAGAGTTTACAAACATTTGTTCTGTTCATTTTCAAAAATAGTGCGTCTAACTCATCACTACTGAAGTAACGAGAATGCGACGCACAGTTATTCAATAATCTTCGTAGTTTCTCAGAATCCTCACCTATTATATGCGCCGACTCCTCGTATCTCATTACATAAAACGGAAGTAACATCAGTAAATTCTTCTCAAAAATGCTATCCTTTGTATAACGCTCCACCTTCACCGTCGGAACACGATATACACACACCTGCCCATCCGGAAGCAGCAGCTCCACTTCCTCAACATCCGGCGTATTCTTCGTAGATCTTAAATAAATTACACATGATCTCGGAAACTCCACATAAAACTTCCGTCCTACTCTCCGCCTACTCTCCAAAGCAATCGCAAAATCATACTCAAACATTCGGATCGCCATCGTAATATCATCCGTACTCTGACACTCAATATGATACACCTTATCCCCGATCAAAAGCTGGGCATCCGTGATCAGTTCCCCGTCCTCCAGCTGATGCTCATTCCGAAGATGCACGATCTTCACATCCTTCGGATATAAGGTATGAAACACCTCGTTGATAAGCGGAACGAGCAGGTAAGTCATCTTCTCCACCATTGTCCGGAAAACATCGTCAAATATAGTATTGTTATTCATTAACACTCCTACTGATATATAAATTATACCATACAAAGAAAACATAAAAACCCCATAAAACGGATTTTCAGAACCTTCACAGTAACAAAAAATGGAAAACGCTTCAGAACCCGAAGCTCCAAGAATGTCCATACAGACAAAAGATCTTATAAGATATACCAACCATACCATACACCAGAAAAAAAATCACGCAAAACCCATCCAAAAATTCCACCACAATTCGACACACTCCCAGTCGACAACGAAGCGCCTCGACACACTCCCAGCCGACAACGAAGCACCTCGACACACTCCCAGCCGACAGCGAAGCACCTCGACACACTC
>ENA-OQCS01000561-OQCS01000561.1-human-gut-metagenome-genome-assembly--contig:-NODE-561-length-20615-cov-2.348253_pt1 | contig 20615 bp, 23 predicted proteins | sample MGYA00242757_ERZ504575 | MGnify/ENA primary metagenome ERZ504575 (study PRJEB26092, sample SAMD00036297) | human gut metagenome | host: Homo sapiens | study: EMG produced TPA metagenomics assembly of... | reverse complement strand
CGGAATCCGTGATGCAAATGGAAAGGATCAGACAAGCTATAGCAGTGTAAATGCAGTTGATATGATCCTGAAAAAATATGTTCATTATGTAAGTTGCCATCTGGAAGGAAGAGTGGTATGCTGATCGCGACGACTCCGGGAGGTATGGGTAAGTATTTACATATTATTGTAGAAGAAATTGTTCAGAGTGTGGAGCGTATTATGGGATATTGCTGTCAGGTCGGGGTAAGCAGGAGTGTGAATACTCTTGGAAAATGCAGAGAGAGCTATCTGGAGGCGATGAATGCGCTCAGTTATTCCAGAAAGGATAAAAGCAGTGTCTATTTCATTTCCGATGCAGAGCACGGATCGGGATTGGAACAGGGAGAAATACAGGAAATTACAGCAACGATGGAGAATTTTTTACGTGGTGGAATGGCAGAGGATCTGGAGATTTATCTGGATGATCTGGAAAAGAAGCTGCGAAATGGAGGCAAGAATACACTGGTACTTAGTACGATACTTTTGACCGAGATTGGGGCGGCAGTATATAAGGTTATTTATATGGCAATCGGGGAATGTGGTGTAGAAGTTCTTCAGAAAAAATATTCCATGCAGCAGATGCGTGAAATGGAACGTATGGCAGAGAATTTTCAGATCATAAAAATGCTGTGTATGGAGGCTAAAAAAATGCTTATGGATCAGAGAAAGAAGAGCAGCGAGGTGATCTGCGAGCAGGCAGTGCAGATCATACAGGACCGCTATGCCCAACAGGATCTGTCTGTTATGATCATCAGTGAAGAGATCGGGGTGTCGCCGAATTATCTCAGCAGTCTGATAAAAAGACGACAGGCAGTTCACTGGTTGAGATCCTGACAAAAAACGAATTGAAAAGGCAATGGAGCTTCTGCAGTGTACCGGTATGAAGATCGGTGAGATTACAGAGCTGTGTGGTTATAAGGATCAGTATTATTTCAGCCACTGCTTCAAAAAGCTGACTGGAGTATCACCGAACAAATACAGGAGGGAACATGAACAGGCGTAAAAAAGAAGCAGATCAGCACAAGGGATGGAATATATCTATTTCCGGTGTGTTTATTGCAATGGTAATGGGAATCGTCCTGACTTCGGTAGTGGCTGCAACGCTTATTTTTGTTCAGATTTACCGGAATGCAATGGAGCAAAGTGCAGTGACAAGCAGTTCCCAGAGCTGTGAACAGGTACAGAATACGGTTGAGAATTATACACAGGATATGCGGATCATACTGGAAGGGATCGTGGCGAGAATGCGTCATGAGAATAATCATTCTGAGGAATATATCCAGAATCTGGTAAATATCCGTTCCGATGTAGTAGCGGTAACAATCTGTGGTGAAGATGGGGAGCTTCTGCGTTACTGGAACAGAGGGCAGAAGCTGAAAGAGAATTATCGTATTGTTCAGAGTACCGAAATGGAAGATGACGATGGCAGACTGCGTATAACCAAACCATATGTGGAATCTTTGTTTGAGGGATATTATCCATGGGTTGTAACCGTTTACCAGAAGATTCAGAAAGAAGACGGAACCAGTATACAGGTAAATATTGACATCCGTTTTTCTGACATTGCCAATTATGTTGATGATGTAGGGATCGGGCAGCACGGCTATGCCTATATTGCGGACAAAAAAGGCAATCTGATCTATCATCCACAGCAGCAGCTCATTTATTCCGGGTTAAAAGAAGAGAAGGGAATGGATTTAAAAGAAGGGACACATATTCAGGAACAGGCGATCTATACTGTGAAAAATCTGGAGAACTGTGACTGGAAAATTGTAGGTGTCTGCTATGTAGATGAAATGATTACGGAGAAGGTAAGCAGTGCGGTATCCAGACTTCTGATCGTCCTGTGTCTGGTTATGGGAGCAGTCTTTCTTCTCGGATGGGCATTTTCAGAACTGTTCTCAGCACCGGTAAGGCAGCTTGCTGATGACATGCACCGGTTTGAAAAAAATGCTGAAAATTTTGTATTTGAGCCGATGGCGGGAACTACAGAGATCACGACTTTATCCAACTCATTTGAACACATGGTTGTGAAGATCCAGAAGCTGATGGAGCAGGTCAGACAGGAAGAAATCACACTGCGGAAAACAGAGCTGAAAGCGCTTCAGGCGCAGATCAATCCACATTTCCTGTATAATACACTGGATGCGATTGCATGGATGTGTGAAGACGGGAAAAATGAAGATGCAGAAGAGATGGTTACGGCACTTGCAAGGCTGTTCCGTATCAGTATCAGTAAAGGGCATGAGCTGATTCCGATCGAAAAAGAAGTGGAACATGCAAAGAGTTATCTGAAGATTGAAAATTATCGGTATAAGAACAAATTTACCTATTCATTTGAGGTGGAAGAGTCGTGTCTTTCGTATCTTTGTAACAAAATTACTTTGCAGCCAATTATCGAGAATGCAATTTATCATGGTGTAAAGCAGATGATCGATGAGGGTGAGATCTGGATCCGTATTTTTGAGGACGGAGAAGATATTATTTTCCAGGTGGAGGATAACGGAATCGGTATGACGGAAGAACAGTGCCGGGAGATTCTGCGCAAAGAGCCGGGAGACCGTACCGGAATCGGAATCAAGAATGTAAATGACCGGATCAAGATTTATTTTGGAAGCAATTATGGACTGAATATCACAAGTGAGCTGGATGAAGGGACCTGTGTGACGATCCGTATGCCGAAGGTCAGGGAGGAAGAATATGAGAAAAAGTAGAAGAAAACCATTTATTGCAATTGGTGCAGGTGTGATCCTACTTGCAATTCTGTTTTTTGTCCTGACGGGTGACGGACTTTGGGAAGGAAAAGAAGGCAGTACAAATAGCGTCATCGAGAAGAAAAAAGTAGTGTTTCTGACAAAATCCATGGATTCTTCTTTCTGGCAGTCCGCATATGCGGGAGCCGGTGCGGCAAGTGCGGAATATAATCTGGATCTGGTGTGCGAAGGACCGGATGGAGACGGTGAGGAAGATTATGAGGCGCAGAATGAATGATAGACCGGGCAATCCGGGAACAGGTAGATGCACTTCTGTTCTCTGCCATTGATTTTGAAAAGAATGCGGAAGCAATCGACCGTGCGGCAAAGGCAGGAATCAGAATTGTGGTTGTGGACAGTCCGGTAAACAGTGAGGCTGTGGAATGCTATATTGGTACAGACAATTATGAAGCCGGATGTATGGCAGGAGAAGAAGTGCTTGGTAATCCGGCGGAAAATCTAAATATCGGAATCGTAAATTTTGATAAGAGTACGGAGAACGGGCAGCTTCGTGAAAAGGGATTCCGGGATACGGTTCTTAATGATGACCGGGCAAATATTACGGCGTCCATCAATGTGAAGTCTACGATCACCGACGCAAGAGAGGGCACCGAGAGGATGTTGCTTGACAATCCGCAGATCAATGTGATCGTGACATTTAATGAATGGACAACACTTGGAGTCGGGGATGCGGTAGAAGCACTTGGCGCCGGAGAGCGGACGCAGGTTGTTGCGTTTGACAGTAACGTAAAATCCATTGGAATGCTGGAAAAAGGAAATGTAGATGCGCTGATCGTCCAAAACCCATATGCGATGGGATACCTGGGGATTGAGCAGATCAATACACTACTGAATGGTCAGAAGCCGGAAAAGAAAGAGACGGCAACCAGCAGTATTTTGGTGACAAGAGAAAATATGTATGATGATAAGAGCCAGAAGGCGCTGTTTTCATTTGAAGAAAAGTAACGGTGGAATGTTTGTAGCTGCTCGGAAGTATAGAAGCTGTAGTCTGAAAAATATTTGGACTACAGCTTTTTGAAGAATTGGGCATTTGAAACATTTATGGACGAAATTAAGTAAAAATTTATATAAACGTTGAAATTCACAAACCCCTCGTAGTTTTTCACATGGGTATTTTATTTTCTTCTTGTTATACTCGTATCATCAAGTAAACGTTATACAAGGAGGAACGAAATTATGAAAAGAAGAATTGTAGCAGCGATGCTCGCAGGTGTGATGGCACTTGGAATGCTTGCAGGATGCGGGGGCTCCGGTAAGAGTGACAGTGATGGTGGAAGCAGTGATAAGAAATCATCAGACGCTAATATCGCAGTATTCTACTATACCTATTCTGATACTTACATTGCATCTGTCCGTACAGCACTCGATGCAAAACTTGACGAGATGGGCGTTGAATATCAGGACTATGATGGAAACAGTAACCAGACAACACAGAACGAACAGATTGATACAGCGATCCAGACAGGTGCTACAGCACTGATCGTTAACATCGTTACATCCGGTTCTGTAGATGCTTCTTCACAGATCGTTGAAAAAGCAGAAGCAGCAGGAATCCCGGTTATCTTCTTTAACCGTGCAGTCGAAGATGACAAAACAGAAGGAGATGTACTTGGAAGCTATGACAAGTGTGCATTCGTAGGAACAGACGCTCCGGAAGCAGGACATATGCAGGGTGAAATGATCGGTAACTATGTAGTAGAACATTTTGATGAAATGGATCTCAACGGAGATGGAAAAATCTCTTACGCAATGTTTATGGGACAGCTTGGAAATGCAGAAGCTATTTACCGTACACAGTTTGCTGTAGAAGATGCAGACAAGATCATCACAGAAGCTGGCAAACCGGCACTGGAATATTTCGATGCTTCTAACAGTGACAAATACCAGGTTGACCAGGATGGTAACTGGAGTGCAACAGCAGCAAACAACTATATGACAACCAACCTTTCCCAGTACAACGAAGGAAGCAATAACATGATCGAACTTGTTATCTGCAACAATGACGGTATGGCAGAGGGTGCAGTCTCAGCTCTGAATGATAAGGGATACAACCTTGGAACAGGCAAAGACGGAAAGATGATTCCGGTATTTGGTGTTGATGCTACAGATGCAGCAAAACAGCTGATCGGAGATGGCAAGATGACAGCAACTGTTAAACAGGATGCAGATGGTATGGCAGCTTGTATCGCAGATCTTGCTAAGAATGCAGCAGATGGAAAAGATCTGATGGATGGAACAGATTCTTACAACATTTCTGATAAAGTAAGCAACAAGATCTTCATTCCTTACCAGGAATACTCAGGAAAATAAAAATGTAAAAAATAAAGGTGGCGGCCAGGTGGTTGGCCAGCCACCTTTTCCAAGTTGTGACGCAGCCGGATGGAACTGCATAGTGGCAGGTTCGAAAGGTATGCGAGATTAGAAGATGAGAGACAGGAGGACAGCTATGAAACAGGATGTTTTACTGCAGATGACGGATATCTGTAAAGAATTTCCGGGCGTAAAAGCATTAGATCATGTGTCCCTGACAGTTAAAGCAGGCACTGTCCATGCACTGATGGGTGAAAATGGAGCCGGAAAGTCAACACTGATGAAATGCCTTTTCGGAATTTATGACAAAGACAGTGGCAAGATTGAGCTGGAGGGAAAAGAGATTAATTTCAAGAATTCGAAAGAAGCTCTTGAAATGGAAGTTGCAATGGTTCAACCAGGAACTGAACCAGGCGCTCAAAAGAAACGTCATGGATAATCTCTGGCTCGGACGTTACCCGAAAGTGGGCGGCGTCATGGTAAATGAGAAAAAAATCTATGACGACACAAAAAAAGTATTTGAAGAATTGAAAATTGATGTAGATCCAAAAAGGATCATGAGTACGATGCCGGTATCACAGAGACAGATGGTAGAGATTGCAAAAGCAGTATCTGTGAATGCAAAAGTCATCGTATTTGATGAGCCGACTTCTTCCCTTACAGAGCAGGAAGTAGAGCATCTGTTTGATATCATTGAGATGCTGAAAAGAGAGGATGCGGAATCATTTACATTTCACATAAAATGGCAGAGATCAAACGGATTTCAGATGAAATCACGATCATGCGTGACGGAACCTGGGTAGCAACAGAGAAAGCAGATGATTTGGAGATGGACGATATCATCCGTCTGATGGTTGGACGTGAGCTTACCAATCAGTTCCCGCCAAAGACAAATAAACCGGGCGATGTAGCGCTTGAAGTGGAACACCTTTCCGGAATGTATTCGATCCTGAATGATGTTTCCTTCAAAGCAAGAAAAGGAGAAATTCTTGGAATTGCCGGACTTGACGGAAGTGGGCGTACAGAAACTCTGGAGACAATTTTTGGAATTGCAACCAGGAAATCAGGAACGATAAAACTTGACGGAAAACAAGTCAGCAATAAGAATGCACAGGATTCGATCAAGAACGGATTTGCACTTCTGACAGAAGAGAGAAGAGCAACCGGTATCTTCGGCATCCTGAACATTCGTGAAAATACCGTTATCTCCAGCTTAAAGAGACACAAAAAAGGATTTTATCTGAGTGAAAAATCCATGAAAGAAGATACGCAGAAATATATTGATGCGCTGCGGACAAAGACACCGTCGCAGGAGACAAAGATCCGTGCACTTTCCGGTGGAAACCAGCAGAAGGTTATCCTTGGAAGATGGCTTCTTACCGATCCGGAAGTACTGCTTCTGGATGAGCCGACAAGAGGAATCGATGTCGGTGCAAAGTATGAGATCTATCAGCTCATCATTGATCTTGCGAACCGCGGCAAAGTAGTTATTGTAGTTTCTTCAGAAATGCCGGAGCTTCTCGGAATCTGTGACCGTATCATGGTTATGTCCGGTGGAAGACTTGCCGGAGAGATTAACGCTGAAGAGGCGACGCAGGAACTGATCATGACTTACGCAGCAAAGTATGTGTAATTTTCAAACAAAAAGAAGGAGGCTTCCCAGATGAAAGCATTTGCAAATATAAAATCACGCTATGCAGAATACAAAGCACTGGATTCCGCAGACAAGGCAAAAGCGTGGAAAGAAGGACTTATCAATAATGCGATTTATCTTCTGATCATTATCGCAGTTATTTACACTTACACACAGAACAGCAGATTCCTGAGCGTGGCATCTATTGTTAACATTATCTCGCTGTCTGCAGCGAACATTCCGATCGCGTGTGGTATTGCAGGAACGATCGTACTTACCGGTACAGACCTTTCAGCCGGACGTGTTGTAGGTCTTACAGCATGTATTTCTGCATCACTTTTGCAGTCAGTAACTTATGCAACCAAAATTTTCCCGGATCTTCCGGTTCTTCCGATACCACTGGTTATTCTGATCGTAATCGTAGTCGGAGGTATTGTTGGATGGGTAAATGGATTCTTCGTAGCGAAATTCCACTTACATCCATTCATTGTAACACTGGCAACACAGCTGATCGTATACGGAATTCTTCTGATGTACATTATGCTGAACGGTAACAACGGACAGCCACTTTCCGGACTGGACAAATCCTTTAAGAATTTTGTAACAGGAAGTTTCTTAAAGATCCGTGGCGTTCCGATACCGAACTATGTATGGTACGCTTGTGTCGTAGTTGTATTCATGTGGTTCATGTGGAATAAGACAACATTTGGAAAGAATATGTTCGCAGTTGGTTCCAACCCGGAAGCTGCCAATGTATCTGGTGTAAATGTTATGAGAACAACCATTCTGGTACATACACTTGCAGGATGCATGTATGGTATCACTGGATTCATTGAATCTGCACGTATCGGTTCCAATCAGGCAAATACAGGTCTGAACTACGAGTGTGATGCGATTGCTGCCTGTGTAATCGGTGGTGTATCTTTTGTAGGTGGTACCGGTAAGATCAGCGGCGTTGTTTTAGGGGTGTTCATTCTGAGAATCATCTTCGTTGCACTGCAGTTCCTGGCAGTAAGTCAGAATATGCAGTATGTGATCAAAGGTCTGATTATTCTGATCGCATGTGCAATTGATATGAGAAAATATCTGGTAAGAAAATAAAAAGAAAAGGCTGGGAAATGTTATGGACGAGAATAAGATGCCGGAGAATGACGGATGGAAGAAAAATGCAAGACTGGCGATTTATGCAATGGCCGGGTTTTATCTGCTGACACTGGCATACCAGATGTTCAGGGCGATTTCCACAAGTCATGGTAATGAACAGCTTGTTATGATCGTGGCGACGATTCTGTTTCTGATCGTAGGTGTTGGACTGATCGGATTTGGCTGATCGCAGGATACCGCAATATAAAAGCAGATCACAGAGAAGACGAAAAGTAGAAATCATAAATATTACCTCACAAGAGAAAACTTCCGGTAAAGTAAAACTTGCCGGGAGTTTTTGCGTATATGATGAGTCAGGTGCAGATTGGTGCTTGCACAAGAATCTGTATCTGACAAATATAGATCATCTCGCACCACATTTTCAAATCTCAAAAAATTCTTAAGAAAATCCCGCTCTATCTCTTAAAAAATCTCTGTTAATCTTGTATAGTATAGAGGAGGTGAAAAAAGATGGCGAAAATATTAGTATGTGATGATGATAAAGACATTGTAGAAGCAATAGATATTTACCTGACGCAGGAAGGATACGAAGTCCTGAAGGCGTATGATGGCGACGAAGCGATCAAGGTATTGAAAAGAAATGAAGTTGATCTTCTGATCATGGATGTGATGATGCCGCGGCTGGACGGAATCCGGGCGACAACTCGAAGATCCGGGAAACATGAGCCTCCCGATTTATTATTTTTATCCGCCAAATCAGAGGATGCGGACAAGATTTTAGGACTGAATATCGGTGCAGATGATTACATAACCAAACCGTTCAATCCGTTGGAGCTGGTAGCAAGGGTAAATCCCAGCTCAGACGTTACACCCAGCTTGGAAGTACGGCGAGATCTGACAACCAGAGTGAGTTCCGGACCGGGGGACTTGTGATCAGGATGATCTGAAAGAAGTGACTGTGGACGGCGAAAAAGTGAAGCTGACACCGATTGAATACAATATATTACTGTTACTCGTTAAAAATCAGGGAAAGGTGTTCTCTATCAATCAGATTTACGAAAATATCTGGAATGAAGAAGCGATCGGAGCGGACAATACCGTTGCCGTACATATCCGCCATATCCGGGAGAAAATCGAAATCAATCCGAAAGAGCCACGTTACCTGAAGGTAGTATGGGGTGTCGGATATAAGGTAGAGAAGATCGGTTAGGAGGTCTTATGAATAACAAATGGTATCAGAGCGCACCATGTAAAGGAATCCTGATCGTACTGGAGCATATTTTAGCGGTGGTGATGATCACATGTCTGGTTTTTACATTCAGTTATCCGGGCGATAATCTGGCAGGAATCCTGTTTGAAAAGCCACATAAGAAGTATGAACAGTCAAAAGGGTTTACCGACAAGCTAATGAGTGCTGCAAATGATATTGCGGCTGCGGAAGGATACGACAGCAATTTTGAAACAGAAGGAAAATATGATGAAAACAGAATTGTAGATCTGAAAGAATATGATTCAGATCGTAAGATTTCAAATGAAAATGTAAATGGGCTTGCATACCGTCTTGGTGATCTTGTGAATTACTGGGAAAACGATCAGGAGATGTACTACGCAGACGGGACCAAGATGGCAGATGGAGACAATGATGATGAGATCATCGTCTGCCAGAAGGATGACGGAACCTACCATTATTACTATGAAAAAGAATTTCGTCGAGAATTTAAAACGGGAACCTTCAGTTTGGTAATATGGATGAGGCAAAAGATGAATATTCACTGGAAAGCACCGGAGAAGTGATCGATTCTCTGATCAATGACTGGATCGAGAGCTCCGCAAGTATTTACCGCAATATTCTGGACAGTGAAAATCGCCAGGTCTACACAAAGTGCTGGCGGTATGACGGAGAAAAAGTTTCCGAAAACTGTGCACCGGTGGGCGCGAAGAATCTTCTGGAAGTTGTGAACAAGGATTCCAGATGGAACGGCAAGTTAAGTGATGCGATGTCCATGCTTGGAAATACTGTGGACAGTGTACGGGATAATTTTTTGACGTGGCAGTATGTAACGGAAGAATATAAAGAAGGTAATACCAATCTTGCATATATGATTGTAGATCTGGACAATAAAAAAGTTTATACCAACCGTCTTGCATATCAGAGATTTGATGAATGGGAAAAGAATCTGGAAAGTATGAAAAAGCTGGGAGTATATGCGGTTGCCACACCAAAGCTTACTGAGTACCAGAGTGATATTGATATGGACGGATCACAGTGGAAATCACTGATCGGTGGCAATATGTGGATGGATAATTATGAATGCGTGTTCGCGGTAGATACTTCCTATTCAATCCAGGATGACTTTTATCAGGAGAGCAAGATTTATCAGGAGTATGCACCGCAGGTAAGATTTACCTTCTGGATTGCGATTGCAACCGGATTTGCAATGCTTGTAATTCTGGCATGGCTGACAATTGTTGCAGGCAGATCAAACCGGGAAGAAGGCATTGTGTTAAATCGGGTCGATAAAATGAAGACAGAACTCTTTATTCTTTTGTCGGTTGCAGTTATGGTGATATGTATTTACGGGGAAATCAGTTTAAGTTACAGTCTGCTGAACGGAGTCTGGTTTAGCGGAGATGGTTTCAATGGCACATCGGTACTGATTTTTGCAGGGATTGTTGCGGTAAGCGTTTGCATGACAGGACTTACTTTCTGGCTTGGAATGGTAAGAAGGATCAAGGCAAAGACCTTGTGGAAGAACAGTATTTTATGTCTGATCATCAAATACGTCCGGATTGGAATCCGGCATCTGGGGGAGGTCTGGAAAGCTGCGATTTTGTTTGGAGTACTGGTTGTAGTTCACTGGATCGCGATCGCCATGTGGGAGCCGGGAATCTGGCTGTTCGTAATGCTTGCGGCAGAGGCGGGGGCATTTTTCTGCCTGATGCGCAGAGCCATCGGAAGAGCGCGGATCATCAAAGGGGTAAAAGCAATCGCAGACGGTCAGGTTGATTATCAGATTCCGTTAAATGGACTCAAAGGCGGACAGCTTGAAGCAGCAGTCAGCATCAATAAGATCGGAGATGGACTGGACCGGGCGGTAGAAGAGAGCGTAAAAAATGAACGCCTCAAAACGGATCTGATCACAAATGTATCCCATGATATCAAAACGCCGCTTACATCAATCATTAATTATGTGGACCTTTTAAAGAGAGAGGATTTTGAGGATCCGAAGATCCGGAATTATCTTCAGGTTCTGGAAGAAAAAGCATATCGTCTGAAGACACTTACCGAGGATGTGGTAGAAGCTTCCAAGGTAAGCAGTGGCAATATCAGCCTGGAAATGATGAATCTGAATCTGGTTGAGCTGGTTAACCAGACCAGTGCAGAGTTTGAAGAAAAATTTGAGGCAAGGAATCTGAAAATGATCATGAATCTTCCGACCGAACCGGCAACAATCTACGCAGACGGCAGACGAATGTGGAGAGTTCTTGCAAATGTATTTAACAATGCGGCAAAATATGCAATGGAGGGAAGCCGGGTCTACGTGGATCTGGTTCAGACAGGTGAGGAAGTACAGTTTACGATCAAGAATGTATCAGAGCAGCCGCTGAATATTTCGGCAGATGAGCTGACAGAAAGATTTATCCGCGGAGATGTATCCAGAAGCACGGAAGGAAGCGGGCTTGGTCTTTCGATTGCACAGAATCTGACAAAGCTTCAAGGGGGAAAATTCGAGTTATATCTCGACGGAGATCTGTTCAAGGTACTGATCCGTTTCCCGGTTCCAAAAGAAACGGAAGATGTCTATCAGGAAGTCGAACAGTAACAGGTAAATATGGGGCGTAAGGGAAATTTCCCTTGCGCTCTATTTTATTTCGCTTTACAATAAAAACTGGATTCGTACATATAACCTAAAATGTAAGGGGAAATTAAAATGGAATCATTGAATAATATCTTAAAAAAGAGTTTAAATAAAGAATTTTTATCAGCAATAATCAGCAATCCACGTGAAAAAGGCGGAATTGTAAAGATTAAGATCCGCCCTGTGGAGCATAAAGACAATATTTTGTACCAGTGCGAAGAGCACCGGAACAACCAGGTATTTCACCACAATCTGAATGAAGAAGAAGCAGCAGGATATATTGAAAATGCCATGCAGGAATTCAAACAGATGCAGATGGAGACGAGAAAATTCCGCTATCAGGTTCTGGTCAGCAAAAAAGGGAAAATGACGATTCAGAGACGGCTTCAGACCGGGAGGTTCAAAGAGATTGATCTGTCACACAACCGGAAGAAGCATTATATCCTGGAGGAAGGAAAAGCAGTTCCATTTTTACAGGATCTGGGAGTTATGACAAAAGAAGGGGAAATCGTGCGGACAAAGTTTGATAAGTTCCGCCAGATCAACCGTTTCCTGGAGTTTATCGAGGATGTTCTTCCGGAGCTCCCGAAGGATAGGGAAGTAACGATTCTGGATTTGGATGCGGCAAATCCTATCTGACATTTGCAATTTACTATTATTTGCATGAGTTAAAAGGTTATGATATCCGGATCATCGGACTGGATCTGAAGACGGATGTCATTTATGCATGCAACCAGCTTGCAAAAAAAATATGGCTATAGAAAACTGAAGTTTATGGAAGGAAATATTGCAGATTATACCGGCTCTGATGAAGTGGATATGGTCGTGACGCTGCATGCCTGCGATACCGCTACCGATTTTGCACTTGCAAAAGCAGTTGGCTGGAAAGCGAAGGTCATTCTTTCGGTTCCGTGCTGTCAGCATGAAGTGAACCGTCAGATTGCAAATGAAACACTTGCACCGCTGTTTTCTTACGGACTGATCAAAGAGCGAATGGCAGCTCTTGTCACGGATGCTATGCGTGCAGAATATCTCAAGAGGGAGGGATATGACACACAGATCCTGGAGTTTATCGATATGGAGCATACACCGAAGAATATTTTGATACGGGCCATTTACACGGGAAATAAAGGAAAAAATACAGAGGCAATCCGCACATGTGAAGAAATGCTTCACATCGATCCAATGCCGGGGAGATTATTGGATCAGCAGAATGAAGAGGGAGAAAAAGGAGTATAAATTTAGCAGATTAAGATAAAGGGGACTATAATTACAATGTTTAAAAAGATAGCAATAAAGACAGGGGTACTGACTACTGTATTTATTCTTGCAGTTATCGTATCCAGTTATGTGACGAACAGAGGCAACACTGATATGAGTGCAGATATGGGAGGTGCGACATTGCCAAGAATATCCTTTACGACAGAAGGATATGAAGTGAACTCACTGCCGGGATATAAAAGCGATATGACGCTTACTTCAATGCGTGATACACTGACACCCGTCACAAATAACCAGCTGGATATGAACATTGCAAAATATGATAACCAGATCCAGAAGGTTTACTGGCAGGTATATACACTGAATGGGAAAAAATGTATTCAGGAGGGAACCATTAAAGATGTTCAGGATACAGTAACTTTAAATTTCAAGAATACGAAGATCCTGAAAGAAGAGAGGATTTTGAAAGTAACCTTGTACCTGGATAATCAGAATATTTATTTTTATACCAGGATCAAGAATTCGGCAGATTGCAACTATAAGAAAAGCCTGGATTTCGCAAATGATTTCCACAATGCGGCACTCGAAAATCAGGGTGATAAGGTCGAAAGCTATTTGGAAACAGATTCCAGTGAGGACAGCTCCACCTATCAGGAGGTCACACTTGCATCGACACAGTCACAGGTGACATGGGGTTCGCTTGCACCGCAGGTATCGGGAAATGTATACTGGGAAATTAAGGAATGCAATGAGAATTACACATCACTTGTCCTCAAATACCAGGTAAAGTGCACCGGGGATACTGATTATGCTGATCGGCTTTACAGTTGTAAAGGAATTCTTCCGGATCCGCACCGGGGAAGATGCACAACAGTATCTGCTTGATTATGATCGCACGATGAATCAGAGATTTGATGGTAAGACAACTGCGCTGAATCAGAAAGGTGTTCTTGTTGGGATTGCGCCGACGAACCTGGAGTATGAGACTAATACAGATGGAACCATTGTAGCATTTATAGAAGATAACCAGCTCTGGCATTATGATAAAAAAGAGGATGAAATGTCACTGGTATTCGGCTTCGCAGATGCGGAAAACATGGATGTGCGTACATTATGCGACCTGCATGATATCCGCCTGATTTCAGTAGATGAAAAAGGCAATACCACATTTACTGTAGTGGGTTATATGAATCGCGGTGTACATGAAGGGCAGGTAGGTGTAGCAGTCTATTATTTTGACGCAGAAAAAATTCCGTTACGGAAAAAGCATTTGTCCCTAGCGAAGACGGATATTATCTGATGAAAGAGGATTTAGGTAAATTTGTATATTACAGCAATTCTGATGAAAATCTTTATGTAATGATAGATGGTACATTGTATCTTGTGAATCTGAAGGACAACACCAGAGAGGTGCTGGTGAAAGATCTGGAGGAAGGGCAGTATCAGGTTTCACCAGACGGACATCTGCTTGCTTACCAGAGTGAGGGCGGAAAGATCAATGAGTCGCAGAAGATTATCGTGCTGAATCTGAAGACGGGCAAATCCTTTGATATTACATCCGAAGGAGACGAATATGTCAAACCGATCGGATTTATCCGGAATGATTTTGCCTATGGCACGCTGCGTGGAAACGATGCAGGAACCAATATATCCGGACAGAGTGTGTACCCGATGTATAAAGTGGATATCATCACGCAGAACAGGAGATAGCCAAGACCTATGAGGTACAGGATTTTTACATTCTGGATGGCTATGTGGCAGACAATATGATGACACTTAATCGGGTGAACAGAAATGAGAATACCTATATTTCAACAACGGCAGATTATATTACCAACAATCAGGAGAAGGAAGAGAGCAATATCACAGTTGAGACCTACAATGATGATCTGCGGGGAACCCTGGTTCGTCTGACTTATGAAAATGGGATCAAAGACAGCAAAGCAAAAATTTTTAAAACCAAAGCAGGTACTGTTTGATAAACCGATGGTTGTCAGCTTTGACAAACCGAAGGTAAAGAATCAGTATTATGTATATGCACTTGGCAGTCTGCAGGGGGTGTATGAAAAAGCATCTTATGCGATCCAGGAAGCGGAGAAGATAAAAGGTGTGGTCATTTCTTCATCACAGGAATATGTATGGGAGTCCGGAAATACGCCGGATATTTATGAAGTAAATAATATGGATGAGTTCCGGACAGGAGAAGGTGAGAGTACACTTGCAGCGTGCCTGAACCGGATCCTGAAGCTAGAAGGCGCAGAAGATATAAATGCATCAACAGAGCTGGAAAACGGAAAGTCGCCAGCAGAAATCCTGACAGAAGCAACCGGTGGAGAAGGGTTTGATCTGACCGGATGTACACCGGAAGAAATCCGCTATACGATCAGCCATGAGACACCGGTGATCGCAATGCTCAGTGTGGATCACGCGGTACTGGTCATCGGATACACGGATGCGAAGTATGCTTATCTGGATCCGGCAGACGGAGAACGTCATTCCGCAACGCCGGATGAGATGAACGGTCTTGTAAGCGGAAGCGGAAATGTATTTATTGGATATGTAAAGTAAAAAATAACCGGATGGAGGAAGAAAATGAAAGATGAAAAATATTTAGAACTTCTGGCAGAAAGTATCCGACAGAGCAGGCTGTGTGTCGAGAGATCATCAACCTGAAGGCAATCTTAAGTCTGCCGAAGGGAACCGAGCATTTCATGAGTGACCTGCACGGAGAATATGAAGCATTTTGTCATATATTAAATAACTGTTCTGGCGTGATCCGGGAAAAAGTGGATCTGCTGTTTGGAGATACCTTATCTGATCTGGACAGAGAAGAGATCTGTACCCTGATCTATTATCCGGTTGAGAAGCTTGCGCTGATCAAAAAAGAAGGGAAGAACAATGAAGAATGGTATCGTGTGATTCTGGGAAAACTGATTGAGATCGCAAGGTTATTTTCTTCCAAATATACCCGCTCGAAAGTAAGGAAAGCGATGCCGAAGGAATATGCATATATCCTAGACGAGCTGATTCATGTGCAGAAGGATGAGGATGACAATCAGCTTATCTATCACCGCAATATTTTGGATACACTTCTTGAGCTTCAGAATGCAGACGAGTTTATCGAAGTACTGGCAGGTCTGATCAAACGTCTTGCGGTGGATCACTTACATATTGTCGGCGATATTTTTGACAGGGGACCGTGCGCAGATCGGATCATGGATCTCCTGATGACTTATCATTCCATCGATATTGAGTGGGGCAATCATGATATTCTCTGGATGGGGGCAGCGGCAGGAAGCAGAGCCTGCATTGCCACTGTGATCCGGAATAATCTGAAGTATGATAACATGAAGATCCTGGAGAACAGTTATGGCATCAGCCTTCGGAATCTGACTTTATTTGCAGAGAAGATTTATCCGGGGATTGATCCGATGAAGGCAGCTTTAAAAGAGATTTCTGTACTTCTTTTTAAATTGGAAGGTCAGGTGATCCTGCGTAATCCGAATTATAAGATGGAGGATAAACTTCTGCTTCATAAGGTGGATGTGGCACGTCAGATTGTGGAAATTGATGGAAAGGAATATGAGATTAAAGCGGAGAAATTTCCGACAGTCAATTTCGTGGCTGAGAATATGGAAGATATATATCAGCTTACAGAAGAGGAAGAACAGGTAGTTGAAGGACTTGAGATGGCGTTTGTGAACAGTGTCCGTCTGCGCCAGCACATTGATTTCCTGTATAAAAAGGGAAGTATGTATCGGATCTTTAACAACAATCTCCTGTATCACGGCTGTGTGCCACTTGATGAGAGTGGTAACTTTGAAGGAGTTGTATTTGGAAAGAAGCGTTATCGTGGAAGGGATTATCTTGACTATGCGGAGCATATTGCGAGAAGAGCCTGGTCAAAGGATGCAAAAGACAAAGACAAAGACTTTATGTGGTATCTGTGGTGTGGTAGAAAATCACCTTTGTCAGGCAGAAATATCAAGACCTTTGAGCGGACTTATGTGAAGGATGAGGCAACCTGGCATGAAGAGTCGAACTCATATTACAGATTTTATGAAGAAGAAAAGGTCTGCAATATGATTTTACATGAGTTTGGTCTTTATTCTGAACGATCACATATCATCAATGGGCATACCCCGGTCCGGACTTCCAAAGGGGAGCATCCGGTTCGTGCGAACGGAAGACTGATGGTGATCGACGGAGGATTCTGCAAGAGTTATCATAAGACAACTGGAATTGCAGGATATACACTGATCTTCAATTCCCATGGAATCCGGATCAAGTCACACCAGCCATTCCAGAGTGTATTTGCGGCATTGACGGAAAATAAAGATATTGAGTCAAAATCGGAGCTGGTAGAGACTGAGAAAGAACGTCTGATGGTACGGGATACGGATACAGGAAAGAAGATAAAAGAAGATGTCGAAGCACTGAAAATGCTGCTTCAGGCTTACCGCGAAGGAGATCAGGAGTAAATGTTGAAAATGATGCAACTAAATCAAAAACGTTGCAGTGTTGTACCTTGCAACAACATATAAATTGACAGTGTAAATGAAATACGTTAAAAATCAGCCAATTTTATTGAAAAATAAACTTGAACCTAGATTATTCACGGCTTTACCGCGAATAATTCAGGATGAATAATGGAACCTGAACAATGTCTGCAAAAATGTACATTGTATAAAAAATCTTAATAAAATAAAGAGGTATTCTTAGCAAAGGACACCTTTCATAATAACAAGAATTGTTACTGTTATTGACAAAAGTGATAAAATGATTTATAATCTTATTAAGAACAAGTTCTAATAAGGAGAATGAATGGCAAATAGAAGAAGGTGCTTTAAGAAAAAGTGAAGTCCCGGATGGATCGAACCGGTTTGATTTTGCATTGAACAATCATTACCATGTCAGGTGTGTAAAGTGTGGCAATGTTTCAGATGTGGATATGGATAAAATACCGAACTTGTTGGAAAGAATTCATAACACTCATGGAATTGAATTTTTGGATTATGATATTTTGTTTAAAGGTATTTGTTTGAAATGCAGGGGAAAGGAAAAGGAGGAACAACATGGACAAAAAAGCAATGTATAAGTTGAGTTACGGATTGTTTGTACTAACTGCCAGGGAAGGCGAAAAAGACAATGGATGTATTATTAATACAGCAATTCAGGCAGCTTCAGAACCAAACCAGTTAAGTATCTGCGTTAACAAAACAAATTACACGCATGACATGATTGAAAGAACCGGAAGGTTACAGTATCAGTCTGAATCAGAATGCACAATTTGAATTATTTAAACATTTTGGCTTTCAATCAGGAAGGGATACCAATAAGTTTGAATCATTTGAAAAGTGTGCCAGGGGTACAAATGGTATTTATCATATTACACAAGGTACCAATGCATACATTTCTGTAACTGTTAATAAAACAGAAGATTTAGGTTCGCATACAATGTTCATCGGCGAGATAACTGACATGGAAGTTTTAAGTGATATTCCTTCTCTAACATACGAGTATTATCAGAATAATATTAAACCTAAGCCACAGGCAGTTGGAAAAACGGAGGACGGTCAGACGATATGGCGTTGCAGAATCTGTGGATATGAATATGTAGGCGAAGAATTACCGGATGATTTTATATGTCCTTTGTGCAAGCACCCGGCATCAGATTTTGAAAAAGTAGTAAAGAAAACGGAGGTAAAAGAAATGGCAGCGAACAAATACGCAGGAACACAGACAGAAAAAAATTACAGGAAGCATTTGCAGGGGAGTCTCAGGCAAGAAATAAGTATACCTATTTGCTTCTGTAGCAAAAAAAGAAGGCTATGAACAGATGTCAGCATTATTTTTAAAGACCGCAGATAATGAAAAAGAACATGCAAAGATGTGGTTCAAGGAATTAGCCGGAATCGGTGATACAAAGGAAAATCTGGCAGCTGCTGCTGAAGGCGAAAATTATGAGTGGACAGATATGTATGAAGGTTTTGCTAAAACAGCTGAGGAAGAAGGTTTCCTGAACTTGCAGCAAAATTCAGAGCTGTAGGAGAGATTGAGAAGCATCACGAGGAAAGATATCGTGCACTTCTTAAAAATATAGAAACTGCACAGGTATTTGAAAAGAGTGAAGTTAAGGTATGGGAATGCCGTAACTGTGGGCATATTGTGGTAGGAACAAAAGCACCTGAGGTATGTCCGGTATGTAATCATCCGCAGAGCTATTTTGAAGTGCACGAAGAGAATTATTAAGAAATCAGCGGAAGTTGTTGAAAATTTATGAAACATTATTGACTGAACATTTAGCCGATTGAATGTGTACATTCCAATCCGGCTTTTTCCTATCTGTCTCAAATCAATGAAAAAGGAGATTTTTGTCATGAGAAAAGAACAATTATTGTCTTCTAAAAGAGATGTGCACCAATTGGTTTTTTAAAGATTGCAAATATCTTTCCTGGCGGTTTTGGAACTATGGAACGGATATCTCTGTTCTTGGAGTGACTCCTGTAAAGTGGAGAAAAGTCATTGAGAGGATTACTGAGACTTGATATAATGATTAAAGGGTCAAAAGGTATCATCGATGCATGCGTAGCATGTAGTAATCTGATTAATCATAAACGAGGGGGAAAAATGGAAGTATACTTTTGCTGAATACTTACCAATATAATGACAATAGAGAGTATACGTCGATAAAACCTTTTAAAGATGATGTGACACAGATTTCCTTGATAAACGCAGCCAATGAGAAGAACACCTTTACAATTGGAGGTATTTTAGAACAGGCTGATTTAAAGGAATATGGTTTTTGGGAATTGACACCATACCCGGTCAGAATTGTCGTACCTGATGCGGATGCAAGGAGCTGTGACTGGTTTAGTATGCCATCAGATGAGGATGATTATACGGAATATGCCAGAAGCGTCATGGATGAATATTTTCCGATTGCGGCAGAGGATTCTTATGTAGAGCAGGGATATACCGTGAGAATTGCCCGCACAGATGCTATGGTTAAAATGCTCAATATAGCTATAGTTCTTGTTGAAATTGTGATGTATGGTTTTGTTATCCTGCTCGTTCTTATGGGATTTACAAGTGTAATTAGTACGCTGACGACAAATATCAGAATCAGAAGCCGTGAGTTTGCAGTATTAAAAGAGTGTTGGAATGACAAAATAAATCACTTTGCAGGATGTTATATAGTGAAAGTGTTTTTTGCGTTTTAAATGCACTTGTTCCGGGAGTGATACTTGAATTGCAATTCCGTTGTTAATTAATTTATCTATTCGGAAGCTTTTCCGGTGTTGTATCATATTCCGTGGGCGACATTGTTTTGTGGTATATTTGTTTTGATAGGAATTGTGTTTTTTATCACACGAACTGAAATTCACAAGATAAGAGATAAAAGTATTATTGATGAAATAAGAATGGATATTATATAAATTATTTGTGGGCTGTGCATGAACTCAATGATTATATGGGCAGAATTCTTGAGGAAATCTGTACGCAGTATTTATGGAAACACTGATAGAACGCAGTGGATTATTTTGTTACACGAAAATACATTATTTCCTGTTCTCAAAAACCGGATTTACAAAAGGTGCATGGAAAAGGCAGCAGAGATGGGAAATGTGTCATTAGTAAAATATGAAGATATTATTGACGCGATGACTCATCATTACCGGTGAATTTGAC
>ENA-OQCS01000560-OQCS01000560.1-human-gut-metagenome-genome-assembly--contig:-NODE-560-length-20628-cov-8.165699_pt1 | contig 20628 bp, 25 predicted proteins | sample MGYA00242757_ERZ504575 | MGnify/ENA primary metagenome ERZ504575 (study PRJEB26092, sample SAMD00036297) | human gut metagenome | host: Homo sapiens | study: EMG produced TPA metagenomics assembly of... | reverse complement strand
TCCGGGCAATTAGAAATGACTATTCCCGATAAACCTAAAAGTCGCAATCAAAAATATATTACAGTTCGTTCCGAATAAACAGAGAAGCAGGGCATTGGGTCTCATCTCCCATTGTCCTGCTTCTTTTCATTCCAAATTATATTCACATCATTTACCCATACGCCCAATCCTGGATCGCAAATTTCAAACTCTGCACCTTGCCCAACAGCCAGATTGCAGCCAGCGGCAATCCCATCGGGCTAATCAAAAATGCCATAACCTCCTATATTTAACCACTAAAAATTGGGTGAAAACTGCTCTCGTTTGGTCAAATCAAGTCAAACTATATCAGCCCGTTTAGGTATAAGAAAACCCCGGAAAACCTTGATTTTCCGGGGTGTTTGAACCATTTTGATATAGTCTGAGCAGTCGATTATCGCTTGCTGAACTGCGGAGCGCGACGAGCTGCTTTGAGACCGTACTTCTTACGTTCTTTCATACGTGGGTCACGAGTTAAGAATCCAGCAGCTTTCAGAACTGGTCTGTAGTCGTTGTCTGCCTGAAGAAGGGCTCTTGCAACACCATGTCTGATGGCACCAGCCTGTCCTGTGTATCCACCGCCATGAACGTTAACTAATACGTCAAATTTGCCTTCTGTTTCTGTTGCAGCTAAAGGCTGACGAACGATAACTTTCAGTGTATCTAATCCAAAATATTCATCGATATCTCTTTTATTGATTGTGATCTTACCGGTTCCAGGTACAAGATAAACTCTTGCGATTGATTTTTTTCTTCTTCCTGTTCCGTAGAATTTTGCGCTAGCCAATGTTTTCTACCTCCTAATTAAAATGTTAAAGCTTCTGGTTTCTGAGCTTCATGTTTGTGTTCCGGTCCTGCATATACGAAAAGTTTTGTGTACATGCTTCTTCCTAAAGGTCCTTTTGGAAGCATACCTTTAACTGCGAGCTCGATAACTCTCTCAGGTTTCTTTGCTAACATTTCTTTTAATGTGGTTTCTCTCATTCCACCTACATAATCGGAGTGATTGTAGTAGATTTTCTGCTCTAATTTCTTACCTGTAACTTTGATCTTGTCAGCGTTTACGATGATTACATAATCACCTGTGTCTACGTGTGGTGTAAACTGTGGTTTATTTTTTCCTCTTAAAACGCTTGCTACTCCGGATGCCAGACGGCCAAGAGTACATCCATCAGCGTCAACTACATACCATTTTCTTTCGATTTTATCTGGATTAGCCATATAAGTCTGCATGGTTTTACCTCCTGTTATTTATCAACGATAGTTTAATTAACCGCGGAATTTCCCGCGAATATAAGTTATTGGAAACGCCGGTGCTAAAAATGCGGAAATGTCCGAAACCGCTGATAAATACTTTCGCCTGGGCTATTTGGCTTAAGCATCTCGCACTACGTCACATTTGGTTATTATATTATAAGGGTTCTGTTCTGTCAATAGGTTTTGTGTCGTTTTTTCAACTTTTTTCGTTACTCCCCCGTTTTTTGTTTTTCATCAACAAAACTGTTGATCAGTTATCCCACCGGCAATTATCGAAACGGATGATTTTCTCCTCCTGACTATCAATCAAAAAATTCAATCCCCATCAGTGTCAGTCCCTGTGCCGGAGCAGTTGGGCCTGCCATTTCGCGGTTGCAGGCTTCCAGAATTGTCTTTACTCTCTCAGGCGGATACTGTCCGTTTCCTACTTCGATCAGAGTTCCGGAGATGATTCGTACCATGTTGTAGAGGAATCCTGTTCCTGTTACACGTATGGTTACGATATCTCCGTCACGCCATACATCAATTCCTGTCACTGTACGGATAGTTGTTTTTACCTGCGCTTTTGCACCGCAAAAGAAGCAAAATCATGCTGTCCGATCAGGTATGAGGTTGCTGCTTTCATCTTATCTACATCCAGTTTGTAGTGGTAGAAATAGGTGTATAAGCGCTCTGTCGGAACCGGGAATTTGCGATTCAGGATGCGGTATTCGTATGTTTTCTCGCTGTCGCAATAACGGGGATGGAAATCCGGTTCTACTTCTTCAGAGAGCTGAATGCGGATATCTTCCGGAAGACGCTGGTTCAGTGCATAGGAAATCTTTTCCCCGGGAATGCGTGTGTTGGTGTCAAATACTGCCACGTTTCCCATGGCATGAACCCTGCGTCTGTACGGCTTGCACCGATCGTTTCTATCTTCTCGCCAAGAAGCTCGGACAATGTATCATTTAATACCCCCTGTACAGTAATCCCGTTTGGCTGTGTCTGCCAGCCACAGTAGTTGGTGCCGTCATATGCAACTACAAGACCAATTCTTTTCATCTGTTTTCCTCCATAAAAATTGAAAACTTGTTATAACAAAATAAACAATATGCTGTAATCCTTTCCTACCGGATTACAGCATATAAAATATCTTTATAAATTATATCAGTACTTCTCAGATTCCCACAATTCTGAAAACAATGGCGATTCCCAGATAAGCCCACATCACCACATATGAAATGTAGTCTCTGGACTCATAACGCAATGGCTTCATCTGGGTTCTGTTATCACCTCCATGATAGCACCTTGCTTCCATGGCCATGGCCAGATCATTTGCTCTTCTGAACGCAGAAATAAACAATGGAACCAGAAGCGGAATCATATTTTTTGCCTTCTGAATTATATTTCCGGTTTCAAAATCTGCGCCACGTGCAATCTGTGCTTTCATGATCTTATCGGTTTCCTCCATAAGGATTGGGATAAAACGCAGCGCAATAGACATCATCATGGCAATCTCGTGGATTGGCACATGAAGTTTATTTAACGGCCTGAGAAGTCGTTCCAGACCATCTGTAAGTTGATTGGGTGTGGTAGTCAGCGTCATAAGAGAAGAACCGATCACCAGATACGTCAGGCGGATGGCCATTCTTCCGGCCAGCTTCAGGCCCTCCTCTGTCACATGCAGGATTCCCCACTGCCAGAGAACCTTTCCGGGTGTCAGAAATATATTAAATACCACTGTGATCATAAGAAGCATCACGATTGCCTTCAGTCCCTTGAACATAAATTTCACAGGAACTTTGGAAAGAATGATCATCGCTGCCAGAAATATAGTTGCCACTGCATATCCCGGAAATGTATGGAATACGAAGACAGAGATGATAAACACCAGCGTCCCCACCAGCTTTGCTCTCGGATCCATTTTGTGCAGAACGGAATCTGCAGGATAATACTGTCCTATTGTAATGTCTCGGATCATACTTCCTGCCCTCCCTCATTCTCTTCTTGTTCTGCAGACTTTTTATCCATTGTTTCCTTCTGAATGCTTAAATCTTCATCAGGCACATCTGAATGAGACTCTTTCGTCCCATCCTTAGTCAGATCAGCTTCCATCTCACTAATTAAGGTTTCTGCTTTGGCATTTTCTTTTTTCGACTGACTGTCTGAAACAGATTGTCTGTCACCGGACAATTTCCCGGGATTACATTTTCTTAAAACTGCAAGGATATTCTCTTTTGCCTCATCCACCGTTGTAGCAGTTACATCTACATCCAGGCCTTTTTCCTTCAACGCATGCATGATATAAGTAATCTGCGGTGCTGCAAGTCCCATGCTTCCAGCTCTCTGTAATGAGCAAATACTGCTTTGGGAGCATCATCATAAGCGATTTCTCCGTCATTGACTACAATCAGTCTCTCCGCATATTTCGCAATATCCTCCATGCTGTGGGATACAAGGATAATCGTAATCCCTCTTACTTTATGAAGCTCTGCGATCTGGTCAAGGATATCATCTCGTCCTTTCGGATCCAGACCTGCAGTTGGCTCATCCAGAATAAGAATTTTCGGATTCATTGCCAGTACACCGGCAATAGCAACTCTTTTCTTCTGTCCGCCGGAAAGCTCAAAAGGGGATTTACTGAAATTTTTCTCCTTGAAACCTACGTGCTGCAGTGCTTTCTTTGCTTCTACTTCTGCCTCTTCCCTGGATAATCCCTGATTCATGGGACCAAAGCATACATCAGAAAGCACATCATTCTCAAAGAGCTGATGCTCCGGATACTGAAATACAAGACCAACCTCGCTTCGCAGGGCACGACGATCATATTTCTCTCCCCAGATATCCTCTCCATTATAAGTGATCGTACCGGAAGTTGGACGGATCAGCGCATTGAAATGCTGGATCAGTGTAGATTTCCCACTTCCTGTATGTCCGATAATTCCGATAAACTGTCCGTCCGGAATAGAAAGATTGATGTCTTTCAGCGCATGGATCTCATAGGCAGTTCCCGGACTGTAGGTATAAGTTACATTTTTTAATTCTATTGACATAAGGCATTCACCAGCTCCTCTGTAGTCAGTATTCCCTCCGGAACATCCACTCCGGCTTTATGAAGTTCGTGTGCCAGAAGTGTTACCTGCGGCACATCCAGTCTGTATTCTTTCAGAGTTTCCACCTGTGAGAAAATCTCTCTGGGGGTTCCCTGCATCACCACTTCTCCGTTGTCCATAACATATACCTTGTCCGCATGAACAACTTCTTCCATATAGTGGGTGATCAGAATGACTGTCACTCCTTCCCGTCTGTTAAGGTCACTGACTGCCTCAAGAACTTCCTTTCGTCCATTCGGATCCAGCATTGCAGTTGGCTCATCCAAAATGATGCATTTCGGACGCATTGCCATGACACCGGCAATTGCAACTCTCTGCTTCTGTCCGCCGGAAAGTTTATTCGGAGAATGATAACGATAGGATGTCATTCCTGTTTTTTCAGGCTCTCATCTACACGCTCCCAGATTTTCTCTGTGGGCACACCCATATTCTCCGGTCCGAACCCTACGTCTTCTTCTACTACAGTTCCTATGATCTGATTGTCAGGATTCTGAAAAACCATGCCCGCTTTCTGTCGGACTTTCCATAATTCCGGCTCTTTAGACGTGTCAATCCCATCTACCCACAAAGTTCCTTCCGTCGGAAGCAACAGCGCATTCAGGTGCTTTGCAAGAGTAGATTTTCCGGAACCATTATGTCCCAGAACAGCCACGAATTGTCCGGCTTCAATGTCCAGGTTTACATCATTGACAGCACGCTGCGTATCCTGCACGTTACCATCTTCATCATACTTGAGATAGTCAAATCCCAGCTTGAATGCCTTGATAATTCCCATAATATTTTTTGTCCTCGTATTTTGTCTGTCTGCTGCTTATTTTCACAGGAAAAGAATCCCGTCAGTAAACAGCGAATATTTATTTTTTCAGGCTTCTTCAGTAGCTGCCAGTCCGGTCAACTCGTCAATCAGAGCCCAGATCTCATCTCTTCCCTGCTTCGTCTCAGCAGAGAAAGGAATAATAATGCCATCTTTGCTCAGCTTCAGCCCTTCTTTGATTGCTTTGATATTTTTCTGAACCTGGCTTCGTTTGAGCTTGTCAAGCTTCGTTGCAATAATGATCGGCTCATAGCCATTGTTCAGAATCCAGTCATACATCATCTTGTCATTTGCAGACGGATCATGACGGATATCAATAAGAAGGAAAACCGCCTTCAGGTTTTTGGATGTATGAAGATATCTTTCGATCATCTTGCCCCATTTTTCCTTCTCAGACTGTGAAACCTTTGCGTATCCGTAACCAGGGAGGTCTACCAGATACATGGCTTCATTGATATTATAAAAGTTAATGGTCTGTGTTTTTCCCGGCTGTGCACTTGTTCTGGCAAGAGATTTCCGGTTCATCAGCCCGTTGATCAGCGATGATTTTCCCACATTTGATTTTCCTGCAAATGCAACCTCCGGTCTGTTGGTGTCCGGGAGTTTGCTGGTAATACCGCATACGATATCTAATGATACATTCTTAATAACCATTGATTTCCTCTCTTTTTTCACAACAAATGGTCAATCTTTACTGACTGACCATTTATTTTATACCAGTGCCTTATTAAGCACTTCCTTCATCGAACTTACAAAGGTAATGGTAAGTCCGTCTGTGATTTCCTTATCTAATTCCTGAATATCCGGTTTGTTTTCTGCCGGCACTAACACCTCTTTGATCTTAGCATATTTTGCCGCAAGAAGTTTTTCTTTCAAACCGCCGATCGGAAGAACTCTTCCTCTCAGTGTGATCTCACCGGTCATTGCAAGGTCTGCCCTTACCGGCTTCTTAATAATTGCGGAAAGGATTGCAGTTGCCATGGTAATACCTGCGATGGTCCGTCTTTTGGTACTGCCCCTTCCGGAATATGCACATGAATATCGTTTTCCTGGAAATTCCGGCTCAACTTTATAGTCAGAAGCAATGGAACGAATGTAAGTAATACCTGCCTGTGCAGACTCTTTCATAACATCTCCCAACTGTCCGGTGAGCATCAGCTCACCCTTGCCGGGCATTACATTGACTTCAATCTGCAGTGTATCGCCACCCACCTGTGTCCAGGCAAGCCCGCGGGAAATACCAATCTCATCTTTCTTATTTGCCATAAGATAGTTAAAATGCTCTTTTCCAAGAAAATCTGACAGATTCTTTGAAGTCACTGTAACTTCTTTTTATCTTCTTCCATGATCAGACGTGCAGTTTTTCTGCATATCTGTCCGATGGTTCTCTCCAGGTTTCGAACTCCGGCTTCTTTTGTATAATTGTTGATGATCTTCTTAAGAGCCGCTGACTGGATTGTCAGTTTACCTTTCTCGATACCGTTCTCTTCCATCTGCTTCGGAATCAGATGTTCCTTTGCAATATGTTCCTTCTCATTCTCAGTATAACCTGCGATCTCGATCAGTTCCATACGGTCAAGAAGTGGTCTCGGAATGCCCTGAACATCGTTTGCAGTTGCAATAAACAGTACTTCTGAAAGATCCTGTGGAACCTCTATATAATGATCCATAAATCTACTGTTCTGTTCCGGATCAAGCACCTCAAGAAGTGCTGCAGAAGTATCTCCTTTATAATCACTGCTGGTCTTGTCAATCTCATCCAGAAGCATCAGAGGATTGCTCACTCCTGCCTGCTGTAATGCTGCAGTGATCCTTCCCGGCATTGCTCCTACATAAGTCTTTCTGTGGCCCCGGATCTCAGCCTCATCTCTCACACCGCCCAGACAGATACGTACATATTTCTTATGCATTGCTTCTGCAATCGATCGGGCAATGGAGGTTTTACCTGTTCCGGGAGGTCCTACCAGACAAAGGATCGGACTTTTTCCCTTATGTGTCAGTTTGCGGACGGAAAGGAACTCCATCACACGCTCCTTCACATCTTTCAGACCGTAATGACCTTCCTGAAGTACTTTCCATGCTTCTTTCAGATCATCAGAATCTGTGGATTTCTTCTCCCACGGAAGCGCCAGCATGGTCTCAATATAACCACGCAGTACTGCATTCTCGGATACATTGCTGTTGGTATTCTTAAATCTCTCGATTTCTTTGCTGATCTTCTCTTTTACCTCATCGCCGGCCTGAAGTTCCTGGAGTTTCTTCTTAAACTCCTCTGCGTCATCCGCAGTATTATCCTCACCCAGTTCCTCACGTATCAGTTTCAGCTGCTCTCTGAGAATATATTCTCTCTGATTCTTATCAATTCTGGCCTTCACTTTTTTCTGGAGATCTCTGCCAATCTGCATGATCTCAATCTCATTTCCAAGGATTGCACCCAGAACTTCATAACGTTCCTCCAGTGTAAGTGCCTCCAGGATCTTCTGCTTATTCTGATAAGATAAAGGAATATTTACGGCAATCTGCTCAACCAGTTCCTCAACATTATCTATATTTAAAATCTGTGCTACCAGCTCTTTGCTGACTTTTCCATTTTCCATGCAGTATCTGTGGAATAATTCCTTAAGGCTTCTGTGCATGGCTTCCATCACTGGTTCCGGCATCTGCATTTCTTCTTCATCAACAGGTGTGATCTCACTTCTGATAAACGGAAACTCCTGCTCAAATTTCACAAGTGTGGCTCTTCCCGTTCCCTCTACAAGTACCCGCAAAAGATTCTGCGGAAGTTTCACAACCTGTTTGATATAGCAATGGTTCCTACATGATATACACCTGCCAGATCCGGTGATTCCACCTCAGGATCAATCTGAGTAACCAGAAAAATCTTCTGGTCATGAAGCATGGCAGCTTCAATCGCCTTGACAGAACGCTCCCTGCTCACATCAAAATGAACGATCATCCCGGGAAGGATGGTAGTCCCCCTAAGAGCGATCGCAGGCAGCACTATATTCTGATTTGTCATTTATTGTTCAGTCCCTTTCATCAGGCTGTTTCCGGTTTATCCTTCTTGTGTGTCCGGGACGTTCTTCTGCTTCCGGCTGTCTTCGCCTGTGCAGGAGCTTCTCCGCGGACGATCTCCGGCTCACCGGTGCCATCTACTACATCTTTGGTAATTGTACACTTGCGAATCGTGTCATCTGACGGAATCTTATACATCAGATCCATCAGTGAACCTTCCATGATCGCACGCAAACCTCTGGCTCCTGTCTTACGTTCCAGAGATTTCTTTGCGACCAGTTCAAGTGCATCATCTTCAAAATCAAGTTCAACACCATCCAGTTCAAATAATCTGTGATACTGTTTGGTAAGTGAGTTCTTCGGCTCTTTCAGAATACTGATCAGCGCATTCTCATCCAGCGCATCCAGAGTTACAACTACCGGCACACGACCGATAAACTCAGGAATCAGACCGAATTTGATAAAGTCTTCCGGCATTACATCCTTCAGGATCTCACCCACATTTCTGTCTTCCTTAACAGAAACCTCTGCACCGAAACCGATGGACTTGGTATCCTGTCTGGACTCAATGATCTTCTCGATTCCGTCAAAAGCACCGCCGCAGATAAACAGAATATTTGTTGTATCAATCTGAAGAAACTCCTGATGAGGATGCTTGCGGCCGCCCTGAGGCGGAACACTTGCCACTGTACCTTCCAGAATCTTCAGAAGTGCCTGCTGCACACCTTCACCGGAAACATCGCGGGTTATGGATGGATTCTCAGATTTTCTTGTGATCTTATCAATCTCATCAATATAGATAATTCCGTACTGTGCACGTTCAATATCATAATCTGCTGCCTGAATGATCTTGAGAAGAATATTCTCAACATCCTCTCCTACATATCCGGCTTCTGTCAGTGTGGTAGCATCTGCAATAGCAAACGGTACATTCAGAAGTCTGGCAAGTGTCTGAGCCAGCAGAGTTTTACCTGAACCTGTAGGTCCAAGCATCAGAATATTACTCTTCTGAAGCTCTACATCAGAATTTTTTGACGCAAGAATTCTTTTATAGTGATTATAAACAGCAACGGAAAGAGCCTTTTTTGCTGCATCCTGACCAATTACATAATCATCCAGAACTGCATGGATCTCTTCCGGTTTTAACAGATTAATATCAGAATTCAAAACCTCGTCATCATAAGGATTTAATTCTTCCTCCATGATCTCTGAGCAGATGCCAATGCACTCGTCGCATATAAATACTTTACCATCCGGACCTGCGATCAGTTTTCTTACCTGATCTTCTGTCTTCTGGCAAAAGGAGCATCTTACTTTTCCTTCTCTCATTTTTTCTGCCATGAATTTATGTCTGTCCTTTCTCTATACTAACTAATAAGACTCCTGTGACGATTCACAGGAGTCTTATCTTTCGCATTATTTATGCATGACTACACCGTCAATCAGTCCATATGCCTTTGCTTCTTCAGCAGTCATATAGTTGTCCCGGTCTGTATCACGCTCAACAACTTCTATCGGCTGACCGGTATTTGCAGCCAATAACTCATTTAAAGTTCTCTTTGTCTGTGCGATATGATCTGCCACGATCTGGATCTCTGTTGCCTGTCCCTGCGCACCGCCGGATGGCTGATGGATCATGATAGTGGAATGCGGAAGAGCAAATCTCTTTCCTTTTGCACCGCCTGCCAGAAGAAAGGCACCCATGCTGGCAGCCATTCCAAGACAAATGGTAGAAACATCGCATTTAATATACTGCATGGTATCATAGATCGCCATGCCGGCTGTTACGGAACCGCCCGGGCTGTTGATATACAGCTGAATATCTTTACCAGGATCTTCTGCTTCCAGGAAAAGAAGCTGTGATACGATCAGTCCTGCACTCACATCATTTACTTCTTCACCAAGAAAAATGATTCTGTCCTTCAGAAGCCTTGAATAGATATCATAGCTTCTCTCTCCCCTGCTTGTCTGTTCAATGACATAAGGTACTAAACTCATATAAACGCCTCCATTTACGCGGCTGACTTTTTTCCGAAAGAGGCAGACATCTGAGCCTGTCTCTTTCCGGTTCTTAAAATTCGATTACTTTAAAATTAAACTTCCTTAGCAGCGTCAGCGATAACAGTAACTGCTTTCTGTACAGCCATGTCTTTCTTCATCTGCTCAAGTTCACGCTCTCCAAGTAATTCTTTTAACTTGTCAGCTTCCATTTTGTATGCTTCAGCCATCTTGGAGATCTCTTCATTTACTTCTTCCTCTGTCGGCTGAATGTTCTCAACTTCTGCTACTTTCTCAAGAACCAGTCTTGTCTGGATTCTCTTTAATGCCTGTGGTTTCATATCTTCCATCATCTTATCAGCTGTCATGCCAGTGAACTGGAAGTACTGATCCATGGATAATCCCTGGGACTGCATTCTTCTGCTGAAATCATCAAGCATCTGACGGCACTGTGTCATAAGCATAGCTTCCGGAATATCCATCTGTGCATTTTCGATTACTTTATCTACTGCTGCATCTTCTTTTGCACGTTTTGCTTCGTTTGCTTTCTTATCTTCAAGGTTTGTTTTCACATGCTCTTTGTACTCTGCAAGTGTATCGAACTCAGAGACATCTTTTGCAAAATCATCATCCAGTTCAGGAAGTTCTTTTGCTTCGATCTTCTTAACTGCGCATTTGAAGATTGCTTCTTTACCTGCAAGTTCTTTTGCCTGATATTCTTCAGGGAATGTAACTTTTACGTCTACATCATCGCCAACTTTAGCACCAACAAGCTGTTCCTCGAATCCCGGGATAAATGTGTTGGAACCAAGTGTCAGAGGATACTCTGTAGCCTGTCCGCCATCGAAAGGTACTCCGTCTACAGATCCTTCGAAGTCGATTGTTACGATATCATTTAACTGAGCTGCGCGGTCTTCTACGCTGATTGTTCTGGAGTTTTTCTCCTGCTCTTTCTTGAGTTCAGCTTCTACGTCTTCGTCTGTTACTGTGATTTCAGTTTTCGGTACTTCTACACCTTTGTAATCACCTAATGTAACTTCCGGTTTAACAGCAACTTCTGCTGTGAAGATGAATGCTTTTCCAGGCTCAGCCTGTGTAATGTCGATTGTCGGCTGGGAAACGATCTCAAGTTCGCATTCAGCTAATGCTTTGCTGTAGTGTTCCGGAATCAGAGCGTTAACAGCATCTTCAAGGAATACTCCTTTGCCATACATCTGCTCGATCATTTTTCTTGGAGCTTTTCCTTTACGGAATCCAGGGATGGAAATTCTTCCTTTTGCTTTCTGGTATGCATTCTGCATTGCTTTTTCTAAATCTTCAGCGGCAACTTCGATAGTAAGTTTAGCCATGTTTTTTTCCATTTTTTCCACCTGTAAACTCATGTTACAATGTTCCTCCTTAAATTCAGGTTATATTTTGCGACTGGTTTTTCAGCTGCGTTATATCATTCACAGTTTTTACCTATTTCTATATATTCAAGTCTGAGCTCCGCTCCCACCATTGCAGAAGCGGGAGAGTTACTGTTCACTCTGTGTCAGTAACGCAAGAAGTCTGTTTATAACTCAATTATATATTTACAGTCATTGTAGCAGTATAGCACAAAAAATCCAAAAGTGCTAGTGTTTTTTCGCATAAAAATAAGGGTTTTGGGATGTTTTAACGTGTGTAAACTACAGATTCTGCGATTTCTTTTGCTTTTTCTTCATTTTCGAGCTGTGAAATCAGGGAGAGTGCGAAGTCTACAGCCGTTCCCAGGCCGCGGCTGGTGGTTATGTTTCCGTCTACTACTACGCTGTCTTCACTTGTTACTGCGCCATCTTTGGAGAGAACTTCCATGAATGACGGATAGGAAGTTGCTTTGCGGCCTTTGAGGAATCCCAGTCCGGAAAATACGCTTGGAGCTGCGCAGATGGCTGCGATTTTTTTGCCTTTATTGTTGAAGTCTGTCAGGAGGTCGATGAGTGGTTTGTAACCGGCAAGGTATTTGGTTCCCGGCATTCCTCCAGGAAGAACGAGCATGTCGGCGTCGGCGAAGTCGGTTTCAGCGAATATGGCGTCGGTGAGCATGGTGATGCCATGGGATGTCTGGATCCGGGTGGTTTCTTTGATAGATACGGTTTTGATGTCGATTCCGGCGCGGCGAAGAAGGTCTACTACGGTTAAGCCTTCAATGTCTTCGAATCCATCGGCGAGGAAGATGTATACTTTTTTACTCATTTTTTGTGCCTCCTGGTTGTTGTATTTTTTAAGATTTTTATCTTGTTTTTCTGAAATGGATTATAGCATTTTTTATGGATAGTTACAATGTTTGTTTGGATTGGGTAGGGACACTGGGCAGGGACGCGCGAAGCCATCTGTCTCCTGGGGTTCAGTTTCGTGAGCCTAAGTAACTCTAAGGTTTGGTAAATCTGCTAAAAACATGAAAAAGAATGCAAAACTCGCTCCGTTGCAAACTTCGCTCAGACACGTTGCTATTCTTTTCCATAACGCAGATTTCCCAAACCTAAGAGTTACTAAGACTCGTCAAATTCACCCCAGGAGACAGATGGCTTCGCGCTGGGAACTGGCAAAATGTTACTTTTACCATATCTCTGGTTTCAGGTCTTTCGGTAATGGATTGGGATATGTTTCGCCGTTTAGAGTTTCTGTCAGTTCTTTTCTGGCTTGATTTGCCAGTTCTGGATTTTGTAAAAAATCAGGGCAGTGAGAGCATGATTTTGGCGGCGTAGAGCATTCCTTTGTGAGCTATTGAGGATTTGCCCTGGGCTACTGCCTGCCAGGAGTGGAGAGCGGTTCCTGCGGCGAATGTGGGGATGTTGAGGTGGACGGTTGGAACGATCCAGCTTACGTCTCCTACATCGGTGGAGTATTTGAGGTCGCTGTACAGATTTTGACAGGCGATTGGTTCGAAGATTGGGGTTTTCATTGCTTCCGGTGCTTTGGGACCAAAGTAGTCCCGGGCAATTGTAGGAAGTTGGTTTTTGTCCTGATCCGAGAGGGACTGCTGGAATTTTTGTGCGTAGGCATATTCCTGCTCTGTATATGGAATCGGGCCAAGTTTTTCCAAGTAGATGTTCATATGGTCTGCAAGGATTTTACTGGAGATTAAATTGGAATAGGCAGCCACCTGACGGATTTCTACGGTAGTTTCGGTCATGAGGGCGGCGCCTTTGGCTATATTACATACACGGTTGTAGAGTTCTTTTACCTGAGTGATCTTCGGGGCGCGGATGGCGTAGAGTACTTGGGCTCTGGACTGGACTACGTTTGGGGCATCTCCGCCTGTGTCGGTGATGGCATAGTGGATTCTGGCTTCGTCTATCATGTGTTCACGCATGTAGTTTACGCCTACGTCCATTAATTCTACTGCATCCAGTGCGGAACGGCCTAATTCCGGGCACATGGAGCGTGTGCCGGGGTTCCGTGGAATGTGAAGAAGACTCTGAAGTTTGCTTTGGTGCTTCCGTAGCATGCGCGTCGTCCCTGTTCCGGGTGCCAGCAGAGGCGAGGTCACAGTCATCGAAATAGCCGTCGCGTACGAGAAACGCTTTGCCGCCTGCGTTTTCTTCGGCTGGGCAGCCGTAGTAGCGGATTGTTCCTTTCAGGTTGTGTTCTTTCATGAAGTCTTTTAATGCGATGACGGAAGCAAGGGTGCCTGTTCCGATAAGCTGATGACCGCAGCCATGACCACAATTATCAGTATGTCCTGAATCTGGATTTTGTTTCTTTTCTCTTTCCGGCACGCTTTCATATTTTGAATCTGATGTTTTTTCTTCCGGGATTCTCTCGGTAGTATCTGCTTTCTGCGAGAGTCCCGGCAGGGCATCAAATTCGCCAAGAAATCCTATAACCGGTTTTCCGGAACCGTATTCTGCAATAAATGCTGTTTCCTCTCCTGCCAGATTTGATTTTATGGAAAATCCCTCTTTCTTTAATGTCTGCTGAAGTAATTCAGAAGATTTATATTCTTGAAATCTCGGCTCCGCATACTCCCAGATTTTATCGCTGATTTTGGCATAATATTCTTTTTTATCTTCAATTTTTTCTGATATTTCTTTTATGTATTCATCCATATATTTTTCCTCTTGTCCCATGCTGTTTCCTACTTTCTTCTTCATTCCCCACAACATTTTTATCTATTTTACATTAAGCAGATATCATGTTACTGTTCACACACCACTATCCCGAGACATACAAGCCAAAATTCCATTGCCGCAGCAATCTGGAATGAATTTTGTCTACGTTACTGTGAACGGAGTGAACAGTAACGATATCACCGTTTGATTTAAGTAAAATATGCGTTTTCATTATTTTTCATATATGCTATTATCATTATAGCACAAACTAAAGGATTGACACATTTTAACTCAATGGAGGAAATTTAAATGGAAATCGAACGTAAATTTTTAATATCCAAAGAAAATCTGCCAGCAGATCTTGATGCTTATCCACATCATAAACTCGAACAGGGCTATTTATCCACTGCACCGGTAGTCCGTATCCGCAAAGAGGATGATAACTACTATCTTACCTATAAATCCAAAGGTCTTATGACCCGCGAGGAATATAATCTTCCACTTACCAAAGAATCCTATGAACATATGCGTCCAAAAGCTGACGGAATCCTCATTTCCAAAACCCGCTATCTTATCCCGGAAAAAGATGGACTCACCATTGAACTGGATGTATTTGATGCTCCTTATGAAGGACTCTATCTCGCAGAAGTGGAATTTTCTTCTGAAGAACAGGCGCTCAGTTATAATCCACCCGTATGGTTTGGCGAAGATGTTACGAACTCCGGTAAATATCATAACAGTCGTCTGAGTCAGGGAAATTTATAATAAAACAGCTCCGAAATATTGTTCTGTTAATATGTATTTGCAGGAATTGTAGTAACTCCTAGGTTCTGGAAATTCGCGTTATAAAATCGCTCACTGTCTGAGCCGCTTTGCGGCGAGTTTGAGCGGATTTTTTATGGTTTTAGCGAATTTTCAGAGCCTTAGAGTTACTGAGATTACATCTTTTTACCTTTTTCAGCAGCTCCATTCAGAGCTTCAAAGACAGCACTTCTGAATCCCTTCTGTTCCAGGATTCTTACTCCCTCGATGGTACTTCCGGCCGGTGAACATACCATATCCTTCAGTTCTCCCGGATGCATGCCTGTTTCCAGTACCATTTTGCGCTTCCAAGTAAAGCCTGTGCAGCAAACTGATAAGCCTGTTTTCTTGGCATTCCCTGGGCTACCGCAGCATCTGCCATTGCTTCTATGAACATAAAAACATATGCAGGTGAACATCCGCTTACAGCACTTACGGCGTCCATCAGGCGCTCCGGAACTACTTCTGTACGGCCAAAGCTGTCTGTGATTTCACAGATCTGAGTCAGTTCTTCTGCTGATACTTTCTCATTGGCACATACGCCTGTCATCCCCTCGCCAACCTGAGCAGGAGTATTCGGCATCATTCTTACCACTTTCAGAGGCTGTCCACATTTTTCTTCTAACCAGGCAAGAGTTTTCCCCGGCGCAATGCTACAACTGTGTGTTCCGGTGTCAGTTCATCTTTTACTTCATTCAGCACTTCTTCATAAAACTGCGGTTTCACTGCCAGGAAAACCAGTTTTGTGTTTTTTACCACTTCATAGTTATCCAGGGTTGTAACCACTCCCAGCTTTTCTCTGCTTCGTTTGCTTCCTTCTTCTGTAAGATTGGAAACAATAATCTCATCTTTTTTATAAAGTCCTTTTTTCAGCATACCACTGATCATGCAGAAGCCATATTTCCGCATCCGATAAATCCGATTTTCATAAATCTGCTCCTCTCTTGCAATTCCTGTTGTTTTCTGATAATTTATAACTGCTTTTTTCATATCTTTTTCTTGTTATAGATAATGATAATCATCCAGCAATCTGCCGTAAAATACTGAACAGTTACAGATAATTATAATTCATTACTGTCCAATATGACTGTAAAGGGACCGTCATTCACAAGCTCCACTTTCATATCTGCCCCAAATTCTCCCTGCTCGACAATATCAATGTGTTCTTTGCATCTGGCAATTATGTATTTGTACAGATTTTCAGCCATATCAGGGCCCCTGCTCTTATAAAGGAAGGTCTGTTTCCTCTTTTACAGTCAGCATATAATGTGAACTGGGAAATAAGCAGAAGACTTCCGCCCACCTCCTTCAGGCCAAGGTTTGTCTTACCGTTTTCATCTTCGAAAATACGCATATTAACCATTTTATGAATCATTTTATCTGCGATTTCAACGGTATCTTCTTCTCCTACTCCGATAAGAACCATAAAGCCCTTGCCTATCTGGCTCGTACTTCACCATTAATTGTCACTTTTGAATGCATTACTCTCTGAATTACAAAACGCATAATTCACTCTCCTTAATCAACGGATTTCTGTCTATTGATAGATAGCATAGCACATTTTTATCCGTTTTTCCATTGTAAAGTGTCACCTTGCGGCTGTTATCTCAAAATCTTGTTACTCGTACTCGTCACTCCGTTCTCAGTAATACTGCACAATTTCCTTCATAAATAAATCCTTTCGTTTGTCATAGGCTCCTCCACTGCCTTTAGGCGGTGGAGGAGCCTTGTAAATCGTTATCTATTATCCCTGACTCTCAATATATTTTTGTATAGTTGCTGATGACACTTCTCCAATGCTACAAGCAAAAATAACCATCTGACCAAAATAATTTTTTCTTTCAATACTGTTTTGATAAGACCGAATTATACTTTTGCCATAAGTAGTATGTTGTTTCCTGCTTTACAATTTTAACAATGTCGCATACTCTATCCGTTGCATCATAACTTAACAAAAAATGTATATGGTCTTTGTCTGTTTCCATAGCAACTATTTCGTAGCCACGAGTATTAGCTATATCGAGAATCTTTTGTTTCACATCATCAGCAATAGAGCCTTGTAGTAGTTGTTTGCGGTATTTGGTTACAAGAACTATATGTACTTTCAGACTGTATTTTCGTCTGTTATGACGATTATAGTTACTGTTCACTCCGTTCACAGTAACGTAGCCAAAATTCATTCCAGATTGCCTGCGGCAATGGAATTTTGGCTTGTATATCTCGGGATTTTGGCATATTCATGCCAAACACCTCGCGGGACAGTGGTGTGTGAACAGTAACCGATTATATCAATTATCCATAAATCACCTCTGATAGTTATTGATATTCACTAATTATTAGTATATTCTATTATTAGTGAATATCAATAAGAGGAATACATTTTATGGAACAAATAACTATAACTGCAAAAGTCAGATAGTTGCAACTGATACAGATAAGTTTTGCTTAATAAAACAATGTCTGTTTATTGTGATGCCTGTAATTATGTTTCAGATTATGTATTCCGCACACATGACCTAAAGCAGTTCTCACTCAATAAAATTTTGTACTCTACTCTAAGAGAAAAGTTTAGTCTCAAATCACAAATGGCGCAGTCTGTTTTTAAAACGGTTATCGCAAGATATAAGACCATTCTTGAAAATCAGAATGAATGGATAAAACCATCTTTTAAAAAACCTCAGTACGACCTGGTTTGGAACAGAGATTATTCTTTAACTCAAAACTGCTTTTCCGTCAATACGCTTAATGGTCGTGTGAAACTTCCTTACTTTGCTGAGGGTATGTCTAAGTATTTTAACCATTCTATTTACAAGTTGGTACTGCCAAACTTGTAAATAAACATGGTAAATACTATCTGCATATACCAGTTACCTATGAGGTTGAAGAAAGTAATATTTCTGATATTTGTAATGTTGTAGGTATTGACAGAGGTATTAACTTTGTTGTTGCAACTTATGACAGCAAACATAAGTCTGGGTTTGTTAGTGGTAAAGCTATTAAACAGAAACGGGCTAATTATTCCAGGCTTCGTAAAGAACTTCAAATGCGACATACGCCATCCTCAAGGCGAAGACTAAAAGCTATCGGTCAGCGAGAAAACCGTTGGATGCAGGATATTAACCATCAGGTATCGAAGGCACTCGCCACCGGTAATCCAAAGCATACTCTCTTTGTATTAGAAGATTTGACTGGTATTCGCAATGCTACAGAACGTGTCAAAACAAAAGACCGCTATGTTTCTGTATCATGGTCTTTTTATGACCTTGAGCAGAAGCTGATTTACAAAGCGAAGCAGAATCAATCTTCTGTAATAAAGGTGGACCCTCGTTATACCAGTCAATGCTGTCCTGCTTGTGGACATACTGAAAAGTCTAATCGTAATAAGAGAATACATTTGTTTACTTGCAAAAACTGCGGTTATACGTCTAATGATGACCGTATTGGAGCTATGAATCTGTATCGTATGGGAATAAACTATCTTGCTGATAGCCAAGTACCTAATACAGTTGTAGCAGAGTAAACTCTGCTACAAAGGGTGCTGTCAACCACCCAATGATGTAACGCCACTTTAGGCAGCAATGCCTATTGGGGATAAAAGGTCGGAGGCGTAAGCCGTTACTACGACTGGGCAGTTACAAGCCCATTACCTTTAGGTGATGGGTAGTTGACATACGGCGAATACGGAAGTAATGTGGAACGCAGATGTTTTCGTCCTTTTCTCCAGAATTCTTCTGTTCCCTGCATCCTTCTTACTTCCGGAAACTCATGTACCCGGACTGTAATCCAAAAGCTCAATGAAACAGATGCTGAACTATCTTAATACGCATTTTGAATCCATCATCTCTCTGCAGGAACTGGCAGACCAGGTTCATCTGTCCAGAGAGGTCTGCTGCCGCATAGATATTATATTAGAATTCTGTGTCAGAAACCATTCCGGTATTGATTTACATGATACAGATATTGACTTTTTCAGACCTATTGTTTTCCAAAAAGAACAGCCCCTTTGACTTATTATGCGTCAATGAGACTGTTCTTTTTTATTATTTGTGTTCAATCGAAGCCAGGGACTTACTTGATTTAGTTACATCCCAAGTGTGTCATTTACCAGAATCACATGGATTCTGTCTTTATGTCTGGAATATCTGGTGATCAGGAACTGACAGCAGATGGTATCCGGGGATTTGCAGTCAAAGCATTTTCCGGTTTCCTTACATGGAGTTTTGATATCAAATCTCTGTGCATTAGCTGTAGCTGCCACATTTCTGGCACGCTTCATTGCGCTGTCAAGATCCGGACAGACTTTGTTTATACCTACAATAAAGATTACTTTTTCGGGCCCTGGGCAATGCAGGATACACGGTTGGAATTGCCGTCAATATTGACAAGAACACCATCATCTGTGACTGCATTGGCACTGGATAAAAAGAAATCTGCATCATAGGCTGCCATAAGTCCCTCACGAGGTTCAAGCTTTGCGCGGTCAATATAATTATAATCTCCATCCTGCAAAGCTTTGACCAGACCGATCTCATGTGCACTCATGCATCCGCCCATGGCGATCGTGCTTCCGTTTGGGATCAGTTCCAGGGCCTGCTTTAATGCCGCTTCTCTATCTTGTACATAATACCCGGACATATTGCGGGATTCCAGTCCCTTGATCACTGTTTTTGCCAAAAGTTCATTTCTTTTTTTCATGTTTGCATCCATTGTTGTGTCCTCCCTCTGATAAGATTTAACATTCCACTTCTCAGTTCGTAATTTACATAATAAGACACAAATTTCATAACTGTAAATCTGTGCATCTCATAAACTATTATACCAGATATTTATTTTGCAGAAAATCATTTAATCTGAATTTTTATTTTCTGCTTCAGGATTTATTCATAATTGTTGTCTGGTAAGTTGTGATATTTTCTGATAAAATGGGCATATAAAAGAGGACTATACTTAACGAATAAGGAAGTACCTAACCGATTTATCTGAAAAACAAAAATACAGATGAAGTATTCCGGGCTCTTTCCCTGACACCATTGATGTCCGGAAAGATGAGCTGCAAGGATATATTTAACAACCGTAGCAAGAATTCCCTCACCTCTATAGGGACGCCACTGAAAAAGTCTTTATTTTGCATAAAGCAGTACAATATAAAGTGTTTTTATTTGTTTTAATCTACTATATAATGTGTATAAAAATAGTTTTTCAGTGGCGTCCTATAGGTGATGGGATGAATTGCACATTCGAGCATGTCTGCTCAAATTCATAAAAATCGCAAAAACACTTGTTCTGATACAATAAATATATTATAATAGAAAAAGAACAATATGCTCTTGAAATTTGGACGGTCGAAATAAGCAATAAGTGAGTGTACATAATGAGTTTAGATAATAATTCTCATTCAGTGTTTTTGTTTGATTCTGGTTATGAAATATAGCAGAAAGATGCTGGACGATAAGATGTCAGAGAGAACAAAAGAAATCTTTGAAATATAGCACCTGTTGAAACAATCCATCAGTATATAGAGAGTCAGGGTGAGAAAGATAAACCGGGCAGTAAAAAT
>ENA-OQCS01000559-OQCS01000559.1-human-gut-metagenome-genome-assembly--contig:-NODE-559-length-20635-cov-5.259265_pt1 | contig 20635 bp, 21 predicted proteins | sample MGYA00242757_ERZ504575 | MGnify/ENA primary metagenome ERZ504575 (study PRJEB26092, sample SAMD00036297) | human gut metagenome | host: Homo sapiens | study: EMG produced TPA metagenomics assembly of... | reverse complement strand
GTGCAAAGAACATGAATTTACTGCAAAGGGAAAGCTGCCTGTACAGATGGGCTTCAAAGAAGTGGAAGAAGCCTTTCGGAAATACTGTGTAAAGGATAAGAAACCTGACGAACCGGATCATAAGACACTTTGGACTCGTCACCTTGTATTTTCCTTTGCTCCGTTTTCTCTTTCTCTAATGCTTCATAAAGTGATAATGTGCTTGAATACCACAGTTTAGTATTCAAATCCAATAAAGACTTATACAGTTTGGAAGAATAGATATAATATAACGCATCTCTTAAAGGCAACATCTTTTTCTTCATAACCATATTGACCAAATCACGCATCACGAATGGAAGCATGGCATAATCCAATTGATTTTGATCGTTCTGAAGCATATTTTTATTTTTATGTTATCTACTTATATGATTATCCGCGTACTATGAGTGGTGGTACGATCGCGGATAATCAAAATCCATTCAATTCTTTCAGTCTCTTTTCCAGATAGTTAATCCCTTTCTCATTCAGCTTGCCATCCTTCATGTACTCATCCAGGAATTTGCGGATAGCTATGTATGCAATTTCTCTCATATCAATGTCATGCTCTAGTTTGATACGTCCTAGATCCTTATGCGTATCTACATCGAACCATACATTCATAGCCTTTTTTCGCTCCACCTTTTGAGCAACCTTTGAACGGTCTTTTACCTCTCTGTCCTCTTTCGGTGCAGCCATAGGTTGTTGGTCTTCCTTTTCAACCTCTACGCTCAATTCCGGTTCATCAATCCTGTTTTCCGCTTTCTTGCGGCGCAGAATTTGATTCTCTTCTTTCTGGCTCTTTACCATTGAGCCTATTTCGCTTAAAAAATCGACTTTTTCGTTTTTTCCTGCCATACTGTCAAATGTATTAGTTTTCATTATCATCTACCGGGCGTTCATCCGGATTTTTCATATACCATGCTTCCAAAGCGCGACGCTGCCAATCCTCAGGCCTTCTCTCGCCGGTAATCTCCTCTGCAAGACTCATGTAGTCTTCGGCGCCATTACCTTCCGGATCATGTTCAAATATAGTCCTATGCCTTAGGGGGCTTTCGTCGAAACGGACACTTTTACGTATTTTTGTTTTGAATACCTTTCCAGGGAATTGACTTTCAAAATACTCTATTACGCTTCTGCTGATACGAGTATTCCGGTCATACCGTATAGGCAAAAAGCCTAGTATATCCAAGTCCTCATTAAATTCATCATCCTTGACCTCATTTATGGAATCCATCAATGTCTGCATGCCTTTCAAGGAAAAGCCGCTGCAGTCTATGGGGACCAACACCCGGTCACTAACTACCATTGCATTGAAGTTTACGATACTTTCCTTAGGAGAACAGTCTATTAATATATAATCAAACGCATCCTGAAGCGGTTTCAATTTACGTTTTAAGATACGCTCCCTGGCCTTTCGCGCAGCCAGCATCATATCGGCATCGCGGAGTTCTCGTGAAGAAGGAACGTAATACAGACGCTCCTTTCCATCATATCGATTGTCTATCGCGTCATATCTCACATACACCGGCACAGGGCCTTCGTCGTTTTGCCGCATAAACCACTCGTTAAAGGTCTCGTCTCCCGCAGCGCCATCAAAACCCAGCAAAAAAGTAAGGTCACATTGTGGATCAGTATCTATCAGAAGTACTCTCTTCCCTAGAATCCAAAGCGCCGTGCCCAGGCTGGCCGTTGTGGTGGTCTTTGCTACCCCACCCTTGTAATTTAAAACACTTAATATCGTTGCCATATATTCAGATGTGTAATTTCATGTAACAAAAATACATTATTGCCTTTTAACAAGCAATTTTAAACATGTAAATATTTGAATATTTAAGTTTTCTTATACTTGCATGTCTGAATGTTTGAAAGCTTTAATATTTGAACATGTAAGCATTTAAACGTTTACATGTTTATAGATGTAAATATTCAAATATCCACATGCTTAAACATCTATATATACAGACGTTGAAATATTTGAATGTTTTAGCATTTACACATTTGTGCATTTGAATGCATAGATACCCAATGTATGGAATATAAATATTCAGACATCAGAAAGTTTAAATATTTAGACTTCAAACATGCAAACGTTTGCATGTTTATATATTTGAATATACAGACATATAAATATTCAATTGTACAGACATTGAAATATGTGAATACTTTAGTATTTGTGCGTTTGAATACACAGATATTCAACGCGTAGAATATAGATATTTGAATATCCAACTCTTAAACATATAAATATTTAAATATGTAGGTGTTTGAATATTCTAGTTCATGGCAAATAAATTACGCAATCAAATTGTTGTACAAGCTACCAATGCTAGGATAGTAGTACAAATATTATCTTTCCATGCTTGTCCAGAATAACTTTGTATTATTTTTGCATTATGAAAAAACTGCGGACAAAGCAATGGATATCGAAACTGCAACAAGCAATTTTCTGAGTGAGTTACGAAAGATTGGTTTGGATAATAACGGTGCACTGTTAATCCAGATACAAATAGATGGCGTAAACCATATAATGAGCTATGGAAATTTGAATAATTTTGCAGTACCAGCAAGAACAATAGGGAAGAAGGGGAATAGCTTAGTCAAGTTTATGGAGAAGGAAATCCAGATTGCCGCTGTCAGGGAAAGTACCAAAAAGCTCCATTTGGATACGCTGAACCAAATCAAAGGCTTTTCACCGAATGCAAGTCTCCAGGAAATGTCAAGTGACTTTCTCCTAAAATTTGAGATTTACATGCGTGAGGAATGTAGGCTGTCAACAAATACGATAGCACGGCACATGAAGTCACTCAAGCGATATGTTAATGTAGCACGAAAGAAGGGAATAATCACAGAATACCCATTCTTGAACTATACAATCAGAACGGAACAAGTACATAGAGATGCACTTACAGAGAAGGAGCTTGAGATACTGGAAAAATATCGAGAAAGCTTATCAGAGCCTAATGAAGTTTTAAACGCTTTTCTCTTCAGCTGTTATACTGGCCTGAGATATTCGGATGTGCGCATATTCACAAAGCAGAATATCTGCACTATCAATCACAAAAGATGGATAGTCCTTAAAATGTATAAGACAAACAAGGAGATTCGTATACCGTTAAGTACAATCTTCGAAGGCAAGGCGCTGAAACTGACAAAATCAATCTCAAGAACAAGGGGAGTACTGTTTCATGTAGGCAGCAATCAGCAAGCAATAGAGTATTGAAGAGAATTGCCAAAGAAGTCGGGATAAAGAAAATGACATTCCACGTGGCTCGCCATACTTGTGCAACTTTATTATTGTACAGAGGAGTCAGTATTACCACTGTCCAGACGGTACTAGGCCATCAGAGTGTCAAAACGACACAGATATATAGTGCTGTTACAGACCTTACTATAGAAAAAGAATTGAAGAAGGCAAACGGAAAAAGGAATAGAGTAGGGAAGGGGAGAAAGTAATATTCTCTTTTCTTAGAATAGAGCTCTAGGGGTGGGTACTAAAGAATTATCAAGTTATCCTTAGTTGTTATATCACAAATCTTACAATTCCAGTTTGTCTGATTCCACGAGATCGATATATATCCGTTAAAGGTATATTAGCCAACAGAAGTACGCTTATTTAACACCCAAAATCTCTCTCCAATTATTATTCCAATACATCCAAGGATATCCTTTATCTATAATTTTAAAATCAATTATACCTATACTGTAAAGTAGGTGGTGTATTAATTCAACAGCTACACGAGGTTCTTGTGTCGACCCAACATATTCTATTTCATAGAAGGTACCAAGATCTTGTACCTCATCTTGTACAATAATATATTTATTGTAACTCCACGATGTGCGCCATCTGTAAACCTCGGCAATAGGATGATAGTTTAGTCGTTGGAGCAATATTTTCATGTTATCAGGATTGTCAATATTTAGTTCTATCTGATCTGCATATAACGGCATATTGTTTTGTAGGCTACGATGCCAACACTTGTAACATAACTTGGATAAGTCGTCATTGCATTGTCGGATACGAAGCCACTCATGTGCATCCTTTATTCCATTTTCATCGGTGGTGATAAATGGTTTCCTCGGATTCTGAAAATAAATGTCACGATAGTAGTTACGCGATAACCATGTGGTTTGCGTATTCAACCAATTAATCAGAACTTGTTGCTGATGAGTGATGAATCGTTGTTCTATTTCTATATTTCTCATTTGTTAGACTGGTGGGATAAACTTTCGGATAAAGCAAAATATACTTGGTAGAATTTTCTGTATGTAGCTTCATATCGACTTTTCCATTGGAAGAAAGCACCGCAAGATGCAAAGAAACAAAAGAAAAAGAAAACAAGGGTATAATGCGTGAAGATTGGTTAATTACAAGATAAGACAACATTACTAATGCATTATGAAAAAATTGAAACAGTTGGCACGCGCGATACGAATAACCTGCCGGTCGTATTTTATATCATTTAAAGTCTGGTCTGAACCGTATTGAAACACGTATGCCCTGACTTTGAAAAAGTTAACCTTGTTTTCTTTTTCCAGTTCAGCTCTGAAACGATGCTGTAGTAGCGGATCGAAGATACTTTCGGCTATATGATTGACAATCCAACCAATAGAATAGGCGAGTGAACATAATAGAATAGTGATGATTGGGCTGAAATTTATTATAATATCCCATGATATCTTGACATCAGATATACCCCAATAGATACGGAACAACAACAAAGCTGTGGTTATCATAAAAAGTACGCCGGATAACCATGCTTCGATAATGGCAATGAAAGAGTATTGCATAATTTTATGATTTATTGTTTCTTTCTAATATTCTTACTGAACCATGAATAGCATCTACTTCAATAGTATCGCCATGTGCAATTTTCTCAGTAGCGAATCTAGTACCCACAATACAAGGAATGCCATATTCTCTAGCTAACGAAGCGACATGGCAAGTAATACCTCCTTGATCGGTTACAATGGCCTTTATTTTTTCAAAGATACAAAATATATCTGGATCAGCCTCGCGCGTTACTAGAATAGTATTATTTCCAACTTTTTCATTAAAAAAATCAGATTTACGTTCTATAAGGCAAGCTTTACCTATTTGGAAACCTCCGCACGCTATGCTTCCCCTCAATACAACGGGTGTTTCGGTTAGAGAAGATAAGGTGTTAAATATTTCATCTTGATAATCTCCGTTACATATGTATGTCGTTCTTTCATTTAGATAGCAGAGGCATGAAGAAGACCGTTTATCTATATTAGGGGGTAGAATATGATGAAGCAGCAGCTTTTTGACTTCTGCTGGTGTCATAAAGCGTATATAGTCTTCAGGAATTTGATGGCGGAAAGCAATCTCTTCAATTAACATATCTAAAAAATAGAAGTTACGTAATTGTGCCATTCGTCGTCGAGATTTAGTCATTCCCCAATTGTGGTAAATATGGAGCAGACGTTTCTCATCAATGGCCAGTTTCTCCCATAATATAGAAGGAGTTCGGGGAGAGTAGAGACGTTTTGTGAATGTGGCTAGTTCATCTTCATTCTCCACATATCGTTTAATTAGGTTTAGGTAATAATTAAAATCATACGGTCGTCTTTCATCATAGCCGTGATATCCAAGATAACCGTAATGATTTACTAATTGACGAATAGAACTGTTAATATGGTATGGTAATGAAGTACGTATATATTTGGGAGGCAATGAAAAATCATTTTCACTTCTTTATTGGCCAATATACGTTGGATAAGGGATAGTAGCGCACGGTCATGTTTGTAATATACCGTATGCGAAAGGGTATCTGGCAGGAGAGTGAGTATATCCTTTTGCGTAAAGTCAGAATTATATTTTCGCGCGATACTTGTAATCCAATAGTCGATACCATATTCGGTATCTTGCAATATTTCAGGTATCCAGCCATATTGGTATAGTTCGTAGTGCTTGCGTAACTGAATATCATACAGATAAACTATTTTGTCATCTGAGAGCATTGCAAAACTGTGGTAGTTCAAATACGGTTTCCAGATATTTTCTAATTCAGCAGACTTGATGACTATATTTTTATTGAGTTGTTCACCCCATGAAAGATTATTCTTTAATTTATAAATCAAAGTTTTGTTAATATGTTGTGCCTCTTCATCGGGGAAGTAGAAGCGTCCTTTATGTCCTTTGTATAAAAGAAGGCCATGGGAGTAGGAGATTCCGGCAACTTTTTGAGTAATGATACTGAGGTCTCCATGAAAAGAATATCAGTATGTAAATCATCATCAATATTTTCAGATGCATATTTCCAACTTATGTTTTTTATTTCGTCTGCGATGCTGCTATATGTTGTAACCATATGTTTTTGGTGAGTTGAGCGTTATTGAACTGTATATTATTTTTCGATAGATATCTATTCATGCTTTCTATCAGCCTTAAATGACTTTTTATCTGCTCCTTGCTATCTGTAAATAGGATATCTTTCGTGGATAACTGGCAAGGAGATATCTTACTCCAATATTCTAGTTCGACTTGACAAAAGTAGTGACTGCCAGTTTGTGAAATATTGCAGCTGACACCGAAGACATGTCCTGATTCACAATCAACTGCGATATGCCTTTCTTTTCTTTTGTGAAATATGGCACTGTGTTGATTCCAATTGTCACTATTTGTACGAAAAAGATGAAATACATGCGATAATAGTTGTGGAGTATAATCCATAATAAGGGAATCACGTGTCAGTATGGGACATATAGATAATGTCTTCTTGATTTTAATGGCATTGTATTCATCTTCATTCTCCCATCGAAGCAAAGAGAAATAGCTCTTGGAGTAGGGATAAAACATGGTCTCAATACTATTAAAATACTGAGGCGTATGTGTGACAGCAAATCCAGAAAGTTGCAAAGACTTGAACAAAATAAAAAAATCTTCAAGATTGTTGAGAATATTAAATTTATATTCTATCTCTTGAAACCGCCAACGTGCTGTCTTATTGCTAGTCAGTATTCGAAGAGTGTCGTTATATTCCTGAATACCTTGTGGACATTCATTCCTTACATATGCAAATTCGCCTTGTATATTGAGCACTGTGACGATGCTTTCATCGGTTATTATAGGAAATGATGCCAACTTTTGTTCTTGAGAATACATTAATAGAGTGTTTCTATTTTTAGGATTCTGGATAAGCCCATAGTGGTGAACACAATGTTCATTTGTCAATTGAATATATTCCATAAGATGTAATAGTTAGTCATTTAAATACACAAACTATTCATTGAGGTTTTAAGCGTCATCGCTCTTTTGCGAATTTGCACCAATCGTCCCCTTTTACGAGTGGCCTGCATATTACATTTAACTGAAGGAGCATTAACGGTTCACCCCCAATTCCAAGAACCGCTTCAAAAAGTAATGCAGTTTTCTATGTAATAGGTCGGTGGACATTCTCTTATAAAAAATCCCATCTGTTCAGTTAACTTACGTTACTATATCCTTCTATATTTGATTTCATCTTTTTTCACCAGGATGTGTCGGGTATGCGGAAGTAAGATTATTAGCAATCATTTTGGAATCAATTTTGATACAGTTGTAGTTCATATCTATTACTCCTATTTATAATGGTTTGACAATTATATCGTATTAAATATTTACAGCTATAAATATACATACTTTTTTATATTTCTCCAAAAACATTTTTTGATTTCTCAAAACATAGTCAGATTCTGCTATAGAAAAAGAACTGAAGAAAGCAAACGGAAAAAGGAATAGAGTAGGGAAGGAGAGAAAACCAAAAGGATAGAGATGCGCGGCTTTTCTTTTAATACACCAATACCCTATACCATTTGGTATTGGTGTATTAAAAGGAAAACATAATAAACTGCAAGAAAAATAAAGATAAAGAGCTAAAATTTATTAATGTCAAAAATGAAATTGACCAATATTAAGATGGAGTAGGGGGATATAAGAGCTCTCCCCCCATCTCTCTCCCTCTTTGTGCTTTCAGTTTTACCTTTTGTAATAAACAAAGTCTGCATATATGTCCATATTCTTAGTTACAGTGAATGTATATGATGCAGATACATGATTGAAATCAAAACCTATTAGTTTAGTACCTCCTGCCGTGTAGAATCCATTCACGTAATACCACCAAGGTGCATTTTGCCAATCACTGTCATCATTCCGTTTCTTCCCAATCCATATACGGTGACTCGTGTACCATACTCAAATTCCTTGCTGATTGTTTTATGATTTATGTCATCAGAACTAAATCCCACATAATTGCCAACAGTTCCTACCCAACTTCCATTATCATAATGATCTGCATGAAGTGTAATTGTATATTTCCCTCCTCCACTCACTTTCTTAAAAGCGGCCAGAATTGTGGCGCCTTTCGTAATATTGGCTACATAGAGGTCCATATCCGACAACTCCAAAGATGAAGACAACAGTGAGCCATCATAATACCATCCTACAAATTCATAGTTTGAATTTTTCTCTATATAGAGATTGGGATAGTGCCTTCATCGTCATATAGGGCATAAATAAGAGTGTTAGAGGTGCTTGTATGTCTCTCTGCTTCCCCTTCACCCATAATCTGTAACGTACCGGCATCTACTCCACCTCGTTCATCAAACTGTTCATCGGTAAATTTCACATAGAAGAGTGGGGAGGTAGCGGTGAATTTGGCTGTTAGAGTTCTGTTAGAATAATGACAACTAATCTTCCCTATAAGTGTTAGTCATCAATTGAAAAATCGAAATGCAATTGCATAGCTATAGGCATATATTTGTGCGAATTAAAATTGAAACAATATATTTACTAATACTGTATATTGCTATGAAAAATGAAAATCCGGCATTAGAAAAGTATGCAGAGCTAATGATCGAAAAGATGAAAGAAGTACATTCATCCAACTGGACGAAACCGTGGTTCACTTCCCGATTCAAGGGATTTCCGCAAAATCTGACAGGAAGATCATACAATAATCAGAACAAGGTTTTACTCTATTTTATTTGTGATAAATACAAATATAAAACTCCTATTTTTGTCACTTTCAACCAAGCGCGTAATGAAAAGGTACAAGTTCTGAAAGGTGCCAAAGCATTTCCTGTATCCTATTATGATTTAATCATTAAGGACAAGATAACGGGAAAGCGGGTCACAAGAGAATTCTACAAGGACCTATCACCTGCAGAACAAGAAAAATATAAAGTCATTCCATTTCTTAAATATTACAACGTGTTCAATCTAGACCAGACCAACTATTCAGAAGTCTATCCAGAAAAATGGAACGCTCTAGTTAAGAAATTTAGGTTCACCATCAATTCCAGCAACAATTTCCGGAATGCCCTACTGGATTCAACCATTGAAAAACAGACATGGCTATGTCCCATCACCCTTAAAGAGCAAGACGGAGCTTTCTACAGCCCATACAAAGATTCCATTACCCTTCCAGAAAGGTATCAATTCATTGATGATAAGGAATTCTACTACACAGCTCTTCACGAGATGGCACATTCAACCGGACATCCAGAAAGACTGGCAAGAAAATTTGGTTCCTTCGGAAGCACTGAATACGCCCGCGAAGAATTGATTGCCGAACTGTCAGCTGCAGTAACCGGACGTGATCTAGGTATGGCAGTTACCCCCAGAAAAGAAAACGCACAGTACCTAGACGGATGGTGTTCCATAATTTCGAGTGATCCGAAATTTATTATGACAATTTTAAGTGATGTCAACAAAGCAGTCACTTCCCTGGAAGAAGGCATAGGTCTGAACCGGGAACACGAGGATTCAACCGAAAAACAAAATCAGATACCAGTCATGACCGAAGATGAATATCTCGCATCGAGAGGATATGAAAATCCATTTTATTCAGTGCCCACAACACACAAGGGAAACCTCCGGACACAAAATTTATTATCAAGCATAAGCATAACGCGAAGCAACAAATATGAAGCAGAGCGAAATGTTCTGAAAGAAGAATACAGAGCAATGCTCAACAGAGGAGAGATACGTCAACCTACCAAAACAGAATGGATTATAAAAACCGCGAATGGACATCCTGACTTGGAAAGTACCCAGACAGCAAGACGTATGGCTATGGCAATGGGCATTAACTGGAAATCTGAGAAAAATGGCCTGCCGGTAATTCACCACTACTACTACGATCAACATGGGCAACTTCATACTCAATTTTATTGTAAGATGAGATGCAAGACCGTATGGTGTGGAAATCCGGCAATGATTATATTCTTTGTACAGGGTCCCGTTCCGGCGGCGATTATACAGAACACATATTGCCTACTGAAGAAGTTTCGAGGATTAAGGAACTGAATACAGTTGAACTCCAATCATCCGGATGCAGGTCATTATTAAACGATTCATCTGGAGAATTTCATATAAAGGATAAATCTACCGGCAAGATAGAACCTTTAACCGCAAGCAATATTGATTTGGGAAAACAGCCTCCGGAAGCGATCAAGAAATTATTGTCTGGACAACAGACAGAAATGTCCACCCAATCCGGTGCTACGCGGATAATGAGGTTAAGCAAGTCACCGATTGGCTGGACACTCAAGACCGAAAAACAATCATTTAATACAATAGACAATGCCATTGAAATATAATCAATAATTACAAAACAAAATGCTTATGAAACCACTAAAAGAACTCATTAACGACATTCTCAATTTTTTCAGAAAACAAAGAGTTAGAAAATATCAAGAGAAATCCGACAATGATTAAAGAGATAACTAATCCGACAGAAGCACAACAGCTGGCTGCCGTAAGGAGTTCTTCTCATGCGATAAAATATATAAAGGAACCTACAAAAAAGTACGATTCATCGCTTTAAAAGATGATATATACAACTATCGTCATATTAAGAATTTAACAGCAAAAGAGCAACTATACCTCATAAAAGAGGGAATCAGCATAAAAAACATCCAAAAACCTGTAGAAAAAGTACAACTATATGCTTTAAAATGGAGAAGGGCCTCCATTAGTGACATTAGGAATCCTACAGAAAAAGCACAACTTATAACTATAAGAAAAGACAAAGAGTTATTCTTATATATAAAAAATCCAACTATTACTGTCTGCCAGGAAGTTGCAAGAGCGTACTGTGGTAATATAGAGATACCAGCAGATCGCAGGATTATAAAGCCTACCAAAAGTTAGTTTCCAGCCTACAGGATACTGAAGGTTATGCTTACATAAAAGAAATGAGTCTTGATTATAATAAAGGAGATAAATATATCAATGATGAATCAGATAAAATAATGAATTGGAAGAAACAAAAACAGAAACAGATTATAGATGATTATAAATATGAAATTGGTATTGCAAAGGAAAGGGGGATAGAACCTAATATCAAAATAGAAGAATCCGGTATTCAACAAGAGAATGACCATAAACAAATTAATACAAGAATCGATTATTCAAACAAACCTCAAGATAACTATAATATTGAAGAACTCTCCAATAAAGAAGTTATAGGAACCATTTCATATTATGATTTTAATGGCAAAGTATCTGAAGTTATTGAATACAATACTGTTGAGAGCTATTTGAAAAGTATAAAAGATGAATTAAATTCTAATCCAAACGGCTTTAAATATGAAACATTAACCACAGATGCCAACATCAGAAAATCAGTAGATGACATAGTTTACGGGGCTTACGGTGAAGATAACCCACATTCTTTAGAATGGTACTCCTCGAATAATACAAAAGCAGCGATAAGTCCAGAACAATATTTATCAGAAGAACGCAATAAAATAATGCGTGAATATGCTAAAAATCCTTTTGGAGCTCTCGATAAAGAAAATATATCAGCCGAGGGTATGGATAAATGGGCAGCCGTTACCAATAAATATATGGAAATGAAAACAAACATATCAACAAAGCAAATAGAATTGCAATCTTCCGGTTGTAAAACTCTGATCTATGACGTATTCCATTCTTCCGGCCAAAAAGAAAGCAGCCATTACCGCATTCTAGATAAATCCACCGGTAAGACAGAATCTATAAATGTGGGGGATATTGACCTGAAAAAGCAGTCTCCGGAAACACTCAAAAAGTTGTTATCCGGACAACAAACAGAAATGACCAATAAGTCCGGCACAAACAGTCTTGTCACTCTGAATAAAACCATAACGGGGTGGGGAATATCCGCAGTAAAACAAGTATTCAACTCAGCTGACAACTCTGCCGGCATTTAAATTATTTTGGAAACAAAAACGAAGATATAAAATGAAAGATCAAAAAGAACTACTAAAGAAATGTCTGGTAAACGATATTCCAGCCATTGTTTTCCAGGGAAGCGACAGCTGTGCTGTAGAAATTCTGCAAGCAGCGGAAAACATTTATAGAAAGAACGGTTGCAGTCCGGAGTTTTTGATAGATTTCCATGAAAATGTAGTGGAAAATTTCAGAGCATATCAACTGGAAAACTCTACAGCAACCAAGCTCCCTGATCTGACAACAAGTGAAAAAGAAGCGTTCTACATTCTTCAGGAGAAAGAAGAGGTCTGTTTTCCTATTCAAATAAAAGATTTTGAGCAACACTTAAAAGATCACGGATTTACCAGAACCTATGACAATACAACATCTTATGGCAAGTACCTTTTATTAAAAGAGAAAGACTATATAGGTATCACAGGAAATAACGAAAATTATGATTTTGCCATTAATTATTGCAAAAAAAGCAATCAAATAAGCTACTTCGTCTTTTCTGATGATCCGAGTTATCCGGAACGAATAGGAGACTACAACAGTCTAAAAACATGCTTCTCTGACATAATGTCCAAACACCCGTTGAAAGAAGAAACGAACGAACTATTTACAGTAATAGAAAACTACCATAAAATGGGATACGATGATATATCCCAAGCCTTGACCCAATATGCATCAGCCATAGATAACTTTTGCACTAATGCCCAATCAAAATACATAATTGAAGGTGTTTCCATATGTAAAACAGACAGCAGGCAACTAAAAGGAAATATAACAATTACCCAAAAAGGAAATATACCGGTCAGTCAGATTACAGATTTCCAGATAAAAGATAAGTCCACCGGTAAAACAGAGCCTCTAAACATAGGCAGTATTAATCTGGAAAAGCAGTCTCCGAAAACAATCAAGAAACTGCTGTCCGGCCACAAAGTCGAAATGACCAATAAGTCCGGCGGAAATAGTCTTGTATCTCTGAATAAGACGGTGACGGGGTGGGGGTTATCCATTGCAAAACAAATCGCCAACTCTACAGATTCGTCAGCAGAATATAGGATAAAAAAAGTTTTTCTCCCTTTTTTCCCTATCAGTTCAAAAAAATGTGTAATTTTAAATTTTAAAAGATATGAAAATGGATTACGATGAATGCAGGGCCAAAATATCAATCATAGACATAGCAGAGGATCTCGGATATACACGCATATCGGGTAGACAAGCAACGAACTTGACCTATGTTCTTGGCAACCTCAAAAATCCAGAAGACGAAATAGTCATCTTTCCTAAAAAGAACACCTATTTCTCAAGGAAAGGCAGCTTTGACGATAAGGGAGAGCTGACCAAGTTCGTCCTTAAAAGATTGCATATGTTCTCTTATTGCACCCAACAGGGATATAGAGGAGTCAATGAAGTTCTTTCAAGATATATGACTGGCGAAAGAATTGTCACCGGAAACGTACAAAGCCGTACAAAAGACCACACCCAGAACTACATTAAGGAATTCAATTTGAATTATTGGAATCCCCGTCCTATCAAAAAGGACAATCCATATCTGACCGTCCAAAGGAGGCTCTCTCCACAGACTGTGGAGGATTTCGCCAATAGACTGTTTATCTACCAGGTAGGGAAAAACAATCATATCGGCTTTCCATTCCGTAAGCCTCCCAGATGGAAATACTTAACTTCGAAATGAGAAACTATTTCGAAGAAACCAATACCAATTATAAAGCCTTTGCCACGGGGGGTGACAAGGCCCAAAGCTGTTGGATGGCCAATTTTGTTCCTTTTGACAAGGTTACGGACATATATCTCTTTGAATCTGCCATTGACGCAATGAGTTTCTACGAAATAAACCATTATACTAAAGAAACCACATGCGCATTCATAAGTACGGGGGGATATGTCACCAAATCCCAAATAGAGAATATAAGCCGTATATTCCCATCTGATAAGGTAAAGTGGAATTGTTGCTATGACAATGATGCCAGCGGTAATGGTTTTGACATCACCACAGCATATTATCTCAAAGGTGAGGAATGTAAAGCTTTTGCAAGGACCAACACTGGAGACACATATAAGACCATCTATTTAAGTTTCCCGGATGGAAACACACTAACCTTCAAAGAAGATGCATTTTCCTCCGGCGAGTATCTTAAACAACATGGTATAGACAATGTAAATATCATCAAACCTTCACGATACAAAGATTGGAATGAACTTCTTGTCTATTACAAAAGATTTGATTTGAACCTGGGTCCAGGAATGAAATTCATCCCGGCTATCGAAAAGACCATATCCCAACTGAATCTAAGAGGATATGAACAATTGGCCAATTGTATCAGTTCTTCCACAAAAGAGCTGGTGGATTCCCTGCTTGAGCAAGCCAATTACTGCATTTCCGCACCTCTTGCCGAAAGCAGCGCTTACACTCTCATGGTAGACTGTAATATCTTCATGGGGCTGGACACGATGGTACCGGTACAAGCAACTTATATGTTATAGAAAGTGCACGCAAAAAAAGATATCGGCACATGCATAAATGAATCTCTCAAAAATGAATATATAAACATTTTCAGAGACATGAAATCATCTGATTTCAAAAATTTTCTGGAAAAAAACATCCTAACTTATACAAAGGGTACTGTAGAAAAGAATTTTGAGAAAGTAATATTGACTTCCGGATGGAATATCAAACCTTCAACTTCAAAAAAAAAAGATTCTTGATTTAGAACATGGTATATAAAATCACGAGAAACGCGTCTACCCTCTAAACATGGGCGCGTAAATAAACTGTGTCATGCGGCGTTTTCTTCCAAGCTCATCGGTCGGGGATCGCCCAGCACCAAGGGGGTGCACCAGCACTCCCAACGCTCGTAAAGTTACAACAATTTAAACCTATCTCTAAACTTTACTGTTTTATTCATTCTGCAACCTTACTTCTACCTCTTTATTCCATTGTTTCAATAAAACCTGCTTGATTGTGGAGGAGAGTGTATTAAACTCAACCAATTTGTTACCTAAATAATTTAAAGCAAGTTTTATAAATATAGGCTTACTAACAGGCATTTTACCTTCATGCCCTTTATACAGAATATCAACCTCATCAATGAGTTGTAGCTTGTCTTCTGATAGATTTATAAATTCCCCATCAGTCATAGCCATAAGAAAACGATTAGTAATTAATCCAAATATAGCATCACCAAACTTTTCCTTCAGCTCATCTTTGGATGATTCTCTATTACAGAAGTTAATAGAGTTATTTAGATATGGAGTTACCATTCTCTTCCACTCCTTTGAATAATATGGTTTTGGCTTTGGGTATTGATACCTCTGTATGAAAATACAAAGATCAAGCTCTTTGTTAAGTTCAGTTATTATGTCTGAGTAAAGTTCTTTTCTTGTATAACGGTTTAGAGGTATTTTTTATTTCGAATGTAAAGAATGACAAAATATGTACCATCTTTTTCAAACAAATCATCGTTTTCGCATACGTAAGCTATTTCTTTGTTCTTCAATATAGGGTGGACACTTGATTTGTTATAAATGTCCATCCTTCGAATCGCAATATTCAAAATTGGTTGAAAATCTTCTATGGAATTAGTAGGAGTCCATCGTTCCCCTTGCCCATACGGGTTTGAATACTCCGGTTTAATACCATCTTTTATTTTATGTAGAAAACTCCCATCATAATGATATGACATTTCCGCCCGATAGATAAATCTTGATCTATCTATCTCTTCTTCTGTTAAAGACCCTTTTTCATCATTGGAATTTTTAGACACGATAACCATACCGTTATAGTAGTCTGTTATTTTCAAATCAACTATCCCATCTTTACCCATCTGAATAACATTAAATAGTCCATAATAGCGACCATTCATTTTAAAATAAACCTTTATTTTTTCTCCTTTATTCATATACAGTTTAATTGTCTAACAGTTAACACAAAAATACAATAAATATTATGTTTATGACCTCATTTTGTGACAATTATTTTTTCTCTCCATATGATTAATGTTTATCAGAGTAAAAAATATGTTGGTTGTGATGTACTTACTTTGCCAACTCATATTTACCCTCAATCCATTTAGCAAGGTTTGTCATATCCTCATTAATTTTGCGAGTTATCTGCTACCCCGAACCGTACTTACACGTCTCCATGTATAGGCTCTCCATCTTTTTTATCACAGTTTTGAATGTTGGCATTGTACTCCATGCATACAACTAAGGTCTTTCTGTACATTCGGAACATCTTATCCTCCTATTCATATTTACCTTTTAACCCTTTGAGAGTACGTACATGATACATTACAACTTCTCCATGTTTTCCACACAGCTTACATGTTTTAGCAGTGCGTCTCTCTGTTAGGCTAAGCAATGGAGTTTTAAACAAGTATGGAAGGTTTCGTACTTTGCAGCTCATAGTCCGTTTTGTGAGCAAAACTTTCGTTGTAAAATACTCTGTACTTCGTTTCACCCTTTTTATCTATAAAAGGTACTGCAAAGAGATTATCTTTGCGATACTTGTTTGTAACCTCTCTTACTGACAAATTTGACTTTTGGGCAAGTGTTTGGTACATTGAGTACCTCATGATACAGCAAAAAGAGCGTCCTAATACTGATGACTATTCCCAATAAAGGCATTTCCTAATAGCAGTTAATCTCAGCATATTCATTCAGAATGTGTTTTTTATTGTCGATATTGAAATCTTTCTTTATACTTAAAATGGTTGAAACAGATTTATTTGTTAGCTTAGCAACATTTCGGATAGAATATCCCTTCTTCAGCAAAGAAATAGCCTCTTTGTATTCTTCTCTTTTCTGTTCCAGGCTTTTTTTGCTTCCCGGTCTCCGTCCCAACCTCCCCCCCTTCTCAATATACAACTCCCGTCCGCTATTTAGACGATCGATGATTCCCTGGCGTTCCATAGCTGCCAGTTCTCCTAACAAAGTAGTTACCAGAGAAGACAAAGGATTTACTGTCTTGTCAGGCCGTAATGTTTCCAAGTTCAAATTTTGGATATACACGCAGACCTTATGTGTGTGCAGTATATCAAGTGCCTTTAAGATTTCCAAAGTGGAACGTCCCAAGCGTGAAATCTCGGATAAGAGTAACATATCCACCTGGTTCTGCGGATCTATGCAGTATTCCAAACAACGGCTTAATACCGGGCGATCTACATTGGCCTTTCGTCCGCTTACCTTTTCTTCAAAAACCGCAACCACCTTGTCTCCCCGTCCGGTTGCAAATCTTTCCAAATCAACAACCTGCCGCTCGGTCGATTGCCTGGCAGATTGCGAGCTTACACGTGAATAGATAACCACATTCATAGGATACTATAATAAGTCGGTAATCACAGTCGCCGGAATATCCAGCTTTGAGAAAGCGAACATCTTTTTCCCCAAGTCTTTCAGGGATGCTCCGATATGGTACACGTCCGTTTCATCAACGATAAGGAACCGGTCATGGGAGAACTTGCATGTCCGGACATCGACGGGCGGGTACTGGTCGTTATGTCTGTCAAGGTCGAGCCGGAGCTGCGAAGTTATACGCTGCGTGTAGATAGTGGCCGTTACTCTCGGCTGCCGTTTGCTCAGCATGAGCAGCACGCTCTCATCAACATAGTTGTCAATGAGTACAAGCGACTGTCTGGCAGACTTGATAAGATCCGAAGCGAATTTATAGGCATCGAAGATCTGGCCGTCGAAGAAGATGCCTCTACCGGGGGAAGGGATGTGCGGACAAAGAAATCAATCTTCTTTGAATGTTCGGATACAGTTTGCTCCAGCTCTGATAACCGGCGATTTATGGAATAGCCTTTCAGCAAATAATCCTTTAATACCTTGTTGGCCCATTGACGGAACAAAATACCTCTCTTGCTATTGACACGAAATCCTATGGATATGATTGCATCCAAATTATAATAAGAAATGTTTCGTACAACTTGTCGTTTACCTTCTTGGCGAACTGTTCGGAAATCCCGAACAGTTGAATTTTCTTCTAACTCTCCTTGCTCATATATATTTTTTATATGCTCACTTATATTTGCTTTACTAGACTGAAAAAGCTCAACGAGCTGCGCCTGCGTTAACCACACAGTTTCATCTTCCAGACGTACTTCTAGCTTAACGGCTTCGTCCGGCTGATATAATATGATTTCTCCTTGTTCCATTTATTTCTGTCTAATTTATAATGTAGTTATCAAGAATTACTTGACAATTATGTTCTTCATCCCATATGCTCCAAATAGAATATGTCGAACTTGTGAATACTTCTTACAGGCAGTTCATTTCTCCTCATAAATAGGAAAATAGAACGGCAAGCTTATAATATCTCTAGTGCGGTTCTTAAAGAAAATGAGTGAACGGTATCCTGAAGGGTCAATATTGCCATCCATATCTATGGCATCAATTGAAGAGTCTGAATAACTGTGAACAAATTCCTTATCTTGGCACTGCACGATACTCAAAAACTTGCCGTTCGGTAGACCAAACGTAGCGCCGACAAAATCTCGTGGAGCGTAATAGGCGTCTTGTTTTACGCAATAAGGTTCATGCGCCTCATAGTTATACGCGGCGTCTATTTTGAACGAAGCGTCTTTACCGGGGCCTTCGGCATTGCGAATAATAATGCGGCTACCGTTTCCGTCCTTTTCACAGTCAATCTGCGGTTTGTCGCCATAGCAGGGGAAAACAGCCGTCGTATCCCGCTGCGGTTTCAGACCGTCGCCTGGAAGCGCGGTAAGCTCGGCAAAATTGCTGGTTTCCGGTTTCGGGAGTGTTTTCAGAAAAGTATATAGCGGTATAACCAATACTCTGATTATACGGTTCTCTTTGTCTTCTATTCCGAAGAGAACTACCGGTATATTTTTACTTATTCCGAATTTTGTTGTGGAAACGTAATTTTCCTTGACCGTATATTTCATTCTCATTGCCAGACACGGGTTGTGTGCGGTGAGAAGAAAAACCAGAAAGTGGTTGCCTGCTTTACGCATCGCCAAGCCGCGTACATCTGTTGCCAGTGTTAGTCCGCTTCCGCCAAGCTCGTATACATCAAAAGCTTCGATTTTTTTTGTGTATCCGACGTTGACTTCGCAATCTTCATATTTTTTAAAGTTGTATTCTTCCCGGAATTTGTAAGCTTTCGGGCCAAAATAGGTATCCGATATATGAAGACCGTGGGCATCTAGTTTGTACGAGAATAAATCCGTAGTGGGTAGGACAATAATTTCATCATTGGTGATTTCAATCGGTTCTGACGACTCGACTATCTTTTGAAGACTCTCACGTCTTTCGACCTTAACTCTATTACATGAAACAGTCATAAAACTTACAATTACCAGTATAACAGTCAGTATATAATTTATCGTTCTCATAACATAACGTTTTAATTTTCAAAACAAGCATAATATTCTAATATGCTGAAACAAAAGTAATAAATTTATGCGATAATAATCCCTTAGATAAGGGATTTTCAGTTTTCGCATGAAACTAAAAACTCTACAGCTTTATGCCAAACTATTTATGACTGAGTTTATCAGAAATTGTATTATGTAGCTTTTTCTATTCAACTCTTCCCTTCATCTTCCTTGAAACTATTATTGATCTGTCTTGCGATTAGCTGGAACCAACCCTATCATCTGCATTAGCCACACTATTCCAGCTTCGAAACATACTTCCAATTTAACAGCTTCGTCCGGCTGGTGTAATCCTTGATGTTCTATATCTATGTCTTTATTGCGAAAATACACGGAATTTATTCAAAGAATTATTTCAATACAAAAAACATAGTGTATTGAAAACGAGTTTTAGATTTATTTCAATACACTATGTTAATTGGTACAAACTATATGTTGTTATGCACGACTTTAAAAGGAAACAATATTAAATCATCAGCAATTACTATTTCAACGTTAAAATAGCCAATGATCGGAATTTATATGTGTCCATTTCAATGCGCGCATCCACATTATCTATAGTAACACGAACAAGATCAGCCTTCTTATACATACTATCGAATTTCCAATAAGAGACCAACTCATGCATCTCGTCATCTCCAAAAATAAAAGAAGAAGCAAAATTATGAGTAATCACTTCGGGCTTTTTGTGAAGATGCCAGTCTGCCATTCCTAAATGAATACCTAAAGCATTATGACCCTTCACATTTTCTAACTCTATAATCCCAGAAAACGTGACTGGTCTTTAGAATTAGGAGGAATAAAAACATAAGAATAAGTACCTTTCTCCAGAATAGGAAGCTTTGTATCACTCAGAGTAGTCGATATCCCCTCCAACAAATCCTTACCTGATTCATCAACAAAAGCTATATAATAATTATAGTTATAAGGAGGATAGAAATCATCCACATTTTTGTCACAACTACCAAGCAATAAAGATAACAAACAAAAA
>ENA-OQCS01000558-OQCS01000558.1-human-gut-metagenome-genome-assembly--contig:-NODE-558-length-20641-cov-5.541435_pt1 | contig 20641 bp, 26 predicted proteins | sample MGYA00242757_ERZ504575 | MGnify/ENA primary metagenome ERZ504575 (study PRJEB26092, sample SAMD00036297) | human gut metagenome | host: Homo sapiens | study: EMG produced TPA metagenomics assembly of... | reverse complement strand
AAGACATCAAGCGTCCAACTCTACGAGATTTCGATTGAGCATCTTTGCGGCAAGCAGATTCATGAAAGTAGCGAATGCGAAAACGCGCTCGCTACCCTCTGCGCCCCATGCGCCCACGCATTTTGACGGCGTGCGCATGGGGCAGCACTCGAATCGAGCGCCCCCTATACCCCAAAAACGTAGCGGTCCAGGCGCTCACACGCCTCCTTTACCCGCGAAAGGGGCAGTGCCAGATTCACGCGAATGTGGCAGGGCCCGTGGAACGGGCGGCCGTCCTGATACCCCACGCCCACACGAGCGCCCTCGTCGAGCAGCCACTGAATATCGCGGCCATGCTCGCGGCACCACGCTGTGCAGTCCAGGAACACCATGTACGTGCCCTGCGGACGCGAATAGGACACGCCCGCAAAATGCTTGTCCACGTAATTGCAGAAGTAGTCGACGTTGCCCTCGATGACCTCATTGAGCTCATCGAGCCACTCGTAGCCCTGCTGCTGGTAGGCACCGATAAGCGCATGCATGGAGATGACGTTCATCTCGTTGTAGTGGGTCTTGTTGGACACGGCGCACACGCGGTCGCGCAGCGTCTCGTTATAGATGATGTGATAGCTGCCGACCAGACCCGCCAGGTTGAACGTCTTGCTGGGCGCGTAGAGGGCAACCGTGCGCATGCGGGCATCCTCGCTCACCGACTGCGTCGGGATATGCTTGTGCCCCGGCAGGATGATATCGGACCAAATCTCGTCCGAGATCACCACGCAATCGTGCTGGCGATAGATGTCCATGGCGCGCTCGATCTCGTCGCGCTCCCATACGCGGCCGCAGGGATTGTGCGGCGAGCAGAACACCGCGGCATGGATGTGGTTTTGGGCGAGTTTGCGCTCCATGTCCTCAAAGTCCATGCGCCACACGCCCTGGTCATCGAGCTTAAGCGGGCTGTGGACAATACGATAGCCCGCGGCTTCGATGGATTGGTAAAGCCGATGTAGGTAGGGCTGTGGACCAGCACCGCATCGCCTGGCTGGACATACGCGCGCAGCGTCGACACGACACCGCCCAGCACGCCGTTTTCGTAGCCGATATGTTCAGGGCGCAGACCCTCGACGCCATTACGGCGGCTCTGCCATTCGATGATGCGGTCGAAGTACTCGGGACGCGGATTGAAATAGCCAAACATGGGGTGCTGGACACGCTGAATGATGTGTTCCTGGACCGTGGGCACCGTGGCAAAGTTCATGTCGGCCACCCACATGGGAATGCGATCGAAGCCCTCGTCGGGTGCGTTCGGCGCCATACCGGGGATCTCGCCCCAAGAGTCAACGGCGATGGCGTCCATGCCGTGGCGGTCGATAAGCGAGCTAAAGTCGTATTTCATGCTAAGCTCCCGTGCAAAGTTGATTGTTTTGGTAGGCGTTATTGTCCACCAGCGTGGGCGGTTTTGGCGCGGGGTTTGGCGCTTAATTTGACGGGTGCGGGCGAATGGCTGGTTAGTCTCGCGCGTCGTTGACGGCGACTACGGTTAACTGGGTTTTATCGACCGAAAAAGATATGTCGAGCCCGGCGAAGGCCAGATGATAGACGCGGTTTGGCTCGTGCTTACTGCCCGCACGGCGCGGATCTTGGCGAAGGACCTCGACCAGGCCGGGGAGCTTTGCGGGCGGGACCATATCCTGCAGCGCTTGTGGAAACTCAACATCGAGCGTTTGCCACGGAGCATCCTCAATCCAACCGCCGGTCGCATCCGGGTGACAGTCGGCAAATGGAATGTAGGCTTAATGTCGTAGATGGGCGTACCGTCGCGCAGGTCGGCCCCCAGCACATGGATGATCGGACCATCGTCGGTGAGCTCGACACGATCGAGCTTGACGCAGGTAAGACCGATGGGATTAGGGCGAAACGGACTGCGCGTGGCAAATACGCCCACGCGCTCGGCTCCACCCAGACGCGGCGGACGCACGGTTTTCGACCACTTGACGTTGGTGCCGGACCTGTCCTGCGTCTTGGCATCGGTAGCTATGTCCTTAACCGTGCCGCCGGGCGTTCCGTTTTCGAAGCGCCACAGCAGCCACAGGTGAGAGAAGGAGTCCAGACCCTCAACCGCTGCATTGGAGGCAAATTCCGGCTCAAAAACGATGCGCCCCTGCAGATGGGGCGCCAAAAAGCTGTTGCGCGGGATGCCGAACTTCTGCGGCAGGTCGGTATGTATGTGTGCGATAGGTTCCATGCCGGTCATTGTACGGCATGGGGGCATGGGGCGTTACGCGCAATTCTTCGCCGCGGTCCCCCGTCGTGCAACCAACGGTTGCTTGGAAGGGCGCCTGTCACCGCGTATGCTTAAGCCATCAACCAGCAGAAAGGAGCCGCTATGGCCTTTGCAGAAAAGCTCATCGCTGTCCGCCGCGCCATCACCTTACCCAAGAGCAGCTCGCCGCCAAGCTCTTCGTCACACGCCAGGCCATCAGCCGTTGGGAGCGCGGCGAGGTCACACCGGGCATCGACATGATGAAGCTCATTGCCGCCGTAACCGGCGAGCCCCTGTCTCACCTGCTCGAAATGCCCGAGCACTATTGTCAGAGCTGCGGCATGATACTCACGCCCGACGACTGCGGCACCGATGCCACGGGCGCCACGACCGACCATTACTGCAAGTGGTGCTACGACCACGGCAAGTACACCTACGCCACCACCATGGAGGCGATGATCGAGGACTGTGCCCCGCGCCTGGCGCAAAACACCGGCATGTCGCTTGACGAAGCGTCTCGCTCATGGGCGCCGTCCTGCCGCAACTGGAGCGCTGGCGCACCGTGCAGGAAAACGAGGAATGCTACGGCGCCGAGGCTCGAGCTCGCTATGGCAATGAGGCTATCGATGCAGCAAACGAAACGTTACTGGATATGGATCCTCAGACATGGAACGACATGAAGGAACTTGAACGCGCCATTTTGGGCCAGCTCTCGATTGCCATGGGCATTGGCGACCCAGAGAGCAACGAAGCTCAAAAACTGGTTACAATGCACCGTCGATGGATTGCTCTCAACTGGGGATGCGAGCCCCAAGACGAGGCGTACCTGGGCCTCGCCCACGGCTATCTTGCCGACCAGCGCTTTGTTGACTACTACGACAAGCCCTGCGGCACCGGAGCCACGGCGTTTCTGGTCCAGGCCATCGAGTCGTCGTTGACGTGCGCATAGACCGCGGCGGCTTTGGGTATTTCAATCAAAACCGCAACCGATTGGAGACCTATGACTACTGATCACGAGCTCGTGCTCTACGTTATGACCGGCTGCCCGTATTGCATAAAGGTCAAGCGCTTTTTGGCCGATAGCAGCGTGACCATTCCCGAACGCAATATCTCGACCGATACCGAAGCCGAGCAGACACTCATCGCCGTCGGCGGAAAACGCCAGGTTCCCTGCTTGTTCATCGACGGCAAGCCGCTCTACGAGTCAAGCGACATCATCGCATGGGTACAGGAAAACCTGCTCTAGTACGCACGCTCTGTCCGTCCAGGGCCCCAACCCATACGACCCAAACATGTACACCAGCATCCAAAGTCGACATTTTTCGACATCTTTGGATGCTGGCGTACAGCTTTTGGTAGTCATGGACGCTCTTGGCCGGCTAATTGTTTGAGGAGACCTTTGGATTATGGCTGTTTGACGCCTCTGGAAAGGTTTCCGAGAGGGCTGTGGTCAAAAAAGGGCAAATATGAGTACTGCTACCTGTTTAGTAGCAGCGATTTTGATCACTTCAGGAACTATTCAACGTTCCACTCGTCCGCAGACGACGTTATTTCTCCTCATATGTTCAATAAAAGTAGCTCTTAATGGGAACAAATCTCATCAGGAACTACAATTTATAGCAAATAAATGCAACCATAATGGCAACAGTACTCATATTTGCCCTTTTTTGACCACGACCCTCCAGAATAGTCGCTGAGAGCGACACTAAATGACAAAATCCGACACTTGAACGTTCTTATATGAGTAGCCATTGAAGGACACCTAACGACTACTCCCATTCGCGACACACTGTGTCGCGAATTAAGCTGGCCCCATTACCGAAGACCAGTGAGAGCTCCTGCCCAGAATCTCAATAGCTTAATAAAGGGCTCCCCTCCGGAAGTTCAATGAGCATCCAAATTCCAAGCTGAAAAGCAAAGGAGTATCGAAGCCGTCAATGCTCATTTCCTATCGAACAGGCAGGTCAAAACAAGCTAATTAGCCCGATGAACTGCTTGTATTTTTGTCTACAAAATTGTATACAAAAAGAGAATCCGAGAACCGGCGCTCGACATTATGTCGATCGATAGGAGGCGCATGGATGCTAAGCAGCTCGAAAAGATGATGGGGTTTGCTCCCGGAGAGTTGAAGAAAGCCGCGGAAGCCTACGAAAAAGATGAGTGGCCGAAAGGTCACACCATCAAGTTGGGAAGGCCACCAATCTCCGATGAGCCGAGCGTCGTTATATCAGCACGTGTGGGCGAATCGATTCTTGAGGCGTTTGACGAAAAAGCCAAACGCCATGGGCAAACACGCACGGAGCGGCTCAGAGAGCTCATTACACTTGATGCACTGATTGCCTAGGCCCGCTCCCCCGTCGGACCCAAACATGTACACCAGCATCAAAGTCGACATTTTTCGACATCTTTGGATGCTGGTGTACATGTTTTTGCTACATAGTCGTTGGGGACGTCCTTAAATGACCAGTCGTTAAAGAACGCCCCCGATGACTAGTTAGCCGTGGAAGCGAGCTGTGGGTGCAAGCGGCTGTTCACGAAAGACGCGCTCGACGGCAGCGCGGTATTCGTCGACCTTTTTGGTCTTGCGTACGATCTTGTGGACGGTAGCGGGATCAGCGAAAGCGCACTTGGCGTAGAACCACCACTCCTTCATGCGGAAGACCGCATTGCCGCCAATCTCTTCTGCATAGGCCGCAAACAGCGTGTCGTGGAAACGCTGCAGTTCGGCTGCCGTGGCAGCGGGACCGCCCTTGACCATGCGAGCGAGCGCGGGGTTCGCAAGCAAGCCACGCCCCAGCATCACATGGCGCGTCCCGGGATAGGCCTCCACCAGCGCATCCATATCCTCAAGATCGAAAATGTCGCCGTTATAGGCCACGGGGAACGGCGCACGCCCCAGCGTCTCGCCGTAAAACTCCTTGCGCGGCGATCCCGTATAGCGGTCCTTTTGCACGCGCGGGTGCACGATCAGCTCTGCCAACGGCATGCGGCAATACAGATCGAGCACGCGCTCGTATTCGTCGTCATTCTCCAGCCCCAGCCTGGTCTTTACCGACACCGGCAACGGCGACCGCTCGCACACATCGCTTAAGAACGCCTCGAGCTCGTCGAGATTGCGCAAGAAACCCGAGCCTTGCCCTTGGCGACAACCGTTCCCGAAGGGCAACCCAGGTTGAGATTGACCTCGCGGTAGCCCATGTCGGCGAGCACCTGTGCCGCCCACACAAACTCGTCCGCGTTCTTGGACATCAGCTGAGGCACCACGTTGAGCCCCTGGTTATTGGCAGGATCGATCTCCTTAAACGCCTTGCCGCCAAAGCGGTTTCCCACCCGCGGCGGCGGCAAAAACGGCGTGTAATAGCAATCGAGCGCACCGAAGCACTCCGCATGCACGCGACGGAACACATGCCCGGTAATCCCCTCCATAGGGGCCAGCGAAAGGATCATCTACTCTTCTCTCATATCAACACAACAAAGGGGCCGTCCCTTTGTCACATGCATTATGCCTTGCGCTTCAGGCGATTCACAAGGAAGAGGTAGCTACTGAACGATGACCACCCTCCAGCCGCACCCCATACAACGAGGTTTAATACTTTCCCGAGAAGTGAACGAGTGAAAACGGGCCCCCGAAGATCGGCACTTTCGAGATGCAATTTCCTGCGGTTTTGCCAGCCAAATCCTGCGGGTTTGACGTCTAAAAATGTCGATGCTTCGGAGGTCCAAGTATGGCCGTTCACTTCTCGGAAAAGTATTAGACCTCGATTTACATGCCACTCAATGTGACAAAGTGGCTGCTCCTTTGTCACATTCGATGAAAAAGGGCACCGATGTTAGTCGATGCCCCAAAGCGGCTGCAGGTTAAGCCCTACAGCGTATGTCTAAGACGAATCGAACTATTCGTCCCAGGAGAGGTTCTTACCAGTCTTTTTTGCCAGCAGCAAGAACAGGCCGATAATAACGTTGCATGCGATGCAGAAGATGAAGACGCCCTGGAAGGAGCCGACAAGCTCATAGACCTTCATCATAACGGGCATGCCAAAGGCGCCGACGATATAGCCCACGGAGCAGATCAGCGCGAAGATGCGACCGAAATCGCGGGAGCCAAAGACATCCATAACCAAAACGGTCAGGGCAGTGCCAGCGATGACGTACATTACGTCGTTCACGCCTGCTGCGAGGATGCTGAGCGTCGAGTTGCCGCTGCTCATCATGAGCATGACAAAGGAGAGGATGGAGACAGCGAGCCAGCCCAGAATGGCCTTCGTGCTGCCGAACCTATCGCAAGTGGTGCCGACGATCGGATTGAGGAACAGATCGAAGAGCGATGCAGCGGATACCATGAAGCCGCCCACCATGGGGCTAAAACCAACCTCGGAAGCATACGTCGGGAAGAGCTGGTTCATGCAGCAAGTGAGCTGAACGAGACAGAGGAAGCCGATGCAGAAGAAGAAGGCAGGCGACTTAATGGCGCGCGCATAGCTAACGCCACGCGTGCTATCCTCGGTCGTCTCCTCGGTCTCGGTGACCGTCTCGCCCTCGACGTAGCCATAGGGCAGCATGCCCTTGTCCTGAGGCTTATAGCGAATAATCAGGACGGAAGCGGGGAGAATGAGCACGGCGGAGACGCCAGCGAGCACCAGATAGCCAGTCCTCCAGCCAGCGGCCTCGATGACAGAGGTGATGACGGGGCTCATGATGAGCATGTAAATCGAGTTCACTGCCCAAGCGAGACCGATTGCCAGGCCACCAGATTTTTTGAACCACTGGTCAATAACGTCGGACATGGCGACGCCGGTGGTGAAGGCGAAGCAAACGCCAATCAGGGCGCCAGCGGCGATGAACATCCAGACTTCGGTGTAGAAGGCCATGCCTGCGCCGGCAGCAAGCAAAATAAGCTCGACAACGGGGAGCCAAACCTTGCCAACGACCTTGGGAATGAGTTTTCCGACAAACGGAAGAGCTGCCGCAAGACCAATGAGCGTTGCGGTGAAGTAATACGAGAAGATGGAATAGTCAAACCCGAACTCCTCGCACACGGGTGCGACGAAGGAGCCCGCGATGACGCTATAGGATCCGGTCGTGCCGGCAGACATAAGGCCGAGCGCGATTACGAGAACCCATGCGTAAACCTTGCTGCTCTTTAACTTTGCATTTTCCATTGATACAGCTCCTAGAGACCAGAAGGGCACACATAACGGCCTTGATGGTGTGCTGACGGTTCTCTGCCTCACGGAAGATGACCGAAGCGTTGGCCTCAAAGCACTCGTCGCAATCTCAAAGCCCTCGGTGATGATTTCGCGATGGAGGTCGTTCTTGCACTGGTCGAGGAGCATTTTGCCGACACGGTGATCTGCGTTATGGACAGAGGGAAGCTCATGCATGCAGAAGATGTCGGGATTGTTGGTGCGCTTGCACAGCTCGCTGGTGACGCGATAGGGGTACAAAGACTCGGCATCGCCCAGCCAGGAGTTGTAGTCGTCGGGATCCAGAACCTCTTCGCCGCACTCGGGGTTGATGTAGCGCCACTCCTCGGTAACGATAACGTCAACGCCATCCAGGGCATCGAGGTCAGAGGTGATGGTAAAGGTCCTATTGGGAGCGTACTTGGCGTAGCAGGCCTCCACCTCTTCGATCATTTCCTTGCACATCTGATGACGGAGGTCGTCGGGGCCGATGGCGAGGAAGTCCATGTCGAGCATAGCGCACAGACGGCCATACCACACCGGGGCGCCGGCGCAGTTGCCAACGAAAGCCATCTTCTTGCCGCGGCTCGTACGCAAACCGCCCCATTGCTCTTCCATCGTAAGAGCGTCAGCGAGCATCTGAGTCGGGTGATCGCCGAGAGTAAGGGCATTGATGACCGGGATGTCAACCAGGTCGGCGACGTCATAGAGGAACTGCTCGTCCTTCTGTGCGCGATAGACGATGAGATCATACATGCCGTTAAAGACGCGCATGGCGTCCTTGACGGTCTCGCAGTCACCCATGTGGGAGTTGGTCAGATAAGTGAAGCCCATGCCCAAATCGTTGCAGGAGGTCTCGAATGCGCAACGAGTACGGTCGAGCCCCACTCAAAGTTGGCGAGGACGTTTTTGCCGGGGAAGTAGCGCTGGTCGACACCAGACTTCTTCTGAGCCTTAAGGTTCCAGGCAAGATCGATGAGATAGCGGAAATCCTCGGAGGAGAGATCATGGATGTTGATGTAGTCGCGACCGCGGAGGCTGTTGTTCATGCCTATTTCCTTTCGAATTATTATCAAAATTATTGTTGAATGTGTCCCCGAGGAAAACACGGATATCCCTCGGGGAGCGGTACATGTGGCGCCTAAGCCAAAGAGCGCAGGCTCTAAGGCTCACTAACGACTGGCCGCCACGTCCTTAGTCCAGCAGTGCACGCCGCCGCCGGACAGGTTAAGCGCGAGGGAATCAATCATGATGACCTTGCGATCGGGGAAGCAGCTCTCAAGAACTGCTTTGGCCTGCTCATCCTTCTCTTTCACGACCTCGCTCATGCCCTCGTGGTAATAACGCTGGCCAAGAACGACGCCGTTGCAAATCAGGAAGTTGCAGTAGCTCGCTGCGGCGTAGAAGTGGACGGGGCCTCGGGCCAGGGGGTGCCATCCATAAACTTGCCGCCCATTTCGTCGATGAAGCCCTTATAGAGCTCGTAATCTTCATCGCCAGGGGCGATAACGACTTCAATAGGCTCGGCGGTGGGCATACGAACGATCTCGAAGGGCTTGCCCTCCCAGTCCGTTTCGTTGCTCAGGATCTCGTAGGCTGCCTCAATGCGGCGACGAGACTCTGCTCCAGCCTTGCTCGAGGCTGCCTCTTCATCGGACACCTCGGCAAGAAGAATCTTGTTCGGAGTGATAAAGCGACACATCTCATCAATGTGAACTGCAAAGCTCATGCCAAAGACGGGAGTTCCGTCTTCCTTCTCGTCGAGGATGCCCAGTCGATAGTCGTCGTCCTCGAGCATAGGCTGCGGAAGCCAGATAACCTTGTTGAGGTTGTAGATGCGCTTATACTCGGCCTCTATTTCCTCTTTCGTGAACTCGGGATTACGCTTGCGGCATTCCGTGTCCTCGATGGCGATCAGAGTGCCGTGACCGTCAAACTCGCGGTCGCCGCCCTCCGAAACCATTTCGGAATTGACGATATCGAAGCAACCGAGCGCAACCGCCATGTGAACGGCTGCCTTACGTGCGGACTGGCACTCCGGGGAGTTCTTGTCCCACACGCCGTAATAGGTCCAAGCGGGGTTGACCATATAAGAATGGCCCTTGTCGTCGACCATGATGCTGGGACCGTTGTCGCGGACATAGAAGTTGGAGTCTTCGAACTGCGTGATCTCGATGCGATCGAGATCAACCCCCTCCTCCTTCAGGCGCGAGCAAGCCTCCTCATAGGAGCCGGGGGTGCCGCAATTGAGGTTGACCGTAACGTCGCCATACTCGAGCAGAGCCTTGATCACGTCAACGCAGGGCTGGCGGTTATCGTAGCCCTCTGCACGGATGTAATCGGGAAGCCATGTCACATAGACGTTGGAGCGCTTCTCGAACTCGCCCGGCATACGATAGTTCTCGTACATGGTTGGTCCTTCCGTCGGGTTTCCCGCGATGCTGTCCGGCCGCGACAATAGCGGGGTTTCACCTGCTATAGTACTACTATACCTACCGTTCGGTAGATAATTTTGAATAATTGCCGCTCGCCTACTGATACATACCGTTCGCCGTATATAGTGGTCATGTTTGGACACGAATTGATGTTCCGTTGCCATCCTTAATAATGTTGGTAGTGCGGAAGTGATTTGCAATGGAGAAATGCAGCGTGAGCACAAGAAAAAAAATATTGGACGCAATGTACGATCTTGTGGCAGAAGTCGGTTATGACAAAGCGTCTATCGGAAAGATTTGCGACTTTGTCGGTATATCCAAGCCGTCGGTGTACTACTACTTCCCTCAAAAGAGGAGATTTTCACTACGCTCTTGGACAGCATGTTTCCGACCATTGACTATCAGCGCGACTACTCGCTAATAGTCGATAGGGACGGGTTCAAGGCCGCGCTTATCGAGCTCGGCAATTCAGTTATAGGTGGCTATCGAAGCGATGAAAAGCGCCGGCGCGTGCTGGCCGAGGTTAGCGTTCAAGCAAATCGAATTCCTGCAGTTCAGGAACGTCAAGCGACGGCGACCAAACGAACCATGATGCGCTTAAAGACATCCTTCTTCATGGTGTAGAGATTGGCGCGTTTTCCGATAGCGCCGACGTAATGCTCTACGTACAAATTCTTTATACCGTTCTGGAGGGAGCAAGCAATACGGTCGCTCAAGGTGAGGATATTGATGAGAAAGCGGTTTGGGCGGGAATAGTCGAGCTTATGTTCAAATAGACCAGCCAAGCTGAAGCGCATGTTGGCGCCCATGGTGCCTGCGGGCAACCTTTAAAACGAAAACAGGGGTCGACTCCAATCTGGCTTGGAGTGACCCTGTTGCGTGGCAATCTATGCCGGTGCAATCGGCGCTTATTACTTTTCAGCAGCCTTATTGAGAAAGCCGGAAACGATAGCAAACGCAGCAATCATAAGGTTGCAGGCAATGCAGAAGATAAATACTCCCTGGAATGACCCTGCCATGCCGTAAACCTTCATCATGACCGGCATTCCAAAAGCACCGACGACATAGCCCGCTGAGCAAACGATCGAATAGATCCTTCCAAAATCGCGTGATCCAAAGAGCGAGAGGAGAAGCATCGGCATTGCGGTTCCAACGATGGCGAACATGACATCGTTTACACCAGCTGCAATGATGGAAACGGTCTCATTGCTTCCGCCAATGATAAGAAGCAGGAATGAAAGAATGCTGACACCTGTCCATGCGACCGTTGCTTTAATAGCGCCAAGCTTGTCGCATGTTTTGCCCACGAAGGGATTTAGGAAGATATCGGAGAGTGAAGCTGCCGAGACCATTAAGCTTCCTACGATAGGATTGAAACCGACCTCGCTTGCATAGGTTGGAAACAGCTGGTTCATGCAGCAGGTGAGCTGCGCCACGCAAAGCAAGAGGACACAGAGAATAAAAGACGGCGTTTTCGCGGCATCGCGGAGTGCCATGCCCGAAAGGACATCTTCCTGCTCATCGGCGCTGCAGCTCTCATGGGTTTCGGAGACGGTCTCTCCGTACGGAAGCATATTGCGATCAGAGGGGTTAAGGCGAATGATAAATGCGCTTGCAGGCAAAATCATAGCTGCAGAAACGGCCGCAAGCACGATGTATCCCGTACGCCAGCCTTGCTGCTCGATGACCAGCGTAATGACAGGACTCAATAACAGCGTGCAGAGAGAATTAACGCCCCAAGCGAGGCCGATGGCGAGACCGGACGATTTGCTGAACCATTGGTCAATGACATCGGACATGCAGACGCCCGTTGTAAACGAAAAGCAGATGCCGATCACTGCGGCGGAGACGGTGAACATCCAGACCTCGGTGTAGAACGCCATTGCGGCGCCGGCGGCAATAAGGACGAGTTCAATGCAAATATGCCATGGTTTGCCGATTACTTTTGGAATGAAGCGACTCAAAAGCGGAAGCCCAAGCGCAAGGCCAAGAAGAATCGCGGTGAAATAGAAAGAAAAAGAAGTGTAGTCAAAGCCCAGATCTTCACATACTGGAGCAACGAATGAGCCGGCAATAATGCTATATGTGCCAGTTGTTCCGGCGGACATTAAGCCGAGCGCAATAACGACGACCCAAGCAAATGCGCCGCTTTCACGGAGACAATCTTTTTTGGCTGGTGTGGTGAGAGTCATGGTTGCTCCATTTCTATCGGCAATACACCCTATATGCCTACCGATAGGTATATAAACCAGAGGACTCTTCGTCAAGCATTAAGCGGGAGAGGGAGTTCTTAACCTGCCGAACGGTAATTAGACCCCGTTTTCGCAAGGGTCTCAATGTGACAAAGGGACTGTCCCTTTGTCACATTATTCGGAGCGCAGGGCTTCGACGGGGTCCTTCTTGGATGCGCTACGGGCCGGCAGCAGGCCGGCAACAACCGTCAGCAGCACCGAAATTGCAATGAGCACCAGCGCATCCTGCACGGGCAGGCTCATCAGATTGGGGACCTGTTTGGCAGCAAGCGCCCAGGCATTAACCGGAAAGCTCACGGCCACCACGACGACAACAGCAAAGACGCCGGCAATGAGCCCTCGATAAAGGTCTCGGCATTGAATACGTTGGCCACATTACGCTTCGACGCGCCGATCGCACGCAGGATGCCAATCTCCTTTTTGCGTTCCAGCACGCTGATGTAGGTGATGATGCCGATCATGATGGAGCTCACCACCAGGCTGATACTCACGAATGCGATGAGCACCAAGCTGATGGTGTTCACGATGTCGGTCACCGAACCCATGATGATGCCCATGTAGTCGGTGTATGAGATTGCCTGTTCATCGTGGCCAGAGGCTTTGACCTGCTTGTTGTACGCATCGATATGGTCGAGTACGCGCTCCTTGGCCTCAAAGTCACGCGGGAAAATCTTGACCGAGATGGGGTCCGCTTCATCCGCGTAGCCCAACGTGGTCAGATTGTTGTCGTAGGTGAGCTTCGACGCCTTGGCGTAACTCATCATGAGCGAACTCAGATCCTCGGCGTCCATGTTGAAATGGATGGCACGAGCAAAGGCGCTCGCATCCACACGCATAGCGCTCGCCAGGTTGGCAAAACTCGACGACATCTGCGTCGCCATCTGGTCCATAAGCCCCGCTGCGCCCGCCTTGAGCTGGGACGATACCGTCGACGCTATCTGCTCGCTGATTGCCTTCATCACCTGGTCCATAGCCTGCTGCAGATACGGAGCCAGCTGCTTTTGCACATAGTCGGTCATCGCCTGCTGCAGCGCTCGGCCAGGGCATCGCCGCCGAGCGCTTTGAGCTGGACTAGGATTTGCTGGGCCGCAGCATCATTCTCAAGATACGTCGAGAACGCGGCGGCGAGCTTCGACGCGTCCTTAAGATCCTCGGGCGACAACGCCTTAAACTGCTCCGACTGCAAAAATCCCTCAAACAGCTGGTTGGCAAGCGTTCCCACCTGCTGCATTTGCTCGGGTGTGAGTTCCAGGCCGTCAAAGATGCCCGAGAAATCTGGTGCCGGCGCTTTGGCCATAATGTCGCTGAAATCGATGTCCTTCCCAACGCCCGAAAGGTCAATGTCCAGCCCGGATAAGTCGATACCAGAAAGGTCCATACCGCCGGCAACACCCGAGAGTGCAGATGCATCGAACGAGAACGCGCTCTTCAGCGCTGCCTCGTCCACACTGAACATGCTGCCTAGATCAACTCCTTGTTTGGCCTCGCCCTGCAGTTCATCGAAAGACTTGCCCGTAAAGACATCCGTCTCGGGATGGGCAAGCTGTTCTTGCACAATCTGCGAATCGGCGGCGCGCTCCATAAGCTGGCGAGTCAGCGCATGCGTATAGGCAATGCCCGGGGACAACGCGCTCGCATTGGCTGTCTCGTTAGGTCGCACCACGCCCACAACGTGCACGTCGATACCGTCGGCAACCTTGGCTGCCATAAAGTCGGCGTCGCCAGACATGTCAGTCCACATGCCAGTCTCTTCGTTTTTGCGATAGGCATCGGCCGGCGACAACACCTTAAACGTGGTAGACAGCGCATCGTCGTAGGTAAAGTAGGCGCCGGTCTCGGGCGCTTCGACCCCACCGTCAGCCGCCATGGCGCTGTTAACCAGATCGTTGAGCTCATCGATATCCAGCGCACCGATGCTGTAGAGCGTGTAATCGCCCACCGTGCCGCGGCTCGAAAGCACCATTACGGCTTCGTTGGCAGACGTGGGCCAATGACCGGCGACAACATCGTACTGGCTGTCGAGCAGACTCTGGTCGTCAATCATCTCGTTAAAGACCGAGTTCCCATGGATTCCATGCTCACCGTCGCCGCCGAGCTCGCGCCTCCGCTCATGGCCTCGGTCATGGCGTTGGGCACCAGCCGGACAGGCTTCTCATCGCCCTTGCCGGCACGATAGACAACCGGCGATATACCGTAGCCGTACTGAATGGCGTTGACCTCTTTATCGATGCCGTCGCCACCGGCATCGAGCCATGCCTTAAAGCTCGTCATATCGTTAGATTTAACACTTGCGAACATATCCTTTACGGCCGTGACCACGGGAATCTTATCGGTTCCCTGAGCCTTGCCGCCGGCGCCGTCGTCGGACGAATCCACGTTTTCAGGCGAGTCATCATCCGCAGCCCCTGCCCGCCCATCATGGAAGACAGGTCGTAGTCCTGCTTGGAGATCGTAAGCGGGTAACTCGAGAGCGTATCCTCCTCGACCTTTTTGATGTAATTGTTCACGCCATTGGAGAGCGCCAGGATTGCCGCAATACCGATAATTCCAATCGAACCTGCAAAGGCCGTCATGGCCGTACGGCCCTTTTTGGTCATAAGGTTTCGGGCAGAAAGCCCCAGCGCCGTCACAAAGCTCATCGAGGTTTTGCGCGTAGGCTTGGCCTCACGGCGCGTGGCCTTGGCAATATCAAAAGGGTCGGAATCGTCGGTAATCTTGCCGTCCGCCAGATTGACGATGCGCGTAGCTACTGGTACGCCAGCTCGGGATTGTGCGTGACCATAATCACCAGACGGTCGCGCGCCACGTCCTTGAGCAGATCCATGACCTGCACGGATGTCGTTGAGTCCAGGGCGCCGGTCGGCTCGTCTGCCAGCACAATCTCGGGATCATTAATCAGGGCGCGGGCGATGGCCACGCGCTGCATCTGCCCGCCCGAAAGCTGACTCGGGCGCTTGTTAACGTGCTCGCCCAGGCCGACTTTCTCCAACGCCTCGCGCGCACGCTGGCGGCACTCGGCATGCCCCACGCCCGTGAGTGTAAGCGCCAGCTCCACGTTTTCCAAAATGGTCTGATGCGGAATGAGGTTATAGCTCTGGAACACAAAGCCGATGCGGTTATTGCGATAGGCATCCCAATCGCGATCGTGAAAATCCTTGGTCGAAATACCGTCGATCAGCAGGTCGCCGAAATCGAAATGATCGAGCCCACCGATAACGTTGAGCATCGTGGTTTTACCCGAGCCCGAGGGACCCAGAATGGCCACGAACTCGTTATCGCGAAAAGACAGGCTCACGCTGTCGAGCGCCACCTGCGTAAACGACTGCGTAACGTACCTTTTGCAAATACCTTTGAGCTCCAACATGGACGGCAACCTCTCCCACGCGGGCGCACTCGCCCGCTCTCCCCCGCCGTTCGTATTCGACGCGTTTGTCCTACTCTATCCCCATTTTTTGCCGGAGCCAGTGAGGAATGTAACGAACCGCGCCAAAAACGAACGGGACGCGCCCAAAAGAAGAGGTCCCGAGCGGGACCTCTATATGGTGGAGCTTATCTTGAAAGGTAGCGGACTACTTCGCACAGCGGCGCACGATCCTCGCTATGCTTTACGCGTTTTCTACTGCTCGCTATTCGCAATCGCCTGGTCGATAAGCTTGTCGAGCGCTGCGCGCTGCTCGGCGGAGCTGATGGCTCCCACGATTGGATCCCCTACGATGTTGCCATTCTGATCGATGACATATGTTGTCGGGAACGAGAACAAATTTGACGTAAACTTACCGGCCTCGCTATCCGACTTGAACCAGATGTTCTTATACGTCACGCCCTTCTTGCTCAGCACGTCCTTGGCATCTGCAATCTCGCCCTTGTTGCCATCGAGCGTAAAGGAATTGACGCCCACGACCTGGCCGCCCTTCTTGGCAAGCTCCTGATTCAGTTTCTCAAGATCGCCCAGCTCACCCACGCACGGCTTGCAAGTAGTGAACCAGAAGTTCATGACGGTGACCTTGTTCTTAGAGAACAGCTCGTCGCTGTTCACGTCGTTGCCATCCAGGTCCTTGCCCGTAAAGCTGGGGAACTTCGTCGCCTCGCTCGAAGCATTGGCACCAGCCGTCATGCCAGCGGTCGAAGCGTCGACGCTCTCGCCTGCACTCGGCGTGCTTCCACAGCCGGGGAACTCCTTCTCCAGGCTCTCGAGCTTGTCCTCGATCTCCTTGATCTGCTGTGCACCGGCCTTGAGCGTCTTAAGCTCATCCGCCGTGAACTCATCCTTGGCACCGTCGATGGTCTTGAGCAGGAAATCGCCGTAATTGCTACCGTCCTCAATCATTGCCGAGTCTTTATTTGCCGCATTGAATACCTTTTCCCACAGCGCGTTATCACTCGAAAAGATCTCGTTCTCCTTCTGCATGAGCTTCGCATACAGCTCGGCGGCCTCGTCGGCATTGGTCGGCTTCTGCGCAGTGAGTTCTGCGATCTTAGGATCGGAGCTCGCAGATTCGCTCGCATTGCCACCGGGCGCCGAACATGCCACAAGGCACAAGGCCAATACCGGCACCATAAACAGGGCCGCAATTTTAGAAAGCTTCATGGTCATTCCTCCGTTTTGTCGAAGCTTGTTTACTTTTTATCGGCGGTCAAGGGAATCTTTTCCGCCGACACATCCAGGCCATAGCGATAGCTAATGGCATCGACGGGACAGGCCCCGATGCACTTTCCGCACCGGATGCATTCGACATGATTGGGCGCGCGGACCACATCAACGTCCATCTGACAAACCTTTGAGCACTTGCCGCACGAGACACATTTACATGCGTCAACCCGAATCCCCAGTAGGGACACCCTATTCATGAGCGCATAGAATGCGCCGAGTGGACAAATCCATTTGCAGAAGGGGCGGTAGAACAAAACGCTCAGCACTACCACGGCAATGAGAACGGCAAGTTTCCAAGTAAAGAGCTGTCCCAACGCAGATCGAATGCCGGCATTGGCAATGGCCAGAGGAATGGCGCCCTCGAGCACACCCTGTGGACAGATGTACTTGCAAAAGAACGGATCGCCCATCCCCAAATCGTTGACCAACAGCACAGGCAGCAATACCACGGCAAATAGCAGCACAACGTATTTGATATACGTAAGCGCCTTGAGCTTTTTTGTCGAAAGCTTTTTGCGGGAATCTTATGAAGCAGCTCCTGCAGCCAGCCAAACGGGCACAGAAAGCCGCATACAAAGCGTCCCAGCAGCACGCCGAGCAAAATGAGCGTACCGGTTACATAGTAGGAAAAGTTGAACTTGGATGAACCTACCACCGACTGGAACGACCCGATGGGGCACGCACCCGATGCCGCGGGGCACGAATAGCAATTAAGTCCAGGTACGCAGACTGTTTTTCCCGCGCCTGATAGATGCCGCCTTTGGCAAAGTTTGGCAGGTGAATGTTGGTAATAAGTGTTGCCGCCGCCTGAATGAATCCGCGAAATCGGGCCAAAACATGCGACGCAGTGTTTTCTCTTTTATCCAATTCCGATACACTCCAAGCACAGCCTAATCGCTTTGGCCAGCACGGCATCCGCTTCGCCACGCATAACACCAAAGCACACCATGGTAATTCCGACGATCAACAAAGCGACCTGTACCATGGGTTTTACCGCTTTGAACAACCTGACCACTCCTTTCGTTACGCGACCATTGGACCATATCGACTATAAAATCCGTGTTAAGCGCGATTTGGAATGTGCAAGGAGACTGTTATGCGTATTTTGATCGTCGAAGACGAGCGAGCACTGTGCGATGCAATCGCACGCAGCTTGCGAAACTTGGCGTACAGCGTCGACTACTGTCACGACGGACAGGAGGCGCTCGACCTACTGGACATTGAGGCCTTCGACCTCGTAGTACTCGACCTCAACCTTCCCCGTATCGACGGCATGACCGTGCTCAGAACTTAGGAAAACCGACTGCGAGACCAAGGTACTGATTCTGTCCGCGCGTGGCGAAGTATCCGATAAAGTCGCCGGACTCGATGCCGGCGCCAACGATTACCTCACCAAGCCGTTTCATCTGGACGAGCTTGCGGCAAGAATCCGCAGCCTTACCCTCAGACGCTTTACACAAAGCGACATAGTTTTAACCTGCGGAAAGCTCCGCTTTGACGCCAAGGCGCGCATCGCCTCCGTGGACAGCGAGGCTTTATCTCTTACGCGCAAGGAAACGGGAATCTTGGAATACCTGATGCTTAATCAGGGGCGTCCGGTAAGTCAAGAGGAGCTTATCGAGCACGTTTGGGATAGCAGCGTGAACAGCTTTAGCAACGTAATCCGCGTTCACATCTCGTCACTCCGCAAAAAGCTACGCATCGCTTTGGGGTACGACCCGATTCGCAATCGGATTGGAGAGGGCTACGTTATGGAGGATAGCGAATGAAAAGGCTTTCGCTGCAATGGCGCATAACGATTATGACGGCACTGCTCACGTGTGCAGCATGCGTGCTGACAAACTGCCTGGTCGGCTATACGGGCATGCGCTACATGGATGCTATCGGCAGTGACATCTCGGCCTTTAACGCTGCCGGCGCGGATTCGCCCCAGGTGTTCGACCCAACGAAAACGGCCCTCGATGACAAGGTCACAATCGTCGTAAGCGACGCACAGGAGTCTTTTGGCACGACAGCCTGGTACATCACGGCTGGAGTCACACTCCTTGGCGGCGCGCTGGCATACTTTGTGAGCGGTCGTGCGCTCAAACCGCTACGGGCTTTTGCAGCCCAGGTTGAGCGTGTGCAGCCTGACAACCTAAGCGAAATCAGACTCAGTGAAGATGTGCCCACCGAGCTGCAGCGATGCAGCGCCTCTTTCAACGACATGATCTCCCGTCTTGGCGAAGGGTTCTCTGCACAGCGTCAGTTTACCGGCAACGCCGCACACGAGCTGCGCACCCCGCTCGCCTTATGCAAGCACAGATTGAACTATTCATCTCCGAGCACTCCGGTCTGCAACCCGAAACAGCCGAGCTGCTCGGCCTGCTACAAGAACAAACCGAGCGCATGTCTCGAATGACCAAGGTATTGCTCGAGATGAGTGAGCTCCGCAGCGTTCCTTGCGAGGACGATGTTGAACTCGGCCCCCTGTCCGAAGAGGTCCTCACCGACCTTGCGCCACTTGCCGAAAATAAGGCATAGCCCTCAATTGTGCTGGAGACGCTTTAGTAATCGGAAGTGATACGCTCCTCTACCGGCTGGTGTTTAATCTGTCGAAAACGCCATCCGTTACAGCCGCTCCGGCTCGACTGTCAACGTCTCCATCTGCGACAACGACAGCCACGTGATCCTGCGAGTCAAAGATGAGGGCCGGGAATACCCAAGCAGTACCGAGAGAGCATCTTCCAGCCGTTCTTTCGTCTAGACAAATCCCGCAGCAGAGCATATGGCGGCGCAGGGCTCGGACTAGCGCTCGTTTGGGAGATTGCAGCGCTTCACGGTGGCACGGTAGAGGTCGAAGAAAGTTCCGAGAACGGGACCGTGATGCTCGTGACCCTCTCAAAGGGGGCCACCACGTGATCCGACTGTCCAGGAATCCCACTCGACATTGTGAAACGCGTCCCAAAACTTGGACATGAGAAATGGGAGAGAGTTCGCATCTATGCCGAGGACGAAGTCCTGGCGGGGATTCAGGATGCGCAGAGGAAGCTTGCGGCAGAAAACCCCGACAGAGTCGTGACCGTCGCGGCAACTGTATGGTGTCGCCTGCCCTCTTCGATTACCTGCACGGGAAATACGAGAACGTTGGAATCGTCTGGATCTATGCGCATCCGGATGTATCCACGCTGAATGATGGCTACCCCAACGCTCACGCCATGGTACTTGGCAGCCTTTTGGAACAGGGTGCACCGCAACTCGTTTCGCGGATGCGGCATCCGGTGTTTAAGCCGAGCGATGTCCTGCATGTCGGGCTACAGCAGCTCCACGACTATCAGGAGGTTTGCTTAAACAAGCATAGGTGTTGCGGTTTTAGCCGATGTCCTCATGGAGGAAAACGACATGCTGGGTCTGTCTGATTAAAGTCCAACAGTTTCCATGAGGCATCTAGCGCGGTAAAAGCTAAAGACCCGGGAGACCCCAAACTGTCAACCATCTTTACGGGTGCAAGGGAAACGGGCAAGACAGCCCCCTCTCGCTCCTATCCGAAACGGCGCTTGAACACGGCTGGATTGCAGCGAATGTCTCCGCCATGCCCGGCATGCTCGAAGATATCATCGAGCACACAAAGGAGGCCGCAGGCCGTTACCTCTCGCAGCCCCATACACGCGTGAGCGGAGTTCAAGTTGGGCAGCGGGGCGGTTTAGCGCGCCAATATAATCAAATCGTGCACTTCCATAGCCTCTCGTCTACGTGGTGTACCGTCGTCTCCCCTTTTATCAGAGTTGGGCGATTTTCAGGCACCCGAGCTGAACTCAAATTGAACTCAACGATGCCTTATCGGTCGAGGGCGTCCTAGCGAGAATATACAGAGGCGCACATTTCGCAGGGAACCTCCC
>ENA-OQCS01000557-OQCS01000557.1-human-gut-metagenome-genome-assembly--contig:-NODE-557-length-20648-cov-2.113835_pt1 | contig 20648 bp, 28 predicted proteins | sample MGYA00242757_ERZ504575 | MGnify/ENA primary metagenome ERZ504575 (study PRJEB26092, sample SAMD00036297) | human gut metagenome | host: Homo sapiens | study: EMG produced TPA metagenomics assembly of... | reverse complement strand
GGTCTTTTTCTGTTTGCAGATAACATTGACGTAACTGAGTAGAAGTTATTCTACGGAAGAACGGAGGTTGTAATGGAAGAGATAAAGAGTATCAGAATAAGCGAGTTAAAGGACTTTAAGAACCATCCTTTTCATGTGCAGCAGGACATAGAGCTGTGTGCCCTTATGAAAAGTATTGAAGATGAGGGTGTGATTGTACCTTTGCTTGTAAGACCGAATCCTGACGGAGAAGGTTATGAAGTGATTGCAGGACACAGACGAAAGGCAGATGCCGGCTGGGCTGGTCTTGCGGAGGTTCCGGCAGTTATAAGAGAATTGGATGATGATCAGGCGATAGTGGCGATGGTAGATTCTGTGCGCCCGTAAGGCGTTTGGGGTGGACACCCAAGCGACGTGGGTCATTATGATTTTGTTTTGAGAAAACAATAAGAAAAATTATCAAGTGTGAAGAACACAGTCTTATCGCCAACAACTAACCTTGAATGGAAACATAAAGGGGACAACAGCACGTTTGTAAAGGCACAAGTCAACAAAGCTTCCAAGTTGCGACTGAGTGTCGAGGTGAAAGGTACTATATGAGGATGAAGCTAAACTGCTTGAAGGAAAGTCAGAGGCTAGAGCTAACCATCTCCGCACCGAAGGGAAGATGTTACGGTGATGTATTGGCAGATTAGTATTTTGCTGTCTGCAATCTGCGTGATAATCAATGCAAGCTAGCCATAGGTTCATTTGAGGATGCATCTGAAATCAAGGAAAAATTCAGAGTATTTCTCGAGGATACTCTGCATCTTGAGATGTCCGAAAAAAAGACCAAGATAACACATAGTCAAGATAAAGCAAGATTTCTTGGATATGATATCACCACCGCAAAGAACTCAGCGCTTATGCAATCATCAGGCATACAGAAATGCCTATTCAGGCGGTTGGACAGGAACAACCTGTGCCTGACGATAAGGGTGCTTCTGGGAATATGGATTACACAGAGGAGGATGTGAAGAAGTATCAGATGGATCCTGATATCAATGAGTTGCTGGATTTCAGTTTTTGCGGGGAATGACAGCAGAAGCTACAAAACATTTATAAATGGAAGTGTTATGGCATCATTTATGGAAGGAATTGTAGCCTCAATTTTAGAAGAAAAAAGTGGTGCCGGATACGGCACGAATTGTAGCCAATTAAATACAGTTATCAGCGTAATTGAAGCCATGTATCTTTGCGAAGGTATGTGGCTTTTTCCTTTTTGCGCTGAGGATAGATTTTTTAACCAGCCCTCGTGCATTTATGCGAGGCTAAGCCTCGCAGAGCGAAATACACCCATCGCACAAAACTTCGTTTTGTACTCTGTGTATTGCCCTTGCAGGGGGCTATCACGCCGGATACGGCGGTGGGTTCGTAAACGGACACCTATATGTCCACTCACATTGGCATTAGAAGTGAAAGAAAGAGTTGCAGGAGCAGATTGCTGTATTGGATAGAAAAGCAGGAGGATGAAATCAGAGCTTTCAAATGTGCTTCAGGATGCAGACTATGCAAATGCTTCGGAGTTTTATACCGAGCTATTCATGGTTCGTGAGGAGAGGCAAAGGTATGAAGAGGCTTGTAAGGAATGGCAGCAGAAGTGTGTTGAGGTGGAACTTGTAGCGGTGAAGGATAGTAAGTATTTTGGGGACGTAATTCCGATTAGCAGGAATAGAGGGCGATAAAGTAAGGCGATGCTATTAGTGAATCTGATAGCATCTGTGTAACTACATAGTGACAATTTTGCATCTTCGAAGTGGTAGTCTATGCAAAATATCATCGAATTGGATGAAAAAGGAGAGAATTACCGCATCCTTTGGGGTCTGGTAAACGGAGGCAGACCGACCAGTGAGCTGCCGAGTCACCTGATGAACCATGAAGTGAAAAAAGGCGTTACCAATGTTTATCATGCACATACCACGAATGTGATCGCACTGACATTTGTACTGCCGTTGGAGGATAAAGTATTTACTAGAGAACTCTGGGAGATGGCGACCGAGTGCCCGGTTGTATTTCCTTCCGGAATCGGTGTAGTAGGATGGATGGTGCCGGGGCGCCGTGAGATCGCAGTGGCGACAAGTGCCTGATGAAAGAATATGATGTGGCAATCTGGGCGCATCACGGCATGTTCTGCTCAGGGGAAGACTTTGATCTTACATTCGGATTAATGCACACCGTAGAGAAATCCGCGGAAATCCTTGTAAAGATGCTGTCCATGAGACCGGATAAAAGACAGACAATCTCACCTCAGAATTTCAGAGATTTGGCGAAAAAAGTAACTTTACCGGAAAAGTTTCTATATGGCAAATAATGTACATATCACATATTTGGCGTATCAGAAGCATGAAGCATGTTTCGATATTCCATAGGCGTACATCCGTATTTCTTGCGGAACAGCTGAAAGAAAAAGCTGGTATTCTGATATCCGACGGCAAGGCTGATATCATTTGTGGAAAGTGCGGTGCTCCTTAACAATTTTGCCGCCTGAGAGAGCCGGTGTGTCTGGACCAGCTCTTTGTAAGTGGTTCCGGTATGCTGGCGTATGTAGGCAGAGAGATAGTTGGTGCATATTAAAAACTCAGCTGTAGAAGAAAGGGTACAGTCCGCAAAGTTTGTTTCGATATATCGGAGTATGGTATAAATCTGATCCACAGAGGCGTGATCTAGAACCATACCGTGCTGGAACAGATTGATCATCTCGCAGGTAATCAGCGTAAAAAGACTGTCTAAAAAAAGGTCCGGATGTTACGGACGGAGAATAAAATTCACAGAGAAACTGGTTGGCAAGATCTGCCAGCCGGTTTTGTTTTTGTTCCGGGGAAAAGACAATATACCTGCTTTCCTGCATCGTGGTGTTCAGAGCCTCAATGAAAAAGTGTGTAAGGTAATTATCCTGAGACAGGCGTTCAAAAAAGTACCGTTCAGATATTCGCGCGTCAGCAGAAATTGATGATAATATCATTTTCTGAACATCTTTTGACAGAATGAGGTGCATTCTGGCTGATCAGAACCATCTGCCCGGCTTTTAGCCTGAATGTAGTCTTATTTATCGTCATTGTGCAGGAACCAGAATAAATATAACTCAACTCCAGCCACTCATGGATATGCAGAGGTACGTTTTCAAAACGATCCTGTTTTACAACAGCGAAGTTGTAATAACTCGGAAGCACTTTCTTTGAAAGAAATAAAGAACGCAGATCTTCAAGGTTCGTATCAAAACGGTAACAGGGTGTATCAAACTTACCTCTGGCAACAGGAAATTGTGAATAATCTTTCTTTACACCATTCAGACGCTGGGTTTCTTCGGTAGTGTGCTGCTTCAGAAATTGATTCAATGCAGATAATGTCATCATATATAATCTCTCCTTTTCGAGATATGAATGAACTGTGATTATAGTCATCAGCAGTTTATTTAACCTGTCTAAAATATACCATATTGGGGGCAAAGGTGTACAGAGTAATCTCGGATATTTATTAAGTTTGGTCGGTAAATCACTTATGTTTCGTTGATGTAATTTTAGTCTGTATAAAGTAAGATGTCAGTAAGAAAAGGAGGCATAGGTTAGGATGAAGATATTTTTTGCAGTAGTGGTGATTGTTTTATTATTTGTAATCGGTGCGACATTATATGTCTATAAAAAAAGTGCCATGTTTTTGCCGGCACTTCTTGGCATCTGCGGATTTCCAAAAATAAAGGAAAGCAGCTATTACGATGAAAACGGACATTTCCGTCCGGGAACGGGGGAGGACAAAGTTGGATTTTTCATGCAGCATCCGGTATTCGGCGGTTTTAAACATATGTTTTTCAATGTGGAGGACAACGTGCTGAAAGCTATTGCGCCTGTAAGTATAAGGATTTTTTAAAGGCGCCGGGCCGTGAGGAACAATTGGATGCAGCCTTGGAATCTTTCAATTATCTAACCGGACTTGTTGAGAAAGGTCAGGCAAGGCTGGTGTCGGATCTGTATCCTGCGGAAGCAGTGAAGGGTCATCCGTACAGGTCACATCTGACGGGAATGTTTTATCAGGACAACAGGGAAAACCACTTGCCATTGTAGTTCCGGGAGGTGGATTTATCAGTAATGTAACTGATTGCGAGGGGTATCCTGTGGCGATGAAGCTGCATAAAATGGGATATTCTGTTTTCGTCGTAAGTTATCCGGTCGGCAGACAGCTGGGTGAGACAGAACAGGTAAAGCAGGGACAGGCTGCCGCGAGGGAACTGACACAAGTGATCCGATATCTGACGGAGCATCAAAAACAGTTTTCTGTAAACATGGATGATTATGCCATCTTTGGTTTTTCAGCAGGAGACTTATGACCACGCGTATTCATTTGCCAATTATGAGGACTGCTGCCACAAGAATCATCTGCCAAGACCGAAGGTGATCTTCCCTATGTATGGTCTGGACTGGAATATCAAAGCTTTGCAGGAGGACAAGGGACTGGCGGTATTTTCTATCGTAGGGCGGATGATGAGTTCGTTTTGCAAATGTGAAGATAAACTGCCGGAATTAGAGAAGGTACTGGGCAAAGAAAATGTGTCGGTCAGAATCGTTGACGGACTGGGACATGGATTTGGAATAGGAAATGAAACAAAAGTGAAAAACTGGCTTCAGGAAGCAGTCATCTTCTGGGAAGCCCACAGATAGGAACAGATAAGAATTTATTTAAGGAGGATTTCATAATGAGCAGAAACCTGAAAGAATTGATCAGACAGATGACACTGGAGGAAAAAGCAGGACTATGTTCGGGAGCGGATTTCTGGAACACGATGGGAATCGAAAGGTTAGGGATTCCTTCCGTTATGATGACAGACGGCCCGCACGGCTTGCGCAAACAGGAAGGCGCGGCAGATCATCTCGGCCTGAATAAAAGTGTGAATGCAGTCTGCTTTCCGGCAGCCTGCGCCACGGCATCCAGCTTTGACGTGGAACTGATGGAATGTATGGGACAGATCCTTGGGGACGAGTGTCAGGCTGAGAACGTGGGCATGCTCCTCGGCCCTGCAGTTAATATCAAACGCAGTCCTCTCTGCGGAAGGAATTTTGAATATATGTCCGAGATCCATATCTGACAGGAAGATGGCGTCAGCATATATCCGGGGCGTACAGTCGAAAGGCATCGGAACCAGTATGAAACACTTCGCCGCGAATAATCAGGAAACAGACCGTATGCAGATATCGTCGGAAGTATCGGAACGGGCTTTCCGGGAAATTTATCTGCCGGCTTTTGAGGAGGCGGTGAAGAAAGCGCAGCCAAAGACTGTGATGTGCAGCTACAATAAGATCAACGGAGTATTTTCTTCAGAGAATAAGAAGCTTCTGACAGATATCCTGCGGGATGAGTGGGGATTTGAAGGATATGTGGTCAGTGACTGGGGAGCTGTAAATGACCGGGTGAAAGGACTGAAAGCTGGTCTTGACTTGGAGATGCCGGGATCAGGAGGATATAATACAAGAAAGATTATTCAGGCAGTGGAGAATGGAGAACTGGAGGAAGAAATTCTTGACAGAACGGTGGAACGCATACTGAAAGTAGTCTTCTCCTACACAGATAACAGGAAAGCGGAGACTGTATTTGACAGGGAAAAGGATCACAAAGCAGCGGCAGATATCGAAACAGAGTGCGCCGTACTTCTGGAAAACAGGGGAGTGCTGCCGCTGAAAAAAGAACAGAAGTAGTCTATATCGGGGAATTTGCAAAGAAACCGCGATACCAGGGCGGGGGATCGAGTCACATCAATACGGACAGCGTAGTGTCGGCTCTGGAAACTGCGGTGAGAAAAGGCAGGGCAGTGGAGTACGTGAAAGGCTTCTCGTCAGAGCGTGAGAGATGACAGAAGAGGATCTGAAACAGGCGTGTGAAGCGGCAGCGGGCGCAGATGTAGTTGTAATCTTTGCCGGACTGCCGGACAGCTTTGAGTCGGAAGGATATGACAGAACATCCATGGAACTGCCAAAGTGTCAGAATCGCCTTATAGAGGCTGTGGCTGAGATACAGAAAAATGTGGTAGTGGTTCTTCATAACGGAAGTCCCGTAGAAACTCCATGGGCGGAGTCTGTAAATGCCATTCTGGAGATGTATCTGGGAGGAGAAGGCATTGGGGAGGCCAGCGACCGGCTGTTATTTGGGGAGCAAATCCAGGAGGACGTCTGGCGGAGACGTTCCCATATCTCTGGAAGACAACCCGAGTTACCTGAATTTCCCTGGAGACGGCAGGACTGTTCTCTATGGAGAAGATATCTTTGTCGGATACCGTTACTATGATGCGAAGAAAGTACCGGTGCGCTGGGCATTCGGACATGGTCTGTCATATACGGAATTCAGCTACAGCAATATGAAACTCTCTTCTGTAGAAATGAAGGATGGAGATGTTCTGAGGGTAAGCATTGATGTGGAGAATACAGGGAAGAGGGCAGGAAGTGAAGTGGTTCAACTCTATGTCAGTGACAAGGACAGCACGGTGCCAAGAGCAGTGAAAGAACTAAAAGGGTTTGCGAAAGTATTTCTGAATCCGGGTGAGAAGAAGACGGTTACAATGGAACTTTGCGCGAGAGATTTTGCTTACTACGAGACAAAGATTCACGACTGGTACACTCCGTCAGGTACATATGAGATCCAGATCGGGCATGCCAGCGATGAGATCAGAGAGGCTGCAGAACTTACATTTACTACTGATGTGCTGCTGCCGTTCACTGTGGATATGACCACTACAATGGGGGAATTGATGAACCACCCGAAGACAGCAGGGAAAATGATGGAGTATCTTGAGGGGATATCACAGGGAGAAGAACCTAAGAAAGAAGATGGGGAGGTACAGCTTGTGACTCCGGAAATTATTGCGCAGATGCCGCTGAAATCATTTTTAAGCGTTATTCCGGGCGAAGCGATCGAGCAGATGATCGTGGAGTTAAATGCTCTGTGTCAGTAGTGGGAGGAACGGTTGGCTTATTATTGGATGAAAAAGTATCAGCATGAAAATGAGGAAGAATTATGGGCAAGATTTATGCGGCAAAACAAATCATATCACAAACCCTTTAGGGTTTTATCTGAAACCGTTGGTATTTTCATGGAAGTGAAAGGCGGCAGAGGACAGGAACAGAAACATGCAAGGATTGTGATCAGCAAGAACAAAACCTTTACAGATATCTGTCACGACACGGGGGAGGCAGAGCTGGACAGTCTCTCTGCAAGAGTGGAATTTGAACCGCAGCCGTATACAAGATATTACTGGAAAGTTATTGTGACAACAGATGCAGAGGAAGTGATCGAATCAGACACGCAGTTCTTTGAGACCGCCAAAATGGATGAACCGTGGACGGGCAGGTGGATTACCTGTGACAGCAGTCAGGAACGGCATCCGATTTTCTCAAAGAGGATTCGTCCGGCAAAAGAAGTGAAAAGCGCAAGACTGTACATTTGCGGTCTGGGATTGTATGAGGCATATTTTCTTGGGGAAAATAAAGAAATCCTAGAAAATCGGTGAAGAGTATCTGACTCCGTACTGCAATAATTATGACCGGTGGATCCAGTATCAGACGTATGACATCACAGAACAGGCAGAACGAGGAGGTATGCTGTCTGTTCTTCTCGGAAACGGTTGGTATAAAGGCAGGTTCGGTTTCAATGATCCGGAGCGGGAAGCATATTACGGTGACGAGTGGAAGCTGATTGCGGAGATTCACATAGAGTACAAAGACGGAACGAAAGATGTGATCAGTCTGATGAAACCTGGTCAGTTACAAGAAGCAATTTGTGGTTTTCCAATATCTATGACGGTGAGAGAAGAGATGATACGCTGCCGCCGGTAGAGGAGTCTCCTGCGCGGATCGCAAAGGTTCCGAAAGGCCGGCTTATGGAACGGTTATCTCTTCCAGTTAAGGTACAGGAGGAGATGAAGCCGGCAGAGCTGATCCATACTCCTGCCGGAGAAGAGGTATTTGATCTGGGGCAGGAGATCACGGGGATCTTCCGGCTGCGGGTGCATGAGCCGGCGGGGACAACTATCAGGATTCAGACTGGCGAGGTGCTTCAGGACGGATGTTTCTACAACGAGAATTTAAGAACTGCACTTTCGGAGTACATTTATGTTTCTGATGGTACAGAAAAGGTGATTACGCCTCATTTTACATACTATGGTTATCGATATGTGAAAGTGACCGGGGGTTAGGGACCTTTCGTGTGAGGATTTTACGGCGCTTGTTCTTTACAGTGATTATGAGAGCATCGGGGCAATCGAGACAGGGAATGATCTTGTGAACAAATTAATCTCCAATATCGAATGGGGAATGAAAGGGAACTTTCTGGATGTGCCTACAGACTGTCCCCAAAGAGATGAGAGGATGGGCTGGACAGGAGATACACAGGTATTTTCCGCGACTGCAAGCTATCTGGCTGATACCTATGCGTTTTACCGAAAATATTTATACGACCTGTATCAGGAACAGCTTCTGGCGGGCGGAATGGTTCCGGAGATTGTCCCCACATTCGGACCGACAAAATGTTCCTGCGCATGGGGAGACGCCGCATGTATCATCCCCTGGAACGTATATTTGTTCAGCGGGGACAAAACAATACTCGAAAACCAAATTGAGAGCATGAAAGCGTGGGTCGATTATATCCGGAGAATTGATGGAGACCATCATGGATGGAGACAGGTTTTCCATTATGGTGACTGGCTTGCTCTTGACCGTACAGGTGCCGCTGCGAACAGCGTGTATGGAGCGACTGATGAAGCATACATTGCAGACATCTACTACGCGGCAAGTGCACAGATTGTTGCAAAAGCAGCAGAGGTGCTTGGACTGGAAGAAACGAGACAGGAGTATCAGAAAATCGCAGACCGTCAGTGGCAGGTCGTGAAAGAAGAATATTTTACTGCTACAGGCAGATGTGCGGTGAAGACGCAGACAGGGCTTATTCTTGCACTGAAATATCATCTGTCTGAAAATGAAGAACTGACAAAGCAGATGCTGCAAAAGCTTCTCAGGGATAATAAAAATAAATTAAATACCGGGTTTGTAGGAACCCCGCTTCTGTGCAATGTCCTGACTGATCATGGAATGACAGACGCGGCATACCGGCTGCTTCTGAATAAGGAATACCCGGGCTGGCTCCATGAAGTGAAGCTGGGAGCAACAACGGTGTGGGAGCGTTGGAATTCACTGGATGAGAGCGGACATGTCTCCAGCACGGGGATGAACAGTCTAAATCATTATTCTTACGGCGCTGTATTGGAGTGGATCTTCCGTCATGCGGCCGGGATTGATGTGACGGAACAGAACCCGGGAGGCAGGGTGATGCGGATCAGCCGAAAGTGAATAATGGACTGAAATATGTAAAAGCTGTTTATGATTCGGCAAGCGGATGCTATCAGTGCGGCTGGGAGATATCAGAGGATAATAAAATCACGGTCACTGTTACGGTTCCGTTCGGCGGAAGTGCAGAAGTGGTTCTTCCATATGCGTCGGAATCTGTATATGAAGATAAAGAAAATCCATTATTTGAAGAGGTGGAAAATGGAATCTGCCGTGTGAGAGCCGGAGAATATGAAGTCGCTTATGAGGCGTCACAGCCTTTAAAGAAGAAATACAGCATAGACTCGACAATGGAAGAACTGCTGAACCATCCGGATATCCGCGCGTTTCTTTCTCAAATGATGGAAGTGGATATGATCCCCGATATTGCATATGGGCTTTCGCTTAGAGATGTCGCGAAAACATTCGCAGGAGAGATAAAAAAAGATGAGCGCAGATGCTGGATGCGGCACTGGCAAAATTCTAATCAGGAGGGTTGCTATGGAGCTTATAAGGCTTAAAGTAAACAGTCAATATAGACCATGCGTGGACGAAGCACCTTATTTTTCATGGGTAATCACTAGTGATGAAAAGAATGTGATGCAGACATCCTATCATATCACAGTGAAAAATATGGACGAAGTAATGTGGGATTCTGGAATGGTAGAAGTGATAAAAGTATTTTTGTGGAGTACTCGGGAACCATTACAAAGTCTCAGTGACTACAACTGGACAGTGGAAGTGACAGTTAATAACGGAGAAAAGGCGGCGGCATCCTCATCCTTTGAGACAGGATTTATGAAGAAAGAATGGACGGCCGAGTGGGTGAAATCTCCGTTTCCTATGAAAAAGGTAAACCCGGAACCGGCGGGCAGAACCCGGCAGAATATTTTCGCAAAGAATTTGATGCACGAGACGCATAAAACGAGCGCGCGTTTATGCCACCTGTCACGGAGCATATCAGTCAGCATGAACGGAATGCGTCCGGATGACAGAGAGTTTGCGCCGGAATTTACCGTCTATTCTAAATATCTGTGCTACCAGACTTATGATGTGACCCCGTTTTTGAGAGAGGAGGAAATGTCATAGGAATGCTGGTGGGGGACGGCTGGTATGACAGCGCGAACTTTAAACCGAGAAGCAGGAAGTTTAAAGCCGAACATTCTGTGTTATTTCAGATAAAGATTGATTATGAAGACGGAACGAGTGAAATGGTGCTGTCAGATGATACGGTGAAGTTTCAGAAGTCCGATTCGTTCATCAGATCTGTTTGCAGGTGAACTCTATGACGCACGGATGGAACAGGAAAACTGGAACTGCTGCGGATTCGATGACAGCAGCTGGAAAACCGGTATTCCATGCGGAAAAATTTACGTGAACCTGGTGGCTCAGTACGGGGAACCGGTGCGCCCGGTAAAAGAAGTGCCGGCAGTAGGAATGACAGTTAGCCCGAAAGGCGAGACGATCATTGACTTTGGACAGAACTTGGCAGGTGTTCTGCGGGTAAAAAGCAAACTGCCGGCCGGAACAAAAATGGTATTAGATCATTTTGAAACTCTTGATCAATATGGAAACTATTTCAACAATATTTTCATGTCAGAGAAAACAGGGCACAAGCAAAGTGATATTTATATCTCAAACGGGAAATTCACAGAATACATACCGCATTTTACATATCATGGATTCCGCTATGTGAGAGTGACATGCGATCAGCCGGTGAGCCCGGAGGATTTCACAGCGATTGTCCTGTCTTCTGACAATGAGGATCTGGGAACATTTGAGACGTCCAACGAAGATATAAACCGGCTTTACGAAAATACAAGATGGTCTCAGCGGTCGAATCTGTTTTCAATCCCCACGGACTGCCCGTAGAGAGAAAAAGGCGGATGGACCGGAGATATCCAGATTTATGCAAGAACAGCCATGCTCAACGAAAATGTAACCCCATTTCTGACAAGATGGCTGCGTAATATGACCTTCAGTCAGCAGAAAAATGGGGCAATCCCCAATGTGATCCCCCTTACCGGAATCTATGAATTACTGGAGAAACTGAATCGGATCGTATACCGCAATTTTGAACCGGTGGGAGAAGCAGGATGGGAGATGCCGCCTGTATCGTACCGTGGAGCATGTATCAGCTTACAGGAAATATCAGGATACTGAGAGAGCAGTATGACACAATGAAAAAGTGGTGCGACTATATCATCAACACTGCAAAGAAGCGTAGAGGCAAGATGAAACATCCAAAAGAAATTGACCAGTATCTGTGGAATACAGGACATCAGTACGGGGAGTGGCTCATACCGAGCCAGACAGTAGACGGAGCAGACCAAAGCGCTGCAAAACTTATCAATACTTCTACATACTGCGCGCCAATTTTTGGATGGAATTCCTGCCGGATCATGGCAGATACGGCAGCACTCCTCGGGCATACATCAGACGAATTATACTATGATGACATTGCGTCCAGAATGAAATCTGCCATTCAAAAGGACTGATCGATGATGATGGGAAGATGCCTCTTGATTTATGGGCAGTTATGTGCTGGCAATCGCATTTGATCTTGCTCCTGAAAGGAAGAAAAAAGTATCGCCGGACATTGATCCGCAAGATAGAAGAAAACGGGGATTGTCTGGATACAGGGTTCCTGACGACGCCGTATCTGCTGGATGCGCTCTGTAAGATCGGCAGGATGGACAAGGCATATAAAATCCTGCTCCAGACAAAGTGCCCGTCATGGCTTTATGAGGTGAAGCAGGGAGCGACAACAATCTGGGAAAATTACATTTCTTACAAGGAGGACGGGTCTCCGGTTATGACAAGCCTGAACCACTATGCCTTTGGATGCGTGGACGACTGGATGTTCCGGAAGATAAGCGGCATTGATATGGCTGCTCCCGGATTTAAGGAGATTGTAATCGCACCGGAGCCGGACAATGCGTTTACCAGTGTAAAACGTACTTATATAAGTGAGTACGGGGAAATCGCAGTCAGGTGGAGTATGGACGAAGGGAAATTTAAGCTGAAAGTAAAAATCCCCTGCAACACGACTGCCGTTGTAAAGATGCCGGATGGCAGATTATACAAGGTAGGAAGCGGAATGTATCAGTTGAATAAAGAATCAAAGAAAACAAAATGACAGTATTTGCGAGAACTGACCGGTAAATACAGACGGTTAGTTCTCTTAATATGAAAGTTGAAAATAATAAGGAGTTAGGGATTATGAAAAAGAAAATATTGAAGATTATCTTAAGTATCGTTTTAATTCTGATTCTGGCTGTGGGAATCGGCCTGACATATTTAGTAGGAGCAGCAGGCGGTGGAGGACCGTTTGATTTTGTCTGGAAGAACAAACTGAAAAAAATGCCGGGAAACGCAGAAAAATACAGTCTGGAAAATATAGAACCGTTAGAAAACAGCCCTCTTGAAGGGAAGCGTATCTGCTACCTTGGATCATCTGTAACCTTAGGTCTGTACTCAATGGATGTTTCTTTCGCAGATTATATCTCTTACAGAAATGGCTGTGAGTATGTAAAAGAAGCTGTAAGCGGTACTACTTTAGTGGATAACGGAAAGACGTCTTATATCCAAAGGATGAAAAATAATATCGGTACAGATGAGAAATTCGATGCATTTGTCTGTCAGCTTTCCACGAATGACGCGTCGAAGGAAATGCCGATGGGAGAAATCAGCAGTTCAGAAAATCTGGAGGATTTTGATACACAGACGATAACAGGAGCAATGGAATATATCATTGTATATGCAAAGCAGACATGGAATTGTCCCGTGATCTTTTATACCGGAACAAAATATGACAGTAAACAGTATCAGCAGATGGTAGATGTATTGTTTGAGCTTCAGGATAAATATGGAATAGGCGTGATCGACCTTTGGAATGACGAGGAGATGAATGACGTTTCTGAAAAGAATATGAAGTTTATATGGCAGATCCGGTTCATCCGACGCAGGCAGGATATCTGGAATGGTGGACGCCTAAGATGGAAGAATACTTATATCAGTTTTTAGAAAGATGATTATTATATTAAGTTTCGTCGGTAAACTGCTTATATATCGTTGGTGATTTGCCCTTTGGAATTATTTATAATTGAATCAAACAATGAAAGGACGGATAACGAAATGGAAAATTCAGTTACAAAAAGAGAAAAAATCAGTTATGGTTTGTATTTTATGGGACAGAATGTATTCTATGGACTGGTAGGATATATGACTACATATTTTACAGATATCGGCATAACGGCAGCATTGGTTGCGATCGTGGCGCTTATCACGAAAGTGTGGGATGCCATCAACGATCCGATCTTCGGTATGATCATGGATAAGGTGAATTTTAAGAAAGGGAAATTCCTGCCGTGGCTTCGAATATCTGTCATAGCGATTCCGGTGGCAACTATTCTTCTTTTTATAATACCTACCGGGATTTCCATGACGGCTAAAATCATATGGGCAACACTTGCTTATATGTTATGGGATACAGCCTATACCCTTTGCGATGTACCGATTTTTGGTATTGTTACCACGATGACAATAGACCAGAAGGAACGTGTTTCACTAAACAGCATAGGAAGATTGTTTGCTATTTTTGCAGGTATTGTTACAGGAATTGTCCTGCCGTTGGTACGGCAGCGGTTAGGCGGCTGGTCAACAACAGTAATTGTGTTATCTCTTTTGTCATGTGTTATGATGATTCCGATTTGTCTGTTCGCAAGGGAGAGAGTAATTGAAAAAGAAAGAGTCCAGAATGACGGGGCAGAAGAAAGTTATACATTGCGAGATATGGTAGAATGTCTGCGGAAGAACAAATATTTATTGCTTTTCTTTGCGGCTCCGCTCATCAGCAGCCTGCTTAATGTTGGTGCAAATTGGCTTATACGTTGCCCGGTACTGCCTTGGCAGTGAAGAAGCTGCCTCATATGTTTCGATGGCGGTAATTATTCCGACCTTAATCGGTGCGGTTATGGCAGTAGAATTATGCAAAAAATATGATAAATTTAAAGTCTTCTATATTTCATATATTTTCGCTTTACTTCTGGGAATTGTAAGATTCATAGCCGGGTATGAGAATATGATGGTGTATGTGATTTTAAATGCCTTAGGAGGAATTCCGCTGGGAATAGCAGTTATACTGCAGTATCAGTTTACGCCGGACTGCTACGAGTATGGACAGTACAAGACAGGATTAAAAATGCGTGGTGTAACGTTTGCGGCGCAGACATTTTTTACAAAATTAAGTGGAGCGATCGCAACAGCAGTCAGTGTGTTTGCGTTAACTATAATCGGCTTCCGAGAGGGAGAAGGCGTTGTTCAGGCGGCAGGATTTGCCGATAAATTATGGACATTCAGCTGTCTTGGCAGCATTATCGGGGGTATTTGCACTCTGCTTATACTTCGTCTTTACAAGCTTAATGACCATGATGTCCAGCTGATGGCAAAATGCAATAATGGTGAGATCAGCCGTGAAGAAGCAGAGGCACAGATGATCAATCAGTATTAAGAAAAGAAAGGAGGACTTTTGCGATGGACAGAATAAAGGAACTGATTTCAAAAATGACGCTGGAAGAGAAGGCAAGTCTCTGCTCGGGCGCTGATAACTGGCATACGAAAGAAATCAAACGACTGAACATTCCGTCAGTTATGATGGTGGACGGCCCTCACGGACTGAGAAAGCAGGAAGGGGAAACGGATCATCTGGGATTGAATGAAAGTGTGAAGGCCGTTTGTTTCCCGGCAGCTGTGCAACAGCCTCCAGCTTTGATGTTGACCTGATGGAACGGATGGGAGAGACGCTGGGAGCGGAGTGTCAGGCCGAGAATGTAGCATACTGCTGGGCCCGGCGGTGAATATTAAAAGGAGCCCGTTATGTGGGCGGAACTTTGAGTATCTGTCGGAGGATCCATATCTGGCAGGTAGGATGGCATCGGCATATATCCGCGGAGTACAGAGTCAGGGCGTGGGGACAAGCATTAAGCACTTCGCACTGAATAACCAGGAAACACTCCGTATGACGATATCTTCCGAAGTGTCAGAACGTGCGCTCAGGGAAATCTACCTGCCTGCGTTTGAGGAAGCGGTGAAAGAATCAGCTCCAAGAACCGTCATGTGTAGCTACAACAAAATAAATGGAGAATATGCTTCGGAAAACAGATATCTTCTGACAGATATCCTGAGAAAAGAATGGGGATACAAAGGCTGCGTCGTCAGTGACTGGGGCGCTGTAAATAACCGTGTGAAAGGACTGCAGGCCGGACTGGATCTGGAGATGCCTTATTCCGGAGGTACAATGACAGACAGATTGTGAAAGCAGTACAGGAGGGAAGACTGGACGAAGCTGTGCTGGATGAAGCGGTGGAGCGGGTATTGAATGTTGTGTTTGCCGGTGAAGAGCAGCATCGTCCGGAAGATATATCTGATAAGGAAACAGATCATAAAAAAGCAGCTGATATTGAGACGGAATGTGCGGTCCTGCTGGAAAATAACGGTATACTTCCGCTGAATACAGACAGAAAGGTTGCCTATATAGGGGAATTTGCCGAAAAGCCGCGGTATCAGGGCGGCGGCTCCAGCCATATCAATCCGTTCAGGGTTGTTTCGGCATTGGATGCTGCCGGAGAAAAAGGGCGTAGCGTGACTTATGCAAAAGGATTTTCTAACGAAAATGACTCGATGACGGAACAAGAGCTGGAAAAAGCGCTTCGGACTGCTGCAGAAGCAGACGTCGCGGTAATCTTTGCCGGGCTGCCTGAGATATTTGAGTCGGAAGGGTATGACAGAACATCCATGAAGCTGCCAAAATGCCAGGACCGGCTGATCGAAGAAGTGTTGAAAGTACAGCCTAATGTTGTAGTGGTACTCCACAATGGAAGTCCGGTAGAACTGCCATGGGCAGACCGGGTAAGCGCGATCCTTGAAATGTATCTAGGAGGTCAGGGCGTTGGCGAAGCCTGCGACCGGCTGTTATTCGGGGAAGCAAATCCGTCCGGCAGGCTGGCAGAGACATTCCCGTACCGGCTGGAAGATAATCCGAGCTTCCTTCATTTTCCGGGAAATGGAAAGCGGGTGTTATATGGCGAGGATATCTTTGTCGGATACCGTTATTATGATACAAAGAAGGTTCCGGTGCGGTATGCATTCGGACATGGGCTGTCTTACACGGAATTTACTTATGGGGACCTGACTTTGTCATCGGCTCAAATGACGGATGAGGATATACTGACAGTCTCTCTCAAGGTGAAAAATTCAGGAAAGACAGAAGGAAAAGAAGTCGTACAGTTGTACGTGGCTGACCTGTGCGGCATATCGGAGAGACCGGTCAAGGAATTGAAAGGATTTGCCAAAGTTCATCTCCTGCCGGGAGAGGAGAAAACGGTGTCGATGGAAATTTCGGCGAGGAATCTATCCTATTATGAAGAACGTCTTGGGGACTGGTATGCGCCATCCGGAACATATCGGATCCTGATCGGCCATGCTTCTGATGACATCCGCTTACATGCTGATGTTGTGTTTGAAACAAAGAAAAAATTGCCCCTTCGCGTAGATTTCACAACAACGTTCGGAGAATTATTGGATCATACGAAAACCGCTCCCGTTATTACGGAACTGCTGGCGCCTTTGGCAGCAGCGGCCGCATCAGCAGAAGGGATGAGTGACGAATACAAGAAGCTGGGAGAGCAAGTTATCCGGGAAATGCCGCTGAAATCTCTGCTGGGGCAGATGCCGGGAGAGCAGGTGGAACAGCTGATCGGGCAGCTGAATTGTTTACTTGCACAATAGGATAATTGAGGATGAGGTAGCGGTAAATGGTATTCGTAATATGGCAGAAGAGATTGTGTTGAAAGAATTGATTTACAGGTAAACAAAGAGCTGAAATCTTAAGTTTGGTAGGTAAAATGATGAAATCCCGTAAATGATTTTATGAGGCAAATCCATTATACTCGAATTACAGTGTACACAATGAAAAAAGGAAGGAGCTTGGAAAACGGCAATATGAATCAGATTTACGCAGCAAAAACAAATCATATCACGAATCCGGTGGGATTTTTACTGAATCCGGTGGTTTTTTCGTGGAAGGTCAGAGAATGCAGGGGAAAGAACCAGAGATGTGCCAGAATCCTTGTGGCAAAGGATGAAACCTTCGCGGATGTTCTTTGGGACACCGGGGAGGCAAAGCTCGACAGTCTGGCTGTAAAAGCGGAGATGAATCTGGAGCCTTGTACCAGATATTACTGGAAGGTAATCGTTACTACGGACGCAGACGAAGTGCTGGAGTCCGACGTACAGTTCTTTGAGACGGCAAAGAGGGACGAGCCGTGGGTGGGAAAATGGATTACCTGCGACAGCAGGATGGAACGCCATCCCATTTTCTCAAAGCGAATCATTCCCCGTGGAAAGGTAAAAAAAGCCCGTCTCTATCTCTGCGGACTGGGGCTTTATGAGGCATATTTTACGGATGGAGAGAAAACCGAAACAGATATTTTAAAATCCGCGAAAATTGGGGAAGAATATCTGACCCCGTACTGCAATAACTACAATCAGTGGTTACAGTATCAGACGTATGATGTGACCGCGCAGATGCAGCGCGAAGGTGTGTTGTCCGTTCTTTTGGGGAATGGGTGGTACAAAGGGAGGTTCGGCTCAATCAGACAGAACAGAAGGATTTTACGGCGACGAGTGGAAACTGCTGGTAGAGGTGCATCTGGAATATGAGGATGGCACACAAGAGATAATCGGCACGGATGACACATGGGAAGTGACAAGGAGCAATCTGTTTTTTCCAATATATATGACGGGGAGAAACGGGATGATACCTTGGAACCTGTCGAACCTGTCAGCGCGCAGCTTGCGGAGGCGCCGCAGGGGCGACTGACGGAGCGGCTGTCCCTTCCGGTGACTGTGCATGAACAGTTTACACCGAAGGAACTGATTCACACCCCGAAGGATGAATGGGTGTTTGACTTAGGGCAGGAGATTACCGGGATTTTCAAACTTCATGTCCATGAGCCGAAAGGAAAAGAAATCAGAATCCAGACAGGCGAAATCCTGCAGGACGGATGTTTTTATAACGAAAACTTAAGAACCGCTTTGTCGGAATATGTGTATATCTCTGACGGGGAAGAAAAAGACATTGTTCCGCATTTTACATTTTACGGATACCGGTATGTAAAATCAGCGGGGTAACCAATGTCTCCTGTGAAGATTTTACGGGAATGGCACTCTACAGTGATTACGAAGGTACCGGTAGTATACAGACAGGAAATGACTGGTAAATCAGTTGATTTCAATGTGGAATGGGGCATGAAGGATAATTTCTTAGATGTGCCGACAGACTGTCCGCAGAGAGATGACGCATGGATGGACAGGCGACACACAGGTGTTTTCGGGTACGGCATGTTATCTGGCGGATACCTATGCATTTTACAGAAAATATCTGTACGATTTGTATAAGGAACAGCTGATTGCCGGAGGGATGGTTCCGGAGGTGGTGCCGACCTTCGGTCCGTCGAAATGTTCCTGTGCATGGGGCGATGCGGCCTGTATCGTTCCGTGGAATGTCTATCTGTTCAGCGGGGATGCTGCCATATTGGAACAGCAGTTTGACAGTATGAAGGCTTGGGTGGACTATATCCGTAAGGTGGACGGAGAGCACCACGGATGGAGACATTCCTTCCATTACGGAGACTGGCTGGCGCTTGACCGGGTGGGAGCCGCGGCGGGAAATGTATACGGAGCGACCGATGAAGGCTATATTGCGGATATTTATTATGCGGCAAGCGCGGAGCTTACAGCGAAGGCAGCGGCGGTTCTCGGGCGAAAGGAAGAGGAAAAACAATATCGGGAAATCACCGAAAAACAATGGCGTGTGGTAAAAGAAGAATATTTTACCCCGACCGGAAGATGCGCGGAAAAGACACAGACGGGTCTTCTGCTGGCTCTGAAATATCATTTGTCAGAGGACGAAGAGCTGACCAGAGAGATGTTAAAGAAACTTTTCCGCGAGAGCAGAAACAAATTGAATACCGGATTTGTGGGAACCTCTCTTTTGTGCAATGTGTTGACCGATAACGGAATGACGGATACCGCCTACCGCCTGCTTTTGAACGAGGAGTATCCGGGGTGGCTGCACGAAGTGAAACTGGGAGCCACCACAGTCTGGGAACGATGGAATTCACTGGATGAAGACGGTAAGATATCCAGTACCGGAATGAACAGTCTCAACCATTATTCTTACGGGGCGATTCTGGAATGGATGTTCCGCCATGTGGGAGGAATCCATCTTTTGGAAGAATCTCCGGGAGGAAGAAGGATTGCAATTTGTCCGAATGTCCATTATGATTTGAGAAGGGCAGAGGCAGTGTATGATTCGGCCGTCGGACAGTATGCATGCAGCTGGGAAATTATGGAGGATAACAGGATTAGAATCAAAATTACGATTCCGTTTGGCGGAGAAGGCGAGGTGCGATTGCCGCATGCTCCGGAGATTCTGTTTGAAGATAAGACAAATCCACTATTCGCAACAGTGGTGAACGGTATTTGTTATATCACTGCAGGAAACTATGAAGTCGTATATGAGGCAACTGAGAAGTTAAAGAAAATATACAGCGTGGAGTCAAAGCTGGAAGATTTGCTGAACCATCCGCAGATACGGGCATTTTTGTCGACGATGACCGAGGTGGATATGATACCGGATGCGGTCTATGGACTGTCGTTTCGACAGGTGGCGGAGATGTTTTCCGGACCGATGGATGAAGGGCAGACAGAGATGTTGAATACAGCATTATCACAATATTAACGAGGAGAGAACAAATGAGTGAGAAGAGTAAAAAACAAAAGGTTAGTATCGTGGAAAAAATGGGCTTATTTATGGTATGTGCGGGAAATATTCCACTGATGGGATTATTGTCAGGATTCTTTATGATTTACTATACGAATGTGGTTGGTCTGGAACCGGCAGCACTGGCGACCCTGTTTTTAATATCCAAGGTGGTGGATGGAATCAGCGACCCGATTATGGGATATTTTCTGGACAAATTTCCGGTAACAAAAATGGGAAAATTTCGCCCTATGATTATTCTGGGAACAATCATCTGTGTTATAAATTATATTTTACTGTGGTTTGGCGCAGTCTGGATTCCGGTCGGAAAATATGTGATTGTGTATGTGACGTATCTGCTGCTGGGCTGGACGTTTGATATTATGGATATCTCCAAGAACAGTTTGCTCCCGGTCATGAGCGCGGATGACAAGGAGAGAAACAGTTTGTCACTTTTCAACGCGTTGGGAACAATGATAGGTAGCGCGGTACTGGCTGTGGCAGCA
>ENA-OQCS01000555-OQCS01000555.1-human-gut-metagenome-genome-assembly--contig:-NODE-555-length-20665-cov-4.757182_pt1 | contig 20665 bp, 28 predicted proteins | sample MGYA00242757_ERZ504575 | MGnify/ENA primary metagenome ERZ504575 (study PRJEB26092, sample SAMD00036297) | human gut metagenome | host: Homo sapiens | study: EMG produced TPA metagenomics assembly of... | reverse complement strand
TGGTGATCTTGCGGAAAGCGCTCGGCCTGGGCGTTCATCTGCTCATGCTTCCAGCCATCGGCCTGATAGATCTTCAGGGTGGTCAAGGCCCTGGATGTTTTTCCAGAAAGCTGTCGCCCAGGGTGGTGTACTCGCCCAGTATTTTGCCAGCAGCTTTTTGGCAAATTTCTGCACCGCCACGATGGACATGGGGATGAGCGGCACACAGCACAGCAGGATGATGGCCGACCGTGCGTGCACTCCCACCAGCAGCACGAACAGGGTGACCGGGGCCAGCAGGCTGTATACCAGCTGGGGCAGATACTTGGCAAAGTAGGTGTCGATCTGTTCCACGCCTTCACTGGCCAGCATGACCACCTCGCTGGTGGCGGCGGTCTCGGTGTAATTGGGGCCCAGACGGGTCAGCTTGTCGTAAATGTTGCTGCGCAGGGTGCGCTTGACGTTCTTGGAAGCCTGGTCGCTCATGCCGGATGCCAGCAGGGTGAACACAAACCGGAACGGCACCGTGCCCAGACACAGCAGAAGGTTCTGCCACAGCACCCCGGTGGTGAGCATGCCCGCAAAGGCCGCCCCCACCAGCCGGGCGATGGCCCGCACAAAGATCACGTTGCACAGCATCCCCAGCCACTGGAACGCCACGTTGGCCCCCACAAAGCGCAGGGCCCCGCGGTCAAAGGAGAGCAGTTTTTTGTTGATCAAGGATTCTTCTCCTTTCTGTCCGGTCGCGTCAGCGCCGAACAGACGGTCGTATTCGCCGGTAAAAATGCGGTCCGGCAGGGCGCTGGTCATGGCCAGGGCCGCAGCGGTCTTTTCCTCCTCGGTCAGGGGTTGGCTCACCGGCGGAAAATGCTCCAGAATGCTTTCCATCTCCGCATGCACCTGTTTGGCCACCCAGATGCCCCGGTCGGTCATATAGATCTTGCCGTAGTGCTCCTTTACGATCATGCCGCGCTCCATGAGCAGATTCATGATGCGCACCACCGAGGGTTTGGTCACCCCCAGCTTTTCCGCAATGCTGCGGGAGCTGATGTCCAGGTGGGTGCGCGAGACCTCATAGATCGCCAGCAGATAGCGCAGATGTGCCGACGTCAGTTCCATGCCGATCACTCTCTTTTCTGATAGATTTTCCAATGTTATCCAAAGCTAACTTTTTGTTCCTGAAAAAAGGGCGCGAGCCGAATGTTCCAGCCCGCGCCCTTTGCGGATCATTTCAATGCTCAGTGACAGCCGCTGCAACCGCTGCAGCTGCCATTGCAGCCGCCTTCGCCGCAGCCGCTGCACCCACTGCAGCCGCCGCCATGCTTGTGGGAGTGCCATGTGATCCAGCCCACACCGCCAAACACGATAGCACCCACGATGATCGTGGGCAGATTAAAATTTGCAGCGAGGAATTCCATCATACAAAACACACCCTTTCCGTGCAAAGCGTTCTTTTAAATCTTGGAGATGTCGATTTTGACCTCGTTGTCGCCAACATACTTGTTGGGACGGACCAGCAGGTAGATGAAGCCAACCAGAACAACAGCAGCCACGATGGTGAAGAAGTTGAAGCCAATCTCACCGGTGATCAGCCGCCCAGCTGGTACACCACCAGAGCGGCGCAGTAAGCCAGAGCGCACATATAACCAATGGCGATGGCGGTCCACTTGCCGTTGTTCATCTCGCGCTTGATGGCGCCCATAGCAGCGAAGCAGGGAGCGCACAGCAGGTTGAAGATCATGAAGCGTAAGCCGACAGAGCGGTGTAGTCCTGCGCAACAGCAGCCCAGATCTCATCGCCGTTCTCAGACAGCTCGCCGCCGAAGTGATACAGAACACCGAAGGTACCAACACGTTCTCCTTTGCGATCAGGCCGGAGACGGAAGCGACAGTTGCACGCCAGTTGCCGAAGCCCAGAGGTGCAAAGATCCATGCGACCTTGGTAGCGATCGCAGCCAGCACGGAGTTGTCCTGATCCTCGACCATGCCGAAGACACCGTTCTCGAAGCCGAAGCCCTGCAGGAACCACAGCACAACGGTAGCGGCCAGAATGACGGAGCCTGCGCGCTTGATGAAGGACCAGCCGCGCTCCCAGGTTGCACGGAACACGTTGCCCCATGCAGGCACATGGTATGCGGGCAGCTCCATCACGAAGGGAGCGGGATCACCTGCGAAGAGCTTGGTCTTCTTCAGGATCACGCCGGAGCAGATGATGGCAGCCATGCCAATGAAGTAAGCAGAGACAGCACCAGAGAAGAACCGCCGAACATCGCACCTGCGATGAGGCCGATGATGGGCATCTTTGCGCCGCAGGGGATGAAGCAGGTGGTCATGATGGTCATACGGCGGTCACGCTCGTTCTCGATGGTACGGGAAGCCATAACACCGGGCACGCCGCAGCCGGTACCGACCAGCACGGGGATGAAGCTTTACCGGACAGGCCGAACTTTGCGGAAGATACGGTCCATGATGAAGGCGACACGGGACATATAGCCACATCCTCCAGAATGGACAGCAGGAAGAACAGCACCAGCATCTGGGGAACGAAGCCCAGAACTGCGCCGACACCGGCAACGATGCCGTCCATGATCAGCCGTACAGCCAGCCTGCCACGCCGATGCTCTCCAGCAAGCCGCCCAGAGCATTGGGAACGATTTCACCGAACAGGACATCGTTGGTCCAGTCGGTGGCAAAGGTACCAATGGCCCAGCCGCCGTCTGCAATGGAGGTGCCCATGGACAGGGAGTACATCAGGAACATAACCAGTGCGAAGATGGGCAGAGCCAGAATACGGTTGGTCACGATCTGGTCGATCTTATCGGAAACAGTCAGGTGCTCCACGCGGGCCTTTTTCTTAACAGCTTTGCCCACGACGGTGTTGATATATGCATAGCGCTGGTTGGTGATGATGCTCTCAGCGTCATCGTCCATCTCAGCTTCGCAGTCCTTGATGTGCTGGTCGATGTGGTCGATCAGGCTCTTGTCGAGCTTCAGCTCGTCCATGACTTCTCGTCGCGCTCGAACAGCTTGACGGCATACCAGCGCAGGAAGCGGTCATCCACCTTGCCCTGAATGGACTCTTCGATGTGGGCAATGGCGTGCTCCACGCTGCCGGTGAACACATGGGGCAGCTCAGCAGCCTTGGTAGCCTTTGCAGCAGCACAGCAGCCTTTGCAGCAGCCTCGGTGCCCTCGCCCTTCAGTGCGCTGATCTCCACCGCCTGACAGCCCAGCTCTGCGCTCAGCTTTTCAGGTCGATCTTATCACCGTTCTTGCGCACCAGATCGATCATGTTCACAGCCATGACCACCGGGATGCCCAGCTCGATCAGCTGGGTGGTCAGGTACAGGTTACGCTCAATGTTGGTACCATCGATGATGTTCAGGATGGCATCGGGCTTCTCCTTGACCAGATAAGTACGGGAAACCACTTCTTCCAGCGTGTACGGAGACAGCGAGTAGATGCCGGGCAGGTCCTGAATGATAACATCCTTATCGCCCTTCAGCTTGCCTTCCTTCTTTTCCACCGTAACGCCGGGCCAGTTGCCGACATACTGGTTGGAGCCGGTCAGATTGTTGAACAGGGTCGTTTTACCGCAGTTCGGGTTGCCGGCAAGTGCAATTTTAATGCTCATTGCTTAATCCTTCCTCTTTGGGATCAGACTACTTCGATCATTTCAGCATCGGCCTTGCGCACGCTCAGCTCGTAGTTGCGCACGGTCAGCTCCATGGGGTCGCCCAGAGGTGCCACCTTGCGGACATAGATCTCAACACCCTTGGTGATGCCCATGTCATGATGCGGCGCTTGACCGGGCCTTCACCGTGCAGCTTTGCCACAGTAGCAGTCTCGCCGACCTTTACGTCTTTCAGAGTTTTCATACTTAACCATCCTCCTCTGCTTGTCTTTATAGAGAGACTATTCCAGTTTCGGAGCAGCTCCCAAACAGCGCCGGGGCACTGTTCAGCCAATCATGATACGGTTTGCCATGGTCTTGTCCAGCGCGATACGGCTCTCCTTGACCTGAATGATCAGGTTGCCTGCGATCTCGTTGACGACCGTTACCTCACTGTCCACCACAAAACCCAGCTCTGCCAGATGCAGCCGGATCTCGTCCTTGCCGGTGATCTTTTTGATGGTGACGGTCTCCCCTGCTTTTGCCATTGTCAAAGGCATCATACTTCCGCTTCCCTTCCTGTTTGAATCTGGGATATCGCTGCGGTTAGTCAGCCGCAACTACCAGCGTAGATAGTTTACGCTTACTAACCTTTTATGTCAATAGTTTTTTCACAATTAAAAGTTAGTTCATATGAACAAACAATTTTTCTGCCCGATTTTTTCCGTTTTTTCACCACAATCAACAACAACTAACTCAAATTATTGAATCTAAGTTAGCCATTGTTTACATTTTCTTGTTCTTTTTTGGCGGCATCTTGTAAACTATCACAAAGTTTTTTTTCTCTGCTCTGCTGTGCTCTTTTGCTGCAAATGACACAGCCGCGTGGTACAGTGGTCAGTCTGCACCGCGCGGCCGCGTGTCAAAAGGAGGATTTCTTTCCTGCCAGTGCGTGGACACCAGCAGGTGCCAGGATAAAAAGAGAGTATTTGAAAAGAGAATGACAAATTTTAAGCCGCCACGGCAAGGCGGAGAATGGGTGTTCCACTGTGGAACAGCCGCAGATAGACTGCTGTGCACTTGCTCAGCTGGTCAAAGTGCTTCTGCGCTGCATCCGGGTCGCCGTAGGACTTCCAGCAGCCGCAACAGGTAAAGTTCTTGCCGCGGTTCTCGATAAAGCCCACAACATCGCCCAGCGGATAGCCAAGGAACACCCCGATCTCATGCGGAAATTCTGCCGAACAGCATAGCTTGCGGGAAAGCTGAGTGAGCATATTGCCCACATCCGGCGCTTCGCCCGCTTCCGGCAGGCGGTAGCCCTCCTGCCGCAGAAAGCTCTGCACCTTTTCATCTGCCAGCACGGCAGCCAGCCTGCTTTCGCGGTAGACATACACAAGATACCGGTGGTTGAGCACGCAGCCCTTGAGCACCCGCACACGCAGGCCCTTGGGGTTCAGCTGAGTGTTCCAGTCTTTCACCCGGCGCGCAAGGTCGGCGCAGTCGCGGGTCTCGTAGCGGAACAGGCCTGCCGGTTTCAGGCTGGCCAGCACCGGGGCACACTGTTCGATCATGACCGTTTCAAAATTACGCTCCATGTCTGTGCCCTCCCGCCTTGTTTCTCCGGGCTATTGTTCCCCGGATGCGCCGTGTTTATAAGTTAGATATTTCTAACCCCGATTCCAAAAAAGAAGCAGCTTTGCGCGGAGCATTCAAGCTTCGGTCTGCCGATCTGTTTCTTGCGGTTAGGTATTTCTAACGTGACTGTATCTTACCACAGCGGTGGGCCGTTGTCAACACTTTTCTTGAAAAAAGTTATTCGTGGCAAACCGCGGTTTTCTCCACCTCGCTTTTTGTGCATTCTACCGTTTTGGCGCAGGCTGTGGTATAATGAGAAAAAATTATATTCTCTTAAAGGAGCACGCATCCATGCCACAGAACATTGCACCGCCGGGCCTGATCTCCCTTCTTGCCGCCGCACTGGCACAGCAGCCCACAAAGCCGCTGGTGCTGGCGCTGGATGGCCGCTGCGGCAGCGGCAAGACCACCCTTGCAAATACGCTGGCCCGGCAGTTCCCGGCCAGCATCACCCTGCACACCGATGATTTTACCTGCCGCCTGCACAGCGCATCCGCGGCTGGGAGAACGCCCTGCGCCAATATGGACCTTGACCGCCTGCGGGACGAAGCCCTGCGCCCAGCCTACGAGGGCCAGCCGGTGCAGTACCGTGCCTATTCCTGCCGCGAGGGTGCGTACCTGCCGCGCGGGAGCTGGCCGCGCAGCCGCTGGTGATTTTGGAGGGCAGCTACAGCCACCACCCGCTGCTGACCGGCTGCGAAACGCTGCGGGTGTTCCTGACCTGCGCAAAAGAAGAGCAGACCCACCGCCTGCAGGCGCGGGAGGGGGAGCGATATGTAAACTTTGCCGCCCGGTGGGTGCCGCTGGAGGAGGGCTATTTTGCCCAGTACCACATTGCGGAGACGGCGGATTTTGTGGTAGACACCACCCAAGACGGGACGATTTGAAATGACTTCCGCGCCGCCGGCAAGACCAAGGTGCCATATAGCAAAGCGGAAGAACACCCCTTGAACCAAACAAAGCCGGACAGCTTGCGGGCTGTCCGGCTTTTGGTTTTGCTTGGTTTACAGGCTGTTACTTATTCTTGTACATATCCTGATAGTAGTTCTGGTAGTCGCCGCTGGTGAGTGGTCCATCCACTCCTGATGGTTCAGGTACCAGTCGATGGTCAGCACGATGCCCTTTTCAAAGGGGGTCTCGGGGTACCAGCCCAGATCGTTCTTGATTTTGGTGGGGTCGATGCCGTAGCGGCGGTCGTGGCCCAGACGGTCGGCCACATGCTTGATGAGATCCTCGCTGATGCCCTCGTCCTGCAGACGGTCATGCAGCTGGTTGATGATGGTCTTGACGATGAAGATGTTGGGGCGCTCGTTGTGCCCGCCCACGTTGTACACCTCGCCGACCTTGCCGCCGTTGGCTACCATGTCGATGGCCTTGCAGTGATCTTCCACATACAGCCAGTCGCGGATCTGCATACCGTCGCCGTAGACGGGCAGCTGCTTGTGGTGCTTGACGTTGTTGATCATCAGGGGGATCAGCTTCTCCGGGAACTGGTAGGGGCCGTAGTTGTTGGAGCAGCGAGTGATGTTCACGGGCATGCCGTAGGTATCGTGGAATGCCATAACGAACATATCGGCGCTGGCCTTGGAGGAAGAATAGGGGCTGTGGGGGCACAGGGGGGTGGTCTCCATAAAGAAGCCGTCCGCACCCAGTGCACCGTACACCTCATCGGTGGACACCTGCAGGTACTTCTTGCCCTCTTTCCAAGTCTTGGCATCGGCATCATACCATGCTTCCTTGGCGCGCTGCAGCAGGTTGACGGTGCCCATCACGTTGCTCTGCACAAAAATTTCGGGGTTCTTGATGGAGCGGTCCACGTGGCTCTCGGCGGCAAAGTTGATGACGTAATCGAAATCGTACTTCTGGAACAGGCCTTCCACCAGCTCCTTGTCGCAGATATCGCCCTGCACGAACACATGGCGGGGGTCGCCTCCACATCCTTCAGGTTTTCCAGATTGCCGGCGTAGGTCAGCTTATCCAGATTGACCAGCAGGATCTCCGGGTATTTCTTGAGCATATAATGCACAAAGTTGGAGCCAATAAAACCGGCGCAGCCGGTGATCAGATAGGTTTTCATAGGTTCAATTTCCTCTTTTCAGTCTTTCATCCGTTGTCGCCGTCCCAGTGGGCGAAGAAGCAGGCCAGAGCGTCTCTCCAGTCGCGCACATCGTTGCCCACGGTGCAGCGCAGCATCCGGTTGTCCAGTGCGCTCCACTTGGGGCGGTCGGCGCTTTCCGGGTGCTTTGCCTTGTATTCCTCGCTGGTGCAGGGTGCCACAGCGGCATCCACGCCGGACAGTCGGATGATCTCGGACGCAAAATCATACCACGAGCAGATGCCCTCGCCGGTGCAGTGATACAGGCCGTACTCGTGGGTCACACACAGCTGCAGGATCTCGTGGGCCAGATCCACCGCGTTGGTGGGGTTGCCGCACTGGTCATTGACCACTTCCAGCTTGCCAAACTTCTTGCCTGCGTTCACGATGGTCTTGACGAAGTTCTTGCCGTAGTAGCTGTAGAGCCACGCGGTGCGCACGATGAAGTGGCGGTGGCAGAACTGTTCCACGTACTTTTCACCCATGAGCTTGGTAGAGCCATAGGCGCTGATGGGGCCGGGAATGGTGGCTTCGTCCTGTGCAACGCCGCCGTTCTCACGGCCGGAGAACACATAATCAGTGGAGACGTGTACCAGTCGTGCACCGGTCTTTTCCGCTGCCTGTGCCAGATTGCGGGGGCCGAGGCGTTTGCCTTGAAGGCGGCATCATGGTTCACTTCGCAGCCGTCCACATTGGTGTAGGCAGCGCAGTTGATGATGACATCCGGGCGGTTGCGGCGGATGAACTCGTCCACCATTTTGTAGTTGGAGATATCCAGATCCGGCAGGTCCACAGCGATCACCGTGGCATTGAGCAGCTTTTCGGGGATGGGGCCGATCTCGCTGCGGCCTTCGCGCAGCTGCTTGAGGATCTCGGTGCCCAGCTGACCCTTGCAGCCGGTAACAATGATTTTCATATGGGTATGCCTCTCTTTTGCTTAATAGCGCAGCTTGCCGTCTGCAACGTTCTTCAGGTGCTGGCCGTAAGGACTCTTGCCGTAGCGCTCAGCGCTTTCCAGCAGGGTGTCGCGGTCGATCCAGCCGTACTTGAAGGCGATCTCTTCCGGCGCACTGATCTTGATGCCCTGGCGCTTCTCGATCATGCGCACAAAATCGGCTGCTTCCACCAGGCTGTCCATGGTGCCGGTGTCCAGCCATGCAAACCGCGCCCAGCAGCTGAACATCCAGCTCGTCCTTCTTCAGATACATGTCGTTCAGGGTGGTGATCTCCAGCTCGCCGCGGGCAGAGGCTTGACCTGCTTTGCCATCTTCACGACCTCTTTGTTATAGAAGTACAGGCCGGTGATGGCGTAGTTGGACTTGGGATGCTGAGGCTTTTCCTCCACGCTGAGCACCTTGCCGTCCTTGTCGAACTCCACGATGCCAAAGCGCTCCGTCCTGCACATAGTAGCCGAACACAGTGCAGCGGCCTTTGTTTTCCGCATTGGCGGCGGCGGTCTTGAGGATCTTGGAGAAGCCGTTGCCGTAGAAGATGTTATCGCCCAGGATCATGGCGCAGCAGTCGTCGCCAATGAACTCTTCGCCCAGAATGAAGGCCTGTGCCAGACCGTCCGGAGAGGGCTGAACTTATACTGCAGATGGATGCCGTACTGGCTGCCATCACCCAGCAGCGCCTCAAAGCGAGGCGTATCGGTCGGGGTGGAGATGATCAGGATATCCTGAATGCCTGCCAGCATCAGCGTGGACAGAGGATAATAGATCATCGGCTTGTCGTAGACCGGCAGCAGCTGCTTGCTGGTGACCATGGTCAGCGGGTAAAGCCGGGTGCGGCACCGCCGGCAAGAATGATACCTTTCATATTTGTGCACTCCTTTAAAATAGATTGAAAAGTTGTGCAGCTGTACGCCGCCAGATGGGAGACCGCCGGATGACGTATGGATTCAAAGCGGAGCTGCGTCCGCTGTAAACAAATTCAGGAGCCGCTCCCCCCTGCCCAAAATGGCAAAATGGGAATAGCAGTTCACTTTATTTTACTATCAAATCACACAAAAAGCAAGAAAGAACGGCTTTCCCGAAAAATTTTCCGGAAAAGCCGTTCTGAAACTCCTTCAGTCTCGCATTTGTTCCGCCCAAAAGGCCCCCTCGGAGAGGGGGGTGGCAATGCCGCAGGCATTGACTGGGGGAGTTACCACGCAAAGCCCCACTTGGAGAAATAGCGCAGCAGGCTGCGCAGCTGCCACAAAAAGGGCTTCAGGCTGCGGTGCGCGGCGCGGTGCCATGCATGGATGGCGGTGTACTGGGGCACCAGATACGCTTTGCCCCGGGTGCGCATCTTCTGGGTGAGGTCGGCATCCTCCACGTACATGAAGTAGTCCTCGTCAAAGCCGCCCACATCCTTGAACACCGCAGTGTCCACGGCCGAGAAGCTGCCGGTGCAGAACTCGATCTCGGTGGGTTTTGTCAGGTCTTTGTCCGCCATGAGATAGCGCTCGTTGTACTTTGCCCAGAATTTCAGGCAGGGCAGCTGGCGGTATACCATGCCCGCACACTGCACCGGCGCAGCGGCAGACGCTGGGGCCGCCGTCCGGGAAGGTGAGTGCGGGCCGCGCCATCACTACGCCGGGGTGCTGTGCCATCCAGTCCGCAAGGTCACTCAGCGTATCCGCAGTGAGCTGGATATCCGGGTTCAGGATAAAGTGCACCCGGCTTTGCAGCAGGCTGAGCACCGTGTTGTGGCCGGTGCCAAAGCCGCCGTTTTCCATGCGGCAAAGCACCTCCACCTTCTGGTCCTCGCGGATGTGCAGGGTGCCGTCCTTCGCGGCCTTTGCAAGGCACTGGCCGCTGCCGTCCGGGCTGGCATTGTCCACCAGATACAGCGTCAGCGGGTGGCGGCGGGTGCAGTCCAGCACGGTCTGTGCCGCCCTGAGCGCTTCATCCGCGCCGTTATAAACTACAATACAAGCAGAAAGTTCCATGTCGTTCACTCCAGCGGTTTGATGTCAAAGCTGAAGTCCTCTTTCATCAGGTCAAAGTTCGGGTTCATGCAGGGGTCGCCTGCGGCCAGCTGCTTTGCCCACCGCTTCTGGAAGCGCTCCACCTCCGAGATAAAGCGCTTGCGCTTGACCGGGTTCTCGTCCAAACCGCGGCTCTTGCTCTCGTAGTGGTACAGCTGTGCAAAGGGGGTGAACACGTTGGTATAGCCCGCTTCACGCACGCGCACGCAGAAGTCCACATCGTTGAAGGCCACAGCAAAGCTCTCGTCCAGACCGTTCACCTGCTCATAGACGCTCCTGCGCACCATCAGGCAGGCGGCAGTGACCGCATACACATCCTGTGCATAGACCAAACGTCCCATATAGCCGGGGTGGCCCACCGGGAAGTTCTTGTGCATGTGGGCCGCAAGGGTCAAAAAGCCGAAGCCGATGCCCGCGTGCTGGATGGTGTTGTCCGGATAAAGCAGCTTTGCGCCCACGCAGCCCACACGGTCCTGCTGGGCGTACATGAGCATTTCTTCGATCCAGCGCGGAGAAATGACCTCGGTATCGTTGTTGAGCAGCAGCAGGTATTCGCCGGTGGCTTCCCTTGCGCCAAAGTTGTTCAGGGCGCTGTAGTTGAAGCCGGTGCCCTGCCATGTGATCACCTTCAGGTTCTTGTGCTCCTTCTGCAGCTTTTCATAGCAGCGGAAGGTGGCAGGCTCCCTGCTGTTGTTCTCGATGACGATGATCTCAAGATCCTCATAGGTGCTCCTGCGGTAGATGGACTCCACGCAGGTGCGCAGGTCGGAAGAATGGTCGCAGCTGGGGATCAGAATGCTGACCCGGCCCGGCTTTGTGATGGTATAGTCCGTCTTATAGAAGCCCGGCGTACCCGGAATCATGGAAACTTCATCCACCGGAACACCCACACGCTCGTAGTGGGCATACAGGGCCTTGACCGCAGCTTCCAGACAGTAGGTCTTGGCCGAAATGTTGCTTGCCACGCTGGTGGGGCTGGAGCGCCAGTAGTACAGCAGATGCGGGATATGCACGATCTTGTGCGCCTTTTCGGTCAGGCGCAGGTAGAGGTCATAGTCCTGACTGCCGTTGTAGGCTGCACGCTCATCGCCGCCCACAGCGGCCAGCAGCTTTGCGCTGAACACGCTCAGGTGACAGATATAGTTGTTGGAGCGCAGATTATCCAGCATATAATCCGGTTTGAAATGGTAAACGGTCAGGTGGTCGATGTCGCCCTCAAAGGTCACTTCATCCGTATACACAAAGTCTGCACCCTGTTCGGCAATGGCCTGTGCCACGTACCACAGAGCACAGGGGTGCAGGATATCATCGTGGTCCAGCAGGGCGATGAACTCGCCCGTTGCCAGTGCAAAGCCCTGATTGGTGTTGCCCGCAATGCCCTCGTTCTTTTCCAGCTTCTGGTAACGGATGCGGGGGTCTTCCGCAGCACGGGCTGCTACGGTCTGGCCCACCGTCTCGTCCTGTCCGGCGTCCACAAGGCACAGCTCCCAGTTCTGATAGGTCTGGTTCTGCACCGAGTCCAGCAGCTCCACCAGAAACTGCTGCGGCGTATTGTACAGCGGCACCACGATGCTGATGCGCGGCGCGGCGGGCTGGTCGGCCGCCTGCCTTACCAGCAGCTCTGCGCTGGCAAAGCGGTCGGCGCGCATGGTCCTGCCCGGGAACAGCTTCGCATATTCCTTTTTGGCCTTTGCTGCGCACGCACGCCGGAAATGCCCACCCGGCGCAGCTGGCCCAGAAAGACGAACGGCGGGAAGGTGTGTGCCAGCTGACGGCCCTTGCTGACAAAGTAGCGCAGCGGCCAGCTCATCTTCCAGAAAGTAGAGCTGGTCACATTGTTCAGTGTCTTTTCCAGATCCTGCTCATGGCTGCGGCTCAGCGAAAGATCGCTGCGCAGGCGTTCCAGCTGAGCGTCTGCTCTTCGCCGGTGCGCTCGGCCTGCTGCATCCGCTCTCGCAGATCGTCCAGCGTCATCTCGTAGCCTGCCAGCAGCTGCTGTGCATCCTGCACAGCGGCGCTGCGGCAGAACAGCGCGGTCTGCTGGGCTTTGCCACGGTTCTTCCACTCAAAATCCCGATACAGGCCCTGTGCGGCCAACTGCTTTGCACAGTCAGCCATGGCCGATGCATCGGTGCATACCAGCAGCACCTGTGCACACTGCAGTGCGGCAGATCCACCCATTCCGGGTCCTCCACCACCAGCAGGGCAGCGGTGCCCTGCTCTGCATTCTCCGGCAGCAGCTGTGCGCCGGCCTTTTCCAGTGCTTCGGCCAGTGCGCCGCTGCCGCCCAGCACCTGAATGCTGGCAGGGGTCAGCTCCCGCACGATGCGCTGCGCCAGTGCACGGCAGCGCTCGGCCTGTCGTTTGGTTTCTTTTTCCTGATCCATTCCGATCTCCGCTCCTATGGAACTTTTTATCTTAAAATGATCTCTCAAAAATCACACGATTTATAGTATACCAAATCCGGCATGATTTGAGAAGGTTTTGCGCGCATTTCTTTGCAGTTTTCCACTGCTTACCAGTGGAACAGGCTGTGTAGCCAGCCAAAGAACCCACCGCCGGAGCTGCTGGAAGTGGAAATGCTCACACCCGTGTAGTAGTGGCTCAGGATCTCCCGGTAGCCCATGCCCTGCTCCTGTGCGTAACCCACAGCACCGCACTGGCTCATGCCCACGCCATGGCCAAAGCCGTAATAGGTCATGCAGGGAGTGCCGCTTTCGTCCGCGCCAAAGTCGAAGCAGTAACGGGAGGAAACGAACTGGCCGATATAGCGGTAGCTGCGGCCATTGGAAACAAAGGTGTTGTACTGCACAAAGCCGCCCAGATCCTTGTGGGTGGTGTCGGCGCTGACGTAGGGCTCGCCGGTGCGGCTGTCGTTATACTCTTTATAGGTATAGTCTTTTCCGATGACCCGGCGCAGCTTGTTGTGGTACTGCTCCTCGTAGGGGCTCTCCACGCTCTGCAGATACGGCACATCGGTGCCCCATGCGTCCCGGCTGGAGCAGGTGCCGTACACGCCGGTTTGGGTGTTATAGCCCGCACTGGCCGACCACACGGCGTCGCAGACGCTGCCGTTGTAGGTAAGGATCTCATTTTTCACCGGTTCCACCGCCCTGCGGATGGCTTCCCGTGCCGAGGACGGGATCTGATCCACCGGAGTGTAGATGAGCGCATTGGAAGAGGAGCCGTACTGCTTGTGGTATTCCAGATAGGAATGGATGGCCACCGCCTGTGCCTTCCACGCCTGCTGGGCGGCGCTGGCGCTGACATAGCTGCCAATGGAGCCAAGCTCCGTGTAGGTAATGCCCACAAGGCAGTCCACAAGGTTCAGCGTGACATTGCGCTGCAGGCCTTTTCCCTTGATGTTGAGGTAAGGCATGGTGATGGTATCACTGGTGCCAAAGAGCCATGCAAGGCAGTTTTCCTCCTCGGCAGGGATCAGGGTCGTGTCCGCGCCACCCATAGTTGTGGCTGCCGAAGCCGCCGGGACCAGCACGCAAACGCACAGCGCTGCTGCCAGCACAAACGCCGCCGCGCGGCGCACAAACCGATGCAGATGTTTCAAAAGTGATCTCCTCCTGTTTTTTGCAGATTTCTGACTGTGTTTTTTACAGTGTAACACAGCCTGCGCCTGCGGGCAAGGACTGGACTTCGTTTTTGCTTCCGGACAAAAAGAAACCGGAGAGCCTTTCCCGTTCGGGCAGCTCTCCGGTCTGATTTATAAGGTCTCCGGCCGACGACGCATGGCATCGTCGATCTCGTTCTCGATCTCCCGCAGGCAGTCCAGCAGCACCGGATTGAACGCCCCGGCCTCGCCGGTGCAAAGCATCTGCACTGCAGCTGCGCAGGGTACCGGCGGCTGGCTTCCGCTGCCAGTGGTCAGCGTTTCGTAGGCATCCGCAAGGCCGACCACCTGTGCCGCAATGGGGATCTGTTCGCCAACCAGCTGGTCCGGGTAGCCGCTGCCGTCGTACGCTCGTGGTGCCAGCGGCAGATCTGATAGGCTACCCGCACAAAATCTTCGTCGCGGTAGGCATCCAGCTCTTCCAGCATCCGTGCACCCAGCAGGGTATGCTGGCGCATGGTTTCTTCATCCTCCGGCGTGCGCGGCTCCGGGCTGTTCAGGACTGCTCCCCGATCTCCATTTTGCCAATGTCGTGCAGCACCGAGGCCATGCTGATGGTACGGCGCATCTCCTGCGTCAGGGGGTAAGTCTCGGTCTTTTGCACCAGATGGTCCAGCAGCATTCCGGTCAGGGTGCTGATGTGCTGCACATGGGTGCGGCTCTCGCCGTTGCGGCGCTCCACCACCCGGCTCAGAATGCCGATCATCATTTGGCTGCGCTTTTCCTTTTGCGACACCTGATCCGCCACCATGGCGCTCAGGCGGCGCTGCTTTGCATACATGCGGATGGTGTTGGTAATGCGCTGATACACCACCCTTGCATCAAAGGGGCGGCTGATATAATCGGACGCACCCAGATCAAAGGCGCGGCGCACCGTGTCCACATTGTCCTCGCTGGAGATCATGATGACCGGGATCTCTTCCAGCATTCCGCGCTGGCTCATGGCTTCCAGCACGGTAAAGCCGTCAATGCCGGTCATGTGGATATCCAGCAGCACAACGGAGATGCCGGTGGGGTTCTGTTCCAGCAGGCGCAGGCAGTCCTCGCCGGAAGCCGCTTCGGCAGTGTCGAACTGGCTGTTCAGCATCTGGCTGAGCAGCATCCGGTTCATGGCCGAGTCGTCCACAATGAGCACACTCTGGCGGCTGTGGGTGGGCTGCAGGGCGTGCGGCTCCGGCTGACGCTCGGTGATCACGGTGTTTTTCTGGATGCGTGCATAGTGCATCAGTCGTTCCGCGTGCTGCACCGCATCGTCCACATTTTCGTCGTCGATCCACACGCCGCCAATGCTGGCTGACATGCGGATGCGGGAGTAGCCCGGCACGCTGGCCGCCTGCAGCTGCAGACGGATCTGTTCCAGACGCGGCTGAGCTGTTCCTGCCGGATGTCCGGTAGCAGCAAAAGCAGCCTGCCGCCGTCGTAGCGGATCAGGCGGTCTTTTTCCGAAAGGCCGCGCCGGATGGTGCTTACCGCCGTTTCCAGCACGCTATTGCCTGCACCGGAGCCGTAAACATCGTTGGAGAACTTCAGATCGTCCATATCCAGCATCGCCACACCGGCGGTAATGCTGCGGTAGCGGTAGTTTTCATCATAATAGGTGCGGTTGTAGGCACCGGTCAGCGGGTCGCGGTAGCGCTTTTCCCGCTCGTCGGTAATGCTGTTGAGCAGCCGCTCACCGTTTTCCGGGTCCAACAGAACGCTGCGGTCGATCTTGCGGGTCAGCTCCAGCACACAGAGTTGGCCATCCACCTGCACACAGCTGGCCGTGATCTCGTACAGCTCCTGCCCAAAGTATTCCAGCCTTGTTTTCCGGGTGTTCTTTTCCAGCGCCTGCCTTGCCACGCAGTTTTCACACGGACGGCTGCGCCGCCACTGGGCATAGCAGGGCGCGCTGCCCTTTTTGCCGCCCTGCACCTCGTCCGCCTTCATCAGGCGCACTGTCATGAACACCTTGCGGAGCTGGCGCATTTCCTCTTCCATCTGCTGGCGTGTTCTGTCTTTTTTGCTCATCATCGCATATCCCCCGCTGCAAAACCGCGCGTTTTGGGCCGCACGGCATTCCTTCACGAATAACATTATACTATTTTTTACCAGAATACGTCAATCTTCACCCCTTGCAGCCTGCGGTGCGGAATGTGTCGTTTTGATCCTGTAAAATCAACGTAAGCTCTTTATTTTTGTCAAATTTCCTCATCAGACACCGTACTGTGCCGCACAAAGCGACGCAAATTGGGGAGTGCAGTTTTCCGGCCGTCTGCTGCCCGCTCTGCCCGGGAACAGTCCACGTGTTTCCGCCGGAAACTCAGTCTTGATTTTGTGCGCAGAATCCGCTATAATAGTAACGTTCTTTTGAATTGCATATCAGCCGGTGTGTCGGAATGGCAGACGAGGGGGACTCAAAATCCGCTTCGTGATTTTCCATGTCTGTACAAGAAATTCACGAGGGTGCGTTGAATTTGAAAGTTTGTCGGAATGGGATTTCTTACATCCCTCCTGAACATCCCTCCAATCTTCAAAAACCGGTACGAATGTCCCAAAATTGAATATAAGCCGATGTGGCGGAATGGCAGACGCAAACGACTCAAAATCGTTCGGGAAACCATGTGGGTTCGAGTCCCACCATCGGCACTTCATCATAAAACAGCTTAGGATCGAAAGATTTTAGGCTGTTTTTCTTTTTTGCCCATTTTTTATACTTTGGCGTTTTCTGGGAAGATATTGACGATTGCATTCGCCGAAGATACCTTACTGGAGAAATCCAGATGTGTATAAATGTTGCTTGTCGTGCTGATGTCGCTGTGCCCAGCCACTCCTGAATCTCCTTCAGGCTCACGCCATTGGCATAGAGCAGACTGGCGCAGCTATGGCGCAGATCGTGAAAGCGGATACGCTTCATCTGGTGTGCGACCAGAAAATCCGGGAAATGTTGGCTCAGGAAATCGGGCCGAATCCGTTTTCCCATCGGGTCTACATAGATATAGTCAAGATAATCGGTGCAATAGCTTTTGCCGCAGACCTTCCGATTCTGCTCCTGCTCCTTTTTCATTTTATTGAGCATCTGCTCACAGGCAGGGATTAGGGGAAGTGTCCGGCAGCTCGACTTTGTTTTTGTCTTATCTCGTGCGATTTCTGTTAGCGTTCCGTTGACCTTTGCGGTCACAACCGTATGCTGAATGCTGATTTTCTTGTTTTCAAAGTCAATGGCATCCCATTTCAAGCCAACAACTTCACTGCGCCGCAGGCCGTAGAATGCAGCCATGATAACGCCAAACTCCGAAGGGTCACCTTGAATCGCTTTGAAAAGCTGCTCCAGTTCTTCACCGCTGTAAATCTCCGACTTGAACTTTTCCTTACGAGGACGTTCAACGCGATCTGCCGGGTTGGAACGGATCATGCCGATTTGAAAAGCGTACTGCAAGCATTTGCGGATGTTGGCGTGATAGTGAATGACGGTGTTTGCCGTAAGGCCACGATCCAACTCATGCTGGTAGAAGTCTTGGATGTATTTGGGATGCTGTTCCATATCCTGCAATGTATAGTGGAGCGGTTCAAAATATGGGACGATCTTGTGAACGATTGCTCTTTCATAGCTGGTATAGGTTGTGATTTCCACTCGTGACTTCATCATTTTCAACCAGTCCGTGATGAAGTCGGTGAAAAGTACCGGGGAGTTATCAAGGCAGGGGTCAACTTCTTTGATGGGGCTGACCTTCAGCCAATTATTGTCAACGGCATATTGTAGGGCATCGGTCAACTCCTTGTGCCAATCCAGAAGCTGCTGTACACTGGCCTCCTCCTGCTGACGCTCATAGCGGAAGAACGTTTCCAGATCGCGCGGAGAGAGTGCTTTCAAAGACAGCCGCTTCTTTTCAAAGTATGGGACAACTACTCTTCCCAGATCATAAGCATATCTGCCATAGGTTTCGGGCGGAAGGTTCATCACGCTTTCCCGAAGCCAGCGGTTCAGATATTCCGATACCGGCAGGTCGGAAACCTGCTGCATCGTTTCAGGGTTAAACTCTTTTTGTGTTTTACGCAACAGAGATTCAGCTCTTTTTTTGTTTCCTTTAACAGGAAGTCCTGTGCTGATGGATTTGGTTCTGCGCTTTCCATCTGTGTCTTTCCAGCTCAGAATCATCTGATACATACCGTTTTGTTCTCTTAAATGTCCGGCCACATTTGTCATAGTTATGCTCCTTTCTGTTCGCAGCCAAACGTCCTTTGCTTAGGCATCATAAGTTTAGAAGATTCTGGAGTGTTTTGCAAGGATGGCACAAGGGAGTTTGAAAGGTGCATCCCTCCAAGTTGCCGATCCTGATCGAGCAGGTACTCTACCACGCAGAGTTTTGGTATCTTATAGCTGCGTCCTACACGCGCCGAGTGGATCTTATTCTGCTTGACCAACAGATACGCATTCTTCCGGCAGATGCCAAGCATTTCCTGAAGATGCTCCACCGTCACCACATCCGGGTAGTCCTTGAACATCGTCAGATACCTCTCCGTCTTTCGGTCAGGCTCTTCCTGAATCAAAGTGCAGGCTGCGATCTCGCTCATTCCTGTCCTCTCTTTCTAGTTCAATATGTCGATTATTCAGCAGAAAATACTATATGTAAAGTGTGATGGTCTTTTTCGGGGACCATCTCACTTGCCAAAGGAGATATTTGAGCTTAGAACTTCATCGGCAGTGCGTCTTTCCTGCACTTGCCGTTGTAGGTGGTGTAGATGGGGTAAACGTACCGCCGCCAGCCCGGAAGCTTGGCGGGGTTATCCCGGCTGACACGGTAGAGCTCCATGGGATGGACGCCGCTCAGCGCACGGACAAGCCGCTCCTCGCTGTACTGCCCATGATACAGCTGCACAAAGTACATCACGCCCCGCAGGACAGCCGCCCGGAAGGAATCCGGTTTGCCCTCCACGCTTCCACGATGTGCCGCAGAGCTTCGCAGTAGATCTCTTCGCCCAGCTGGTCGTACAGCTTCAGCGCCGTGCCCACGCAGCCGATGCGGTAGTCGCTCAGCTGCATACTGTCGTAGTTGAGGGAAAGCCCCGCCCGGTTAGTGGCTGCGACAAACGCCTTGGAAGGCGCATCGCCGCCCACCACCTTGGCGCGCAGCTTGATGCCCGCCGACAGGGGTGCGGCGTGACCGTTCTGCTCGGCAAAGAGCAGGGCTTCCTGCTCCATCGTCAGACCGGTGTAGACCTTGCAGAGGATCGGGCGGTCCTCGCCGCCGTTGAGGAGGATGCAGCCCTCGATGGTGTGCTGCCCATCCATTACATAGTACCTGCCGTTGCGGAAGCTGACCTTCGGCTCGTTAACGATGTACTCGTTGAAGTCCCTTGCAATCAGCTCCACTCTCTTGCGCTCTACGCCCCGCTGGTAGATCTCGCGGGGATAGATCAGCTTGCTGCTGTGGATGACCGAAAGCTGGTACGGCGGGTTGATACCAATGAAAGTATTGTTGTCGTTCAGGCGCATCGCATTTCCTCCTTGATTCTCCAAATGTACTTCTCGGCTTCCTCTAAGATCTCAGTCACCTGCTGCTTCCGCTTCGGGCTGGTGAGCAGGCTGGGATTGAAGGTGAAGCTATATTCGAGCCGCTGGATCATGGCATGAACCGCGGATTGCAGTTCGGTGTACAGCATCATTTCCTCGATGCTTCCGGCGTTCTCAAAGGACGACCGGATGGGCGTATAGGGGTAGACAGGCGGTTTGCCATCCACCACCTCAGGCGGCGCATAAACCGCCGTAGAGCGCCGGATAGGCTCTATCTGCTGGATGCTGCCCATAGGGTTCAGCGCAAGGCTGATGCGAACCGCATCATCCACCCGGCGCATCTCCTCTGGGGTCAGATGCCCCAGATACTTCAGTGCCCGGCTTTTGTCGATGGTGAAGATCTGCTCTGCCTGCACAACGGACGGCATATTCAACCCTGCGTTTTCCAACAGGCAGTGGGTCGGCTGGTTTACTTTCTTTTCCGCCTTGCTTGTCATGGTCGCAACGATCAGGGTCGGAGAGTGATAATTGCCCACGTCATTCTGAAGAATGACCGCCGGGCGGTCACCGTGCTGTTCCGAGCCGGTGCTCGCCCCGAAATGGGTGAAGAAGATGTCTCCGCGTTGGAATTTCCAGTTTTGCTGCAATTGTACCTCCATGTTGTTATGTGCAAAGCCCGCTGCCGGATGTTCCGCAACGAGCTTCGTTCAAGGTATGGTGGTATGGTTGGGTCAGCGGTGCATGACCACATAATCATAGCCGCGCCGCATCTGGCAGACGGTGCATGTGTCCATGCTCCGGTCTGGGCTGGGTACAAGCGCGATTTTGAAAGCCTTTGCATCCACAAAGTGCCGCAGACAGGTACCGCAGAGAGTTCGGATGGACTTGACCATCTCAGGGGTCAGCTCCATCTCCTCGTAGATCTCCTGCTCGCGCACCGTGGGGTTCAACTCGTCCATAAAAGTGTCCTCCTATGTATCAAAAGTGAATATTCGGATAAAGAATAAATAAGAGTACGTAAAAAAACGGGAACTGCCGGATGCGTGGAACGTACCCGACAGTTCCCGGATCAATATGATTAAAGGTCTCGCATATTCGCCCTCGGCTCCCTGCGAGTGGGGCATGAACATCTGGCAGCGGACTTGTACCGCTTCATTGGCATTTCAGCCACCCCGTCTGCTTTGTGACCGGGCCGCGAATTACGGAAGTATCATTATCGGAGTACCAGATGACGGAACTATTCAGTTTTCAA